>Ga0209225_1000179_pt1 | contig 74374 bp, 90 predicted proteins | sample WasSprMetagenome_FD_184732 | JGI IMG/M metagenome (GOLD analysis project Ga0209225, IMG submission 184732) | Sulfidic aquatic microbial communities from Washburn Spring, Yellowstone National Park, USA - WS (SPAdes) (version 3) | ecosystem: Environmental > Aquatic > Thermal springs > Hot (42-90C)... | reverse complement strand
ATTTTATCCCAGTTAAAATCATTGATAACAAGAAGAATCAAGGAAAAGGAAAGGCAGTAAAAGATGGAATTTTAAGGAGCAATTGCGATGTTATAATGTTTGTCGATGCAGATTTGCCAGTGAGAGTTGAAGAAATAGAAAGATTTTTGGCTGAAATCAAAAAAGGATACGATATTGTAATTGCTTCTAGATTTTTACCCGGAGCAAAATTGATAATTCCAGCAAAGTGGTATCGAAAATTGGCAGAAAGAATTTTTATGTTTTTGAGGATGATAATCCTTAACACTTTCGAAATAAAAGATACTCAATGCGGATTTAAAATGTTCAAAGGAGAGGTTGCAAAGAAAATTTTTTCAAAAAGCAAAATAAATGGATTTGCCTTTGAATCAGAAATAATTTTTCTTGCGAAGAAATTTGGCTACAAAATAAAAGAGCTTCCAGTTTTGCTCCAAAATCCACAAGAAAGCCATGTAAAAATTTTTAAAGATCCATTCCAAATGTTTTTTGATTTGATAAAAATAAGAATATGCGATTTTTTAAAGAAATATTAAATCAAAAAACTTCAAAGCTACAATTTCTCTTTTTTAATTCCTCAATTATCGACGAAATAGCAACAACTGTCTGAGAACGTGAGCATTTTTTTCCGTGGCATCCATCGTGGAAAAGCAAAATAGAATTTTCCTTAACTTTTTTCAAAACCATTTTTTCAATTAATTTAGCTGGAATTTGAAGCCAATCGTAAGAATTAACATCCCATAGGATAATTTTGTAGCCATTTTTTTGAAGATATTTTTTCAACCAAGGCTGCAAGATTCCCCATGGTGGCCTGAATAATTTTGTTTTGACATTCGTTACTTTATAAATTATTTCTTCTGTTTTTTCTATTTCTTCTTTTAATAATCCGCTCAAAGAAAGAAAAAAAGAATGAGAAAAAGTGTGATTGCCAATTTTGTGCCCCTCTTTTACAATCCTTTTTGCGATTTCCGGATAACTTTCAACGCATTTTCCGCAAACAAAAAAGGTTGCTTTAACATCGAATTTTTTCAAAACATCCAAAATTTGCAAGGTAAATGGTGATGGGCCATCATCAAAGGTTAGAAAAATTTTCATTTTAGGGTTTTCCATGATAAAATAATTCAATGAGTAAAAAACTTTTGAATTTTCTTTATTTATCGATTATTTTAATTTTATCCATTTTCTTCAGGTTTTGGAAATTGAACAAAATTCCTCCAGGTCTTTATCCAGATGTTGCAATTAATGGAAATGAGGCATTTTTTTCTTTAAAAAATAAAGATTTTAAAGTTTTTTATCCGGAAAATTATGGAAGGGAAGGATTGATGATGTGGTTGATTGCCCTTTCTTTTAAAATTTTTGGGGTTTCGGTTCTTTCAATCAGAATAGTTGCTGCAACGATCGGAGTTTTAACAGTTTTGGGATTGTACCTTTTAACTAAAGAGTTATTTCGCCAATCTACAATTTACAATTTGCAATTTGCAATCAAGATAGCTCTTTTTTCGAGTTTCTTTTTGGCAGTTTCTTTTTGGCACACAAATCTTTCTCGAATCGGATTTAGGGCAATTTTGTTGCCCTTTGTTTTAGTTTTTTCTTTTTATTTTCTTTTAAAATCTTTCAGAAAAAAATCGATTTTTGATTCGATTTTAGCTGGAATATTTTTTGGTTTTGGCTTTTACACTTACACTTCTTTTAGAATGGCAGTTTTGATTTTGCCATTTGTTTTTGTTCCTTTTTGGTTTCTGTATAAAAGAGGAGGGTTCCAAAAGAGATTCCTACTTCTTACTTCCTTATTCTTGCTTTCAACTTTTTTTGTCGCCCTACCCATTGGAATTTATTTTTTAAAAAATCCTCAAGATTTCATTTCGAGAGCGACACCTGTTTCAATTTTTACCGCAGAAAATCCGGCAAAAGAGTTTTTAAAATCTTTAATTTTGCACCTTGGAATGTTCAATTTTTACGGAGATCCAAACTGGAGGCACAATTTTTCAAGAAAACCAATGCTATTTTTTCCAATTGGAATTTTGTTTTTAATCGGGATTATTGTTTCAATTAATGAACTAATAAAATTTAGAAAACATAAAAATTTATCTTTGGTTATTGGTTATTGGTTATTGGTTATTTGGTTTCTAATAATGCTTTTGCCAGGAATTTTAACCAGGGAAGGTATCCCTCACTCTCTAAGAGTAATTGGAGTAATTCCACCAGTTTTTATTTTCTCTGGCTTGGGCGCTTTTTGGATTTATCAAATTTTAGAGGAAAAGATAAAAAACAAAACAGTTTTTTATGCTTTGATTTTTCTTTTTTTGTTGCTTGTTTTGATTTTTGAATTCAATAAATACTTCTCTATCTGGGCAAAAAGACCCGAAGTAAAGAGTGAGTTTACAAGAGAGTATTTGGAAATGGGAGAATATTTGAATTCGTTACCAGAAGATTACGAAAAGTACGTAATTGTGAATCGAAGCGGAGTTCCTGTCTCTTGGGCAAGTAATATTCCAATGCCAGCTCAAACAATAATGTTTTTGGAAATTTCAAAATATGGAGAAATAAAAAGCAAATATTTGTTGCCAAAGGATATTGAAAGAATTAAAATAGAAAAAAGAGGAGTAATTTTGCTTCTAATTTGCGATCCAGATTTAATTGAAAAGTTAAAAATTCTTTTTCCAGAAGGTAAAATTAAAGAAACAAAGGATTTTTGCGCCTATGAGATTGAAAAATAAAAAATTGCTAGTTTTTTCTTTTTTACTTTTAGTTTTCATTTTGGCACTTTTTAGTTCTCTTTCAGATTCTGCAACTAGCGATGAACCTCCTCATATTGTTGCTGGCTATACTTATTTAAAATTCCATGACATGAGATTGAACCCTGAACATCCTCCTCTGGTAAAAGATTTGGCTGCTCTTCCTCTTTTGTTTTTAAAATTAAACTTTCCTGAATCAGATTTTGATTGGCAACAACCCGACGGTCCTTATTGGTGGCACCAATTCAATTTAGGAGGGAAATTTTTATACCAATCTGGAAACAATCCTGACAAAATTTTGTTTTTCGCTCGCTTTCCAATGATTTTGCTTTTAATAACCTGTGGATTTTTCATTTTTAAATTTGCTAGAGATTTTTTTGGAGAAAAAGTTGCAATTTTGGCATTGTTTTTGTTTTCTTTTTCTCCAACTTTTTTAGCTCATGGAAGGTTTGTCACCACTGATGTTGGCGCTGCTTTTGGAGTAGTTTTGGCAAATTTATATTTTCTAAAAGCATTGAAAAATCCAACTCGAAAAAACATAATTTTAGCAGGAGTTGCTTTGGGAATTTCTCAACTTTTAAAATTTTCTTTGATTTTGTTAGTTCCTTTTTTTGTCCTTTTAACCTTAATTTGGATTTTAGTTTTTAAAGAATGGAAGAATCCGTTGATGGTTTTAATCTCTTCTTTGGTTTTGTGGATTTTGGTCGTTTGGTTAGTTTATGGAATTCAAATTTACAATTATCCTCCAGAGAGACAATTAAGAGATACAAAAATTACTTTGGAATCTTTCTCTGGAGGTCCTTCTTCGATAAAAGAAACCTGCCTTTCTCCGATATCAATTCAAAAAATAAAAAGGTGTCCTGCAGAAATTGTAATTTGGGCTTCTAATAAACCAATAATTAGACCTTTAGCACATTATGGTTTAGGGCTTTTGATGGTTTTTCAGAGAGCATCTGGAGGACATACAACTTACTTTCTGGGTGAAGTTTCGGCTTCTGGATGGAAAATTTATTTCCCATTTGTTTATCTAATTAAAGAACCTTTGGCATTCCACATTTTGTGGATTTTGGCTCTCTCTTATTTTGCTTTAAAAATTAAAGAGCCTTTTTGGAAAAGACCAATCATTCGCCTGAAAAGCTTCGTCAAAGAACACTTTGTTGAATTTTCAATGACTCTTTGGCTTTTGATCTATTGGGCAACCTCAATTAAATCGAATTTAAACATCGGAGTCAGACATTTGCTTCCTGCTTTTCCTTTCGCAATAATTTTGACTGCAAAAGGCATTATTTTTTGGCTTGAAAACACAAAATATAAAAAATTATCCTGTTCTCTTTTGACTGTTTTGCTTTTGTGGCAGGCAATTTCAGTTTTAAAAATTTATCCTCACTTTCTAGCATACGCAAACGAAATCGTTGGAGGACCTGACAAGGTTTATCTCTATACTGTCGATTCGAATTTAGATTGGGGACAGGATTTAAAAAGATTAAAGAAATGGGTTGAGGAAAATAAAATTGGAAAAATTTATCTTGATTATTTTGGAGGTGGAAACCCAAAATATTATTTGGGTGAAAAATATGAAAGCTGGTGGGGACAAAGAAATCCAAAAGAACTTCCAAAGGGTTCTTATTTGGCAGTTTCTGCTACAGCATTGCAGGGAGGAAAAGGATTGCCTGGAAAAGGATTCGACCAACCCACTGGATATTATCTCTGGCTTGAAAAATACAAACCAATCGCAAAAATTGGCTACTCAATTTTTGTCTTTCACATTGAATAACTATTTTTTGTATTTTGGGTAGGCAAAGTTTCCAAATCTCAAGTCGATGTATTCTAAATCTCCAATTTTTTCTTTTGGGATCGCATTTTCTAAAGCAACTTTAAGTTTTGTTACCTGCCAATCAATATCTTTTTGTGGATCGATAAAAATTTCAAAGCCCTGAGAGGTTTTAAAATGCAAATTATCTTCTGAAATTATTGAAACTTTCTCAATTCCAAACTCGATTTTTTTGGATATTTCTAAAATTTTTTCCAAAATTTCTTTTTCAATTACTCTATCTCCCGGTTTAATTTCGCTCTCAAAATTTTCCCTCTCAATCTTTAAGATTCCTTCGCCTCCCCCCCTTTCAAACACAATTCCTTCTTTATCTACTAAGTAGCAATCCTCCTTTTGGCAAAAGGCCGCAACTTCTTTTCTTTCTGTGATTTTAAATACCAAGGTTGCGGGAAATTTTCTTTTGATTTCTACAGAGGAAATTTGAGGAAAGTTTTTCAAAATTTCATTTTTTATTGGATCAAGCTTTATTAAAAGAATATTTTTTGACTCTATTTTACCTTCTAAAAATTTTTTAAAATCTTCTTTTTGAATTCTTTCTTCGCCCAAAACCTCGATTTCTTTTAATTTAAAAATGCTTGAAAAGAAAATAGCGAAAGAAATACCGGCCAAAATTAAAACCAAAAAAATTGAAATCCAAAAGATTGGTTTCTTAAAAAATGGTTTTTTCTTTTTTATCCTCAACCTTTTTCTCATCATAATCCTCTTTTTTTCTTTCTGAGTTTTTCTACCAAATAGCAAAGCCAATATTTCTTTGAAATCGGAAAATCTTGGGTTTTAACATATTCTTTTTTCTCTCCTCCAAATCCCATTTTAAATAAAGTTAAGCCTGCCCAGGGATGTTTCCAGAAGTTCGAGGTTCGAAGTTCGAAGTTCGAGGAAATTGGGGCAATTCCCCAAAAATTAAATTTTTCACATCCTCTATTTTTTGCCTCTTTTATTGCTTCCCAAATCATTAAATAAGAAACTGGAATTTTTGGATATTTTTGAGAAGAAGCGCCGTGATGATAAAAACCGATGTTTTGCCAAAAGACAAAAACTCCTCCAGAAACCACTTCGCCTTTATACTTTCCCAGAATTATTAAAATTTGTTTATCGTCTTTAAATGCTAAAAATTCATTTTTCAAATAATCGAAAGAAAAGGGAACGAAGCGATGCCTCTTTGCAGTTTCTTGATAAATTTTGGCAAATTCTTCTAAATCCTCAATTTTTTCGCTTTTTAAAATCTCAATATCTTTATTTTTAAAAGCTTGCCTTATTAAATACCTAGTCGTCTTTCTCATTCCTTTTAAAATTTCATCTTCTGATTTTGAAATGTCCAATTCCCAAGTTAATTCAGGATGAATGTGAATTGGAGCTTCCCTAAATCCCAATTCTTTAAAAATTCTTTCATTTTCCTCATTTTTCTCCAAAATCGGGGCAATCCTAATAAAATCGCATTCTTCCTTTTCTGCCAACTTTTTCAATTCATTCAAAAAATTCCTTAACACTTCCAACTTCGAACTTCCAACATTAAACTTCATTATAGGTCCATGCGGCACAAACAAAAAAGTTCCCCTCTTTGCCGAAATTTTAATAACCAAGGCAATACTTATTAAATTCTCAATTTGCAATTTGCCATTTGCAATTTGAAATAATCCAAATCTCCAAATTCTATTTCCCATCATTTTGTTAAACTCTCCCCAATTAAAAGATTGCAAAAAAGTTTTCTCTTTGCATTTTTCCAAAAATTCTTCCCAAATTTTTTTATCTTTTATTTCTTTGATCTCCATAAACTAAATTCAAAAATTCCTTTGGCAATCTTCCCTCTAATAAAACGATATCATTTTCTCCATTGAATTGTTTTATTCTCTCATAAATTTCCCTTGCATTTTCCAAAAAAATTGCTTTTTCTTTTGCTCCTTCTTTTATTTCTTTGAATCTATCTTTTGTCACGATTATTGCCAAATCACAGACCTCGGCAATCTTTTTTCCAATTTTTTTGTGAATTTCTTTTGAGGCAGAACCCAATTCAATCAGACAAGGCATAACGATTGCTCTTTTTCCAGGCCAAACTTTTAAGTATTCTAAATGGGAAATCACTGAATCTGGATTTGCTGAATAAGTAGCATCAACAACGTTTAATCCGTCCTTTGTCTTGATTAATCTTACTCCACTTTGATCTTGCCTAATCCTTTTTGCAGCCCTCGAAATCTCTTTCAAACTCATTCCCAATTCCTTTGCGCAACAAATTGCTAGCAAAAGATTTTGGATGTTTTGAGATCCTATTAAATTTAAATTAAAATCTGCAATTTCCCCATCTTTTGTAAAAACTTGAAAAAACAAAATTTCTTTTTTAACCTTAATATTTCCTGCCCACAAATCGAATTCCTTTTTTGAAATTCCAACGATTTTCTTTTTAATTTTTGTCTCTTGATAAATTTTTCTCAAAATTTCATTTTCTCCATTAAAGATAACTAAACCATCTTCAGGTAAACTCTCAATCAATTCCTTTCCCCCTTCAGCCGAAATCAAATTCTCCATTGAACCAAAGGTTGCCAAATGTTGCTCATTGACTCCTGTTATTATTCCAATTTTTGGTTTTGCAATATTACAAAGCAATTTTATCCCTCCCCTATTATAAGCTCCCATTTCAACAACAAAAATTTTGTGATTCTCTTTCAAATCCTCGAGGATGCATTTTGAAATTCCAACTTCTGAATTTTGATGCTCTTTTGTTTTTAAAACTCTTCCTGGAAATTTCTCTTCTAAAATCGTTGCTAAAAATTCCTTTGTCGAGGTTTTTCCGTAAGATCCACAAATTCCGATTACTAAGAGATCTTTGAATTTTTCTCTTTTTCTCTTTGCCTTTTGGATTACAAAACTTCTCAAAAGAAAGGCCAATGGTTGGAAAATTAAAACGATTCCGGAAAAGATTGCCGGGCTAAAAATGTCGAAAATCAAAAGCCAAAGGACTAAAGATTTTTCGCTTTTAAAAAATGCTAAAGGGTAAAAAAAAGTAAAAAGAAAACAGAGAGAAGATAAAAAAATAATTTTCGGAGTGAAAATCGGTTTTAAAATTTGCTTTTTTGAAAGATCGTAGAGAAATTTCAAAAATTCAAGGAAATACAAAAATAAAATTGGCCAAAAGAGCAAGGGTGAAATGAAAACGAAAAGCAAAAGTAAAACGATTTTTAAGAGAAAAACTTTATTTAAAAAAATTCTTTTTCCTTTTTCTGTTCGAAAATGATCGACAAAGCGCCCGATATGGTATTCTTTCAATTGCCAAAGGTAAAGCCAAAATGAAATCGATTTTATTTGACGAAAGAACCAAAACGTTAAGAGAAAATAAGATAAATTCATTTTAGGTTTGAAATTAAAACCTCTGCCAATTTTTCTGGATCTTCCAAATGGGGGGAATGACCGATCTTTGGCAAAATTTCAAGTTTTGAATTCTTTATTTTTTCTTTGAACAAAAAGGCGTATTTTAGGGGTAAAATTTTATCTTTTTCGCCCCAGAGAATGAGAGTTTCATTTTGAATTTTTGGAAGGTCTAATAAAAGATCTTCTTTTATGATTTCTTTCATTGTCTCTCTCATTACTCCTTTTGCTTTTGAATAATCTTTTATTCTCGCCATTTGATAGAAGAAATTGCGAACTGTTTCTTTAAATCTCGAAAAAGGTTTTTTTGAAAAAACGGCATTGCCAATTTTCGCCAATTGGAAAGTTATTCTCTCTTTTAATCCCCATTCTTGTTTTATTCCGGCTGAGTTTATCAAAACTAACTTTTTTACTCTTTCTGGATAAGAAATAGAAAATCTAATAGCAATTCTTCCCCCAAACGAATGTCCCAAAAGAAAAAATTCTTTTAAATTTAGTTTTTCAGTAAATTCTTTTAACCAATCGACAAAATCATTTAAATTCCAGGGTTTTTCTGGCAATTTTGTTTTCCCAAAACCTGGAAAATCTGGACAAATTACTTCAAATTTTATTCCCAAAATCTCAATTATTTTTCTCCAAGAATCTGAAGAACCTCCCCAACCATGTAAAATCAATAAATTTTCACCCTTCCCTCCAATTTTGTAATTAGTTTCAATACCTTTGATCAAAATTTTTTCCTCTTTCATCTTTTAATTTCTTTAAAAGGTAAGTAAGGATGCAAAACTTCGGGTATTTTTATAGAGCCATCTTTTTGCTGGTGGTTTTCTATCAATGGTATTAAAATCCTTGGAACGGCGATTGCTGTTTGATTTAAAGAATGGGCGAATTTCAATTTTCCAGTGCTTCTTTCTCGATACCGAATGTTTAGCCTCCTGGTTTGAAAGTCAAGCAAATAAGAATCTGAATGAGTTTCTCTGTATTTTTGTTGGGAAGGAACCCAGGCTTCAATGTCATACCTTTTAACTTGACCTGGAGCTAAATCTCCAGTGCAGCAATTGACTACTCTATAAGGAATTTTCAGAGCTTGCATCATTTCTTCTGAATTTTTCAGAAGTTGCTCATGCCAAAAAATTGATTCTCTTTCATCGTTTTTACAAATTATAACTTGTTCAGTTTGCCAAAATTCGTGGACTCTAAAAATTCCTTTGACATCCTTTCCATAACTTCCAACTTCTGTCCTAAAGGCGCAGGAAATTCCTGCCATTTTTATCGGCAAATCTTTCTCATCTAAAATTTCGTTGGCAAAATAAGCCATTAAAGGAACTTCAGTAGTTCCTGCTAAATAAAGGTCTTTATCAACTTTGTAAGCATCTTTTTCTCCAAAGGGAAACATTCCGGTTCCAGTCATAGCGAATTCTCTTACTAAAATTGTGGGCCTAAAGATTTTAAACCCTTTACTTATCAAAAATTCTAAAGACCACTTCAAAAGAGCTAATTCTAGTAAAACTGCTTCATTTTTGATCACGTAGCCCCTGAATCCCCCAATCTTTGCTCCCCTTTCTAAATCGAGCAAATCCAAATTTTTCATTAAAGTAATATAATCCTTTGGTTGAAAATCAAACTTTGGAATTTCTCCCCATTCTTTTACAACCAGATTATCTCTATCGGATTCTCCAACCGGAACATCCTTTGCTACAGGCATCGGAACAAGAAGCATCAATCTATTAAATTCTTTTTCGATTTTTTTTAACTTTGCCTTCAGTCTTTCTTCTTTTCTATCCAATTTTTTCATTTCCTCAATTTTCATTTTCTTTTCTTTCTCACTCAATTTTAGAATTTCTTTTGAGGCTTTATTTTTTTCTGCTCTAATTATCTCAACTTGGTGCTTTATTTTTCGCCTCTCCTTATCAAGTTCTAAAAGAAAATCAACATCTAAGTCGATCTTTTTTTGTTTGCAAGTTTTCTTTATTAAATCTGGATTTTCTCGGATGAATTTAATATCGAGCATGGTTTACTTTGGTCTCATCGTTGGAAATAAAATTACTTCTCTTAAAGATGAAGAATTTGTCAAAATCATTACCAACCTATCTACTCCCATTCCAAAACCTGCTGCGGGTGGCATGCCATATTCTAAAGCTTCCAAGAAATCCTCATCGTAAGGATGGGCTTCGCCGTATCCTTCTTTCAAAAGCCTTTGTTGTTCTTCAAACCTTCTCCTTTGTTCTAGAGGATCGTTTAACTCAGAAAAGGCATTCACTAGTTCAATCCCTGCCGCTATTAACTGAAAATTGGCTAACCTCTTTGGGTTTTTATCCAATGCCTTTGCTAAAGTTTGAAATCCCAAAGGATAATGAATTACAAAAGTTGGTTGCCAGATTTTTGGCCTAATTTTCTTTTTGAAAATTTCGTCTGCGATTTCAAACTTTGGCGCCTTTTCTTCAATTTCCAATCCCATTTCTCTTGCCTTTTTAAAAAGGGCATCCCTGTTTATCGTGTCATAATCTACTTTCGTTTCCTTTCTAAAAAGAACATCAAACTCAACCCTTGGCCAGGGGGTTTTAAAATCAATTTCTTTCCCTTGATATTCAATTTTTGTCTTTTTGGCTATTTTTTTGACGATCGTCAAAATCATTTCCTCTGTAAGTTTCATTAAATCTTTGTAATCTGCAAAAGCCCAATAAAATTCGAGCATTGTAAAATCTGGGTTGTGGAATTTATCAATCCCTTCGTTCCTAAAGCATTTTCCAATTTCAAAAACTTTTTCAAATCCGCCGATTAAAAGGCGTTTCAAATAAAGTTCTGGAGCAATCCTCAAATACAAATCCAAATCCATTGCTTCCAAATGGGTTTTAAATGGCCTTGCCCTTCCTCCTCCATAAACTGGTTGCAAAATCGGAGTTTCAACTTCCAAAAACCCTTCGCTTTCTAAAAATTTTCTGATTTCGGAAATAATCTTTGACCTTAAAATGAATTTCTCTTTAACTTCTGGGTTGAAAATCAAATCCAAATATCTTTTCCTGTACCTTTCTTCAACATCTTTTAATCCGTGCCATTTTTCTGGCAGGGGCCTCAGACTCTTTGCTAAAATTTTAAAATCTGAAATTTCAAGGGTTTTTTCTCCTGTTTTCGTTTTCATCAAATTTCCCCTAACCTCAACAAAATCTCCGATATCAAAATTTTCAAGAAAAAACTCATAGGCAGATTCTCCAACTTTATTTTTCCTTATCAAAACTTGAATTTTTCCGGTTCCATCTTCAATGTGAAAGAAAGTTAAACCCCCATGAGTTCTCAAAGATCTTATTCTTCCAACCAAAAAAATTTCTTCTTTCTTTCTTGATAACTTGCTAAAATTTTCAATTGCTTCAGAGATTGTGTGGGTTCTTTTTGCTTTCGGTGGATATGGATTAATCAATGCTTTTTTAATCCTCTCTAATTTTTTTTCTCGAGTTTTTATTAGCTCCTCTTGAGCCATAGTTTTATTTTAATGAAAAAAAGAAAAATTTCAACGTGAAAAATACCAATTCAAAACTTCTTTTGCAACCGGAACTACAACTTGGCTTAACCTTCCTTTTACATCTTCTAACATAATCGTCAGAACTATTTTTGGATCTTCGTAAGGAGCGAAAACTGAAATCCAAATGGTGTAGCAATTTTCGCAGTCTTTTCTTGAAACTTGGGCAGTTCCTGTTTTGGCTGCAACAGCTACTGGGAGGTCTTTTAAGGCAATGCAAGAAGCATGAGGAGAATTTTCCCCTGTTACTGCCCACCTCATTCCTTCTTTTACGATTTGTAAATTTTTAGGATCTATTTGAATTTCCTTTTCAATTTCAGGCTGAATAGTTTCTATTACGTTTTTTTCTTCGTCAACAATTTCTTTGACAAATTTTGGCTTTAACAATTTTCCTCCGTTTGCGATTGCTGCATAAGCTCTTGCAACTTGCAAAGGAGTTGCCAAAATGTAGCCTTGGCCGATTGATAACTCATAAGTGTCTCCATCCCACCAACTCTCACCAAATTTTTCTTTTTTCCATTCTGGATCACCAATCAAACCTTTTGCGAAAGATGGAATTGGGAAATCTGAATTAATTAATTTTCCAAACCCAAAAGCTTCTAAATATTTTTTGATTTTGCTCGGCCCTAAACCTTTTTGATCGCCATAACCACCTCCGATTGTGTAAAAGAAAACGTTGCAAGATTCGGCAATTGCCTTTTTGATATCTGTTGAACCATGAACCGTCCAATCTTCAAATTGGTAGATGATTTCTGGGTTGTACCTGTGGGGAATTTCAATTTTTCCTTGGCAATCTATTTTTTTGTTTGGTGAGATTATTTTTTCTTGTAAAGCCGCTAAAGCAATAAATGGCTTTACTGTAGAACCAAAAAGATATTGGCCAGAGGTGGCCCTGTTCAAAAGAGGATTTCTTGGATCTTTTTGTAACTTTTCCCATTCTTCTTTTGAGATTCCTCTTGAGAATAAATTGTTATCGAAAGATGGCAAAGAAACCAAAGCTAACACTCCTCCTGTTTTTGGATCTATTGCCACTGCCGCCCCTCCTTTTGCTCCAACTTCCTTTATCTTCTTTTCCATTTCTTCTTTGATTTTCTTTTGTAAATCAAAATCCAACCACAAAACCAAACTCTTTCCAGGTTTTGGCAATTCAACAATTTTTTGAGACAAAATCCTCCCCTTGGCATCCCTTTCTATTAAAATCTTCCCCGGACTTTCTTTTAGAACCTGATCGTAAGATTTCTCAATTCCTTCTTTTCCCTCAAGGTCTGCTTTCCCTAAATAGCCGATTAAGTGAGAAATGGTTTCGCCATCTAGGTATTCTCTTTGAATGTTTTTTTCGATTTCAAAACCTGAAAGTTCTTCAATTTTTGTCTCAAGGACAATCAATGTTTGATGGTCGAGGTTTTCGGCAATTTTTATTTCCTCATCTTGAGAATTTATTTTTTCTTTTAATTTTTCAAGATCAATTTTTAAAATCGAAGAAACTTCTTTTAAAATTTTTTCTTTCTCTCTTTCTTCCTTTGGTAGTTTGCTTTTTTTCAAAATAAGGTCAAAAGTTGGTTTATTAAAAACTAATTGCTTAAAATTTTGGTCATAAATTACGCCCCTTTCTGCCTTTATTTTTGAAATTAAGAATTTGTTCGCATCTGATTTTATTTGGAGTTCCTTTGCCTGAAGAATTTGCAATTGAAAAGTTCGAAAATAAAGGAAAAATAGGACAAAAATTAGGAAAAGAAAAAATCTAAAAATTGTGGTTTGGAAAATCGGAACTTCCAGTTTTTTCTCAGAAATTCCCATTTCTTCCTCTTTTTTCTTTGCCAATTTGTCCAATAAAACTTCCTCAGGTTCAATTTCAAAATTATATTTTGACATATTTTTTAATCAAAAATTGGTTAAAGAAAAAAATTAGAATCGAGATAAAGGTGAAAAAATAGAAGGGTTTTTCAGAAAAAAGGTCCAAAAGAAAACCAGTGAAAATTGCCAAAAAAAGAGAAAAATCTTTAGGTAAAAAAAGGAGAGAAAGGAAAAGGAAAAAAAGAGGAAGGTTGAATGAAAAAGAAGAGGTGGTTTGGAGAAAGATTAAAATGAAGATTAAAAGGGAAAAGAAAATTTTTCTTTTCATTAAAAATTTAAAATCACAAAAAGATAATCTAGATTTTTTAAATCAAAGTATGGCTTTAGCTTTGCTTCTTTGAAACCAGAAACGTCGGAATCTTTTATTTCTTCAATTTCTCCAACCAAAACTCCTCTTGGAAAGTTTCCTCCCAGGGGAGAGGTAAAAACTTTATCTCCAATAAAAACTTTCTTTTCTTTTGGAATCAATTCAATTTTTACTTCAAAATCGCCCTGACCTTTCGCCAAGGCTGCCACTTTCTCTTCTCCAATTTCGACATCGAACGAAAAATCTTTAAAGGTGAAAACCTTGACCTTTGAAAAATTTTGATAAACTTTCATTACTTTCCCGATTAAAACTTTATCTGGCAAAATCACAACCTTTCCTTCTTCTATTCCATCTTCGCTTCCTTTATCTATCAAAAAAATATCTTCAGAAACATCTTTCCCTAAAAATCTCACCATTTTTAATTTGAATTCTTTTTCAAGACCCAAAGAGAGAGCCTTTCTTAAAGCTTGATTTTCTTTCTCCAGTTCTTTCAAATTTTCTTTTTCAACAATTAGTTTTTTAATTTCTGACTTTAGAGCTTCGTTTTCTTCTTTTAAATTTTTAGCTTTGGCAATTGCTTCAAAAAAGACTAAAATACTTCTTTGAATTTTTAGAAAAAATCTTTGAATGGGAGAAAAAATAAAATAGGCAAAATTTTTGAGCTGATCTCTCAACAGGTAAAATAAAATTAAAAATAAAACAGAAAAAAAGCAAATCAAAATCGCCTTTTTTGAAAGAATTTTTTTCATTTAGTAAATTATACCAAAAATAAAAAATGCCAAAAATTGGCATCTTTTCCAATTAGCGGGGGCTACCTACTTTCCCCGGGTGAGAACCCGAGTATCATCGGCCTTGGGGTATTTCACTTCCGAGTTCGGGATGGGATCGGGTGGGTCAACCCCAGCATAGCCCCCATTAACTGGAAAAGATGGATTTTAATTGCTAGTCAAGAGCCGTTCGCCAATTAGTAGCGCTCCCCTCAACCCCTTACGGGGCTTTCAGGTGCGCCCTATCAAGGTCGTAGTCTCCGACCTGGCTCAAGGGGACCTAATCTTGGGGTGGGCTTCGAGCTTAGATGCTTTCAGCTCTTATCCCTTCCCGACGTGGTTACTGGGCTGTGCGGCTGGCGCCACAACCCATACGCCAGAGGTCGGTTGACCCAGGTCCTCTCGTACTGTGGGCCACTCCCCTCAAGTCCCCAAACGCCCGCGGTAGATAGGGACCGTACTGTCTCACGACGTACTGAACCCAACTCACGAGTCTCTTTAATGGGCGAACAGCCCACGCTTTACCCCTCTATTACTAGAGGGAGCAGACTATATCTTCATCCAGCCATAAAATTTAGCTGGATGCCGGCGTGTTGTGGAGGTTTAAACCCTCCACCCTCTGCCACAAGGCAGAAAGTCGTTACGGGTATAGGGAAGCTTATACCTGTTTTACTCTTTCTCGAGGAGTTAATTTTGGAGGATAAGCCTCCCTATTTCCCACGGTGTTACCCACCCCTTTATTTTAGCATAAAGGGATTAGGGCTTCACCGTTATAAGCCGGTTTTACAAGGGCTTGGCTTTGCCTTACCCTTGGGAGCTTCTCCACCCCCAGGATGAGACGAGCCGACATCGCTTCCCCATTTTGGGTAAGGACTATGCCTTCATCCCCCCAGAACATGTTCTGGGGGGAGGCCACCTCTTTTGCCTGCCAGCCTTTTGGCAGGCCCCTCAGGAAAATTCCCGAGAAGTCTCTACAGGATCTAACCTGGCAACTTATAGGACATTGAAGGGTGCAAATATGGTTTGATGGTTTTTATAAACTTTTCTGTCGATTCTTTTAAAATTCTGATTCTATAGTATTTTTTGTCCTTATTCATTCTTGCTCTAATCCCCATCAATCTCAGAGCATGCAACAACCTTCTTTGACTCTTCCAATCGAATTGCTGGGAATTCAAATAAATACTTCCTTTGCTTTTGCTTCCATCATCCATGAACCAAACCGCCAAAGCCAATGGGTCTAAAGTGAAATTTTTTGGAATTACTTTTTTTCCTTCCTTGTAGAAGTTTTGATAAATCTCTTCGATTTCTGGATGCTCTCTTGTTTGAAACCTTATCACTTTTCTTTTCTCATCCATCTTTCTTATCCTGGGAGGACTCTTGCAAATGTCTTTCAGAATCTCGTATTTCCATTGACAGTATTCTTTAGCCTTCAGAGAATGCTGAATTTCCAAGAAAGCAAATTTCCTTCCTTCAACCTTTCTTAAATGTCCGTCTCCCAAAACAGAACCTAAAATTACTGATCTTTGTTGCCAGGTTAGATTTCCCACGGCGTTGTTCATTAAAGAGAGTATAGCAAAGATTCTCTCTTTAATGAAGTTTCGCCGTTTTTGGTGGCTTTTTTACCCAGAGGTTACCCTCCGGGGCACCCCGAAACTTGAGGTGCCGAACAGGGCCGTAGATGTGGACTCGCGGGCCCTACCAGTCTGTTATCCCCGGCGTAACTTTTGGCCGGTGATCTTCCCCCTTCCTACGAAGGAGGGTCGGTTCACTAGGGCCGGGTTTCCCCTCTGCTCAGGATGTCTCCCTCGCAGTCAGGCCGGCTTTTGCCCTTGCGCTTTCAGGGCGATTTCCATCCGCCCCAAGCCGACCTTATGCGCGCCCTCGTTACTTTTTAGAGGGCAGATGCCCCATCTAAACTGCCTCAGTGGCACTGTTCCCACCTTGGCTTGGTTTTTTCCCTAAGCCAAGGATGAGTTAGAACCTTAGCCCCCAGTGGCGGGTGTTCCATTGGCGGCTCCACCTTGCCCGGAGACAAGGCTTCACAGCCTCCCCGCTACGCTATGCACCAGGAACCAAAGTTCAATGCCACCTAGCAGTAAAGCTGCCGGGGTCTTTCCGTCTAGCCGCGGGCAGGGCGCATCTTCACGCCCACTGTATTTTCACCGGGCAGCTGGGGGAGACAGTTCCCAAGTCGTGAAGCCTTTCATGCAGGCCGGAACTTCATACAGACTATTCCTTTAGCGAAGTGGTAACTTTTTGAAGAAATTTTTTCCTTTTTTCGTTCCCAGTCATTCTTTCAACTAGTTCAACAATCTTTAGCAATCCTTCTCTTTCTAAATGTTCTTTTTTCTCCATCATTTCCACTACTTCCTTCAAAATCTCAAAATCTTTCTTTTTCTCTCCCTCTAAAGGAAATTTCTCAAAGTGAGGCAAAATCTTTTCTTTCAAATCCTTAAGGCTCCTGACTTCAAATTTGTAAGTTTGATCTTTCTTTGAAAATCGAATCGTTCCGCATCCAAAGTATTCTTTCAATTTAAACAGAAGCGACCGGTTCCTTTTGTTCTGGCTTAGAGAAAAAGAGGGCCTTACTTCAAAATCAACCTTTCCTAATTTTCTCGGCAAAATTCCTACATAAAAACTTCCTTCGCCATCCACCAATCCAGTCACATAATATGGGTTTAACCTTTTCATTCTTTCATTTTACCACTTCGCCAGCTGGCGTGTTGCGGAAGTTGTCTCCCACCAAAATTTTGGTGGGGGATCGCCTCCGCTTTGGAGAAAATCCCCTCAGTCGTTACGGGTCCCCAGTACCAATTTGGTGCCGGGTTCCCACGGAATTAGAGAAAGGCTTTTTTTGGCTGTCCCTTGTTTCAGCCACCTTTCCCCTTTTCCGTTATGAGCCAGCTTACGGGCAAGTCCGGCTCTTACCCGACAAGGGATTACGCTACCTTCGGACGGTCAGAGTTACCGCCGACGCTTACCCGTGGCTTGAGCCGGTGAACCCCCAGAAAAATCCAGGGATCCCCAGCCGTAACACACGGGCGCTGGTCAGGCCTCAGCCCCTATACATCAGCTTTCGCTTTTTAGCAGGGACCTGTGTTTTTGTTAAACAGTCGCCTGGGAAACTTTCGCTGCGGCCTGTACCATAAATGGTACAGGCAACCCATCTCCCGAAGTTACGGGTAGCTTTTTTGCCGAGTTCCTTCCCCAGCTTTCACCCGTTGGCCTTGGTATACTCTACCAGCCCACCTGTGTCGGTTTGCGGTACGGTTACCTAGGAGTTATCCCTACGGGTTTTTCTAGGAAGAGGATTCATCGGGAACCCCGGAAAAATCCGGCTGAGGGAAAGCCAATTATCCCTCCCGACTACTCCTCTTCGTCACCCTTCAGAACCCCTAGGTAGGGTGGGAATATTAACCCACTGCCCATCGGGTACGGGTTTCCCCTTCCCCTTAGGACCGCCTAACCCGTGGCCGATCATCGTTGCCACGGAAACCTTGGGCTTTCGGCCCCTGGGGCTTTCACCCAGGTTGCGGTTACTCATGCCAACATCCGCACTCGCCACCAGTCCACTAAGCCTCACGGCTTAGCTTCAGCCCGGTGGCGACGCTCCCCTACCACGGCAGAAAGTCTGCCATCCCCGTCTTCGGTGGAGGGCTTAAGCCCCGCTAAATCTTCGGCGCAGGGTCCCTCAGCTGGTAAGCTGTTACGCACTTTTTAAAGGATAGCTGCTTCTAAGCTCACCTCCCAGCTATCTAAGGAACCCCACTTCCTTAGATTGCACTTAGCCCTCACTTAGGGACCTTAGACAGGGGTCTGGGTTGTTCCCCTCTCGACCTAGGACCTTATCGCCCTAGGACTGACTGCCAGGATATAAAGTGGATGGCATTCGGAGTTTGGTAGGAATACCTGGTAAAAACCACGGTATTCCTTCCAGTGCTCTACCGCCATCCACCAACTCCTGACGCTATGCCCAAACATATTTCGGGGAGAACCAGCTATTCCCGAGCTAGTTTAGCCTTTCACTCCTTGCCCCAGCTCGTCCCAGGGTATTGCACGACCCACGGGTTCGGGCCTCCAGGGAGGTTTCCCTCCCCTTCACCCTGGCCGGGGCAAGCTCGCTCGGCTTCGGGTCTCTCACCCTCCCCTAGCGGGCTATTCACCCTCGCTTTCACTCTGCCTTCGGGGGGTCACCCCTTAGACCTGGGGAGAATGAGAACTCGTTGGCTCCTGCTCCAATAGGTACCCTCTCAGGAGTTATCCTCCCTTGAGGTCTTTGTGAGTGGGTGGTTTCAGGTTCTATTTCACCCCCCTCACCGGGGTACTTTTCACCTTTCCCTCACGGTACTAGTTCACTATCGGTGTGCGGGAGATATTTAGCCTTGGGAGGTAGTCCTCCCTGCTTCCCACGAGGTTATCCTCTGCTCGTGGTACTCGGGGTCAAAGACCCGGGAGTCCTCTCCCTTTCGCCTACGGGGCTTTCACCCTCTCTGGCGGCCCGTTCCAGGGTCCTTCGGCTAGAGAGAGGATTTTTAACTCCCTGAGGGTTTTCCCCTCCGTCTTTGCCCCACAACCCCAGAGGAGAAATATCCTCTGGTTTGGGCTCCTCCCCTTTCGCTCGCCGCTACTCAGGGAATAACCTAGCTTGTTAGCTTGTAGCTTTTTAGCTGATTAGGATTTTGAAATTTTTAAAAATCTCCTAAAAAGCTAATAAGCTAATCAGCTAACAAGCTAAAGTTGGTTTCTTTTCCTCCGGGTACTGAGATGTTTCACTTCCCCGGGTCTCGCCTCCCGCCAGAAAATCTGGCGGGATGAGTGGGGTTTTCCCACCCAGGTTTCCCCATTCGGGAATCCCGGGATCACAGGTTGCTACGCACCTCCCCCGGGCTTATCGCAGCTACGCCACGCCCTTCATCGCTCCCCGCACCCTAGGCATCCTCCACCCACCCATAAAAGGCTCTTGACTAGCAACCAAAACCCACCTTTTCCTTCTTACTTCCTTATTCACTTTTAATGTTCTTCCATCAATCAAACAACCGCCTTGGAGGCGGTTGTTTGAAATTCTCAAAAATTCAAACATTCAACCGCCTCCTTTCAATCGATTCATAACTATTTCTTCCATCACTTTCAAATTAGCAAAACAAAGGAATTTGTCAAGTTTATTTTTCTGAGAGTTTTTTCCTAATTTCTTCAATAAATTTTGCGGCAGCATCCTTCCCCCCCAACCCAAAAGCCAACCCCAAAGCTAGAGAAATCGTTCCAATCAATCCAAAAATCAATGCATTAACAATTTGTGGAGTAACCCCAAGCTGAAGCAAAATTGCCAAAACTGCAAAAACATAAATTGCTCCTTTCACCAAAGTTCCAAAAAAACCTCCATAACCCAGTTCCATTTTCTTTACCGAAGCTCTGATTATCTTTTCCAAAATGTCGGCAACTATTATAGCAACCACAAAAATTGCTACCGCGACTATCAAATTCGGCAACCACAAAACTATTCTTTTCAAAAATTCAGCAAACTGTGTCAATCCTAAAATTTCAACTGCTATAAATAGAAAAACAATTACTAAAATCCACTTGAAAATTTCACCAATGAATTGCGAAGCGGTAACTTTGATCTCTGCTCTTTCGAGTGCTTCTTTCCATCCAGTTCTTTCAAAAAATCTATCTAGTTTTAATTTTTTTAAGATTTCAGTTATCAATTTTCCAATCAACAAAGCAATAAGCCAACCAGCTATAAAGACAATAAAAGCTCCGATCAATCTAGGTAAAAAAAGTAAAAATCCTTGCCAAGCACCCTGAAGTGCTTCTAGAGTGATTGTTGCCCAATTTTGAACCATGAAATAAATTTTATTTTCTCGACCTTTCTCATTTTGGACCGGAAGGGATTTGAACCCTTGACCTCCCGCTTGCAAAGCGGGCGCTCTTCCACTGAGCTACCGGCCCTTTCCCTCAATAGGGGGAACCGAGGTTCCCCCTCGATTGCGCTCCGCTCACACCTCCGCTATCGCTTCGGGACTTCGCTCCGTTCTCCATAGAGGAGACACTAAAAGTTTCCCCCTCCATGGCGTTCGGTCATCGCGTAAAACGCGATTGACCTCACTGTCACCCCTCTTCCTTAAAAGATGAAATTTATCACTTGACCACTCGATTGCTCGAACACTTATTTCACTTCCTTGTGGGTTGTATGCTTTTTACAAAATTTACAATATTTTTTCAACTCTAGCTTTTTCTTCCCTCCCTTTTTTGACTTTCTCTTGTAATAGTTTATTCTTTTGCACTCTGAACACTGAAGTTTTATCAATTGTGGTTTTTTCTTTGGCATGAGCCAGAGGTGGGAATTGAACCCACGACCTTTCCCTTACCAAGGGAACGTTCTACCACTGAACTACTCTGGCTTGGGTGGGGCAGGATTTGCACCTGCGAAGGCATTGCTGCCGTCTGGTTTACAGCCAGACCCCTTTGCCTACTCGGGAACCCACCCATGTCGCTCCGCTCCCTGGCACTTACGTGCCAGCGCTCGCTCATCGCAAAATTTTTGCATGAGCTCGCTTCGCTTCGCTCTCCATAGGGAAGGAACCTAGGTTCCTTCCCTCCATGGCGGCCGATCATCTTAAAAAGATCGATCGGCCTGTCACCCTTCTTCCTAGAAATCAATTTGCCATTTGCAATTTGAAATTTGCAATTTTGGAATTCGATTGCGCTCCGTTCGTGCCTCCGCTATTGCTTTGGCACTCACTCTGCTGTCACCCCCTCCTATAATGAAACAATTTGCAATTTGGAATTTTTTGTTGCGGGGGCTGGATTTGCACCAGCGATCTCCAGCTTATGGGGCTGGCGAGGTACTACTCCTCTACCCCGCTATTTCCCTCAATAGGGGGAACCGAGGTTTTCCCTCGATTGCGCTCCGCACTCATTCTTTCTGTTCGCTAGGTATTCTACCAAATTTCAAAGAGCTTGTAAATCTCTTAATGCTTTCTCATAAACTTTCAAAACCCTCCTTGTCTCTTCTTCAGTTAACCTATAGCTTGGATCTTCTACAATATCGTCTCTAACTTTTCTGATCTCTTTTAATTCCTTCAGATTTGATATCACTTCTTCAGTTATTTTTTCAAGCTTTTCGTTAAGATCTTTACCTTCATATCCAATTTCCTCCAAAACCTTATTTAAAAGCTCGTCAGCCTCCAGCACTGCTAGTTTCAAATCAGCTTCGATTTTACTCTCCAATCTCTTCTCAATTTTTCTCCAGGCAGGTGAAAATTTTTTAGCGTAAAAGGGTTTGTATGTCAGAAATTCTTTTAAATCGATCAAAATTGCCCTTTTTAGCCAAGAAGTTTTAATAAGAGCCCAAACGGTATATCCAAAAAATGAGAAACCAAAGAATAAAAAGGTATATTTCAAAAACAAAAGCCAACCTCTAAACTCTGGATAAAGCAAAAAAGAAATTATTTCATTTGTTATTTCTTGATAATTCATAAATTTTTGCAACTTCAAAAATTTTATCTTCTTCGAATGGTTTTCCAATAATTTGGAGACCTACTGGCAAATTATTCACTTTTGAAACTGGAATTGAAATTGCTGGAAGTCCTGCCAAATTCGCAGAAACAGTGAAAATGTCTGAAAGATACATTTTTAGGGGATCTTCAATTTTTTCACCAAGTTTAAAAGGAAGGGTTGGGCTTGTTGGAGTAAAAATCAGATCCACTTTCTCAAATGCCTTTTCAAAATCCTTTATTATTAAACTCCTAACCTTTGCCGCTCTCAAATAATAGGCTTCATAATAACCAACTGAAAGTGAAAATGTTCCCAACATTATTCTCCTCCTCACCTCTTTCCCAAATCCCTTTCCCCTACTTTTAAAATAAACTTCTAACAAATTGCTCGCCGCTTTCTGCTCACTGCTCACTGTATACCCGTATTTTATTCCATCGTACCTTGCTAAATTTGCGCTAGCTTCAGAGGGTGCGATGATACAGTAACAAGCTAGTGCATAGGGGGTATGAGGTAAGGAAATTTCTAAAATTTTAGCCCCATTTTCTTCATATTTTTTTATTGCCTCCTCGATTTTTTCTTTAACTTCTGTTTCTATTCCCTCTACAAAATATTCCTTGGGAATTCCGATTTTTAAATTTTTTATTTCTAATTTTTCAAAACTTACTTTGCTTTCAACACTGGTTGAATCCATTTCGTCTTTTCCCCTAATTACATCGAAAACAATTTTGCAATCAATTACATTCTTTGTCATTGGCCCGATTTGATCTAAAGAAGAGGCAAAGGCAATCAAGCCATATCTTGAAACTGTACCATAAGTTGGCTTTAGTCCAACTATCCCGCAAAAAGAAGCAGGTTGTCTAACAGATCCTCCAGTATCAGACCCTAAAGAAAAAACGCAAAAGTTTGCTGCGACCGCTGCTGCAGATCCTCCCGAAGATCCTCCTGCAACTCTTTCTAGATCTAAAGGATTTTTTGTTGGAAAAAATGCAGAATTTTCAGTCGAGCTTCCCATTGCAAATTCATCCAAATTAGTCTTTCCCAAAATTATCGCCCCAGCTTCCTTCAGCTTTTTGACGACGGTTGCATCGTAAGGTGCTACATAATTTTCTAAAATTTTTGAACCCGCAGTGCATTTTACTCCTTCAACTAAAATGTTATCTTTTATTGCGCAAGGAACCCCAGCTAAAGCCGGCAAATTTCGCTTTAAAAAAATCATTTCATCGATCTCTTTTGCTTTCTGCAAAGCCAAGTCTGGACATAAAGTTAAAAAAGCTCCGATTTTTTTATCTTCTCTTTCAATTTTTTCCAAATAAGCTCTGGTCAATTCCGCTGCAGAGAATTCTTTTTTAATCAAACCCTCCTTTACCCTTTCTATTGTGAAATTTTCCAATTTCATAAAACTTTTTTGACCTTCAAGTATCCTTCTTTCCTTTCAGGCATTAATTCAATCAATTTTTTTATTTCTTCAATAGCCTTTTTAAATTCGATGTCCTCTCTGAGGACGTTTTTTATTTTTAAAGGATGGAAAATGGGTTCTGCCTTGGAAACATCAACTTCCTTTAGTTTTTCAATATACTCTAAAATTTTTGAAAGATCTTTCTGAAACTTTTCGATTTCTTTTTCTGATAAATCCAAACGGGCGAGTTTAGCAATGTGTTTTACTTTTTCTTTTGGTATCATACTATTTTGGAGGTTCTAATTCTGTTGTTTCGACTAAAACTTCTCTTAATTCATCGAGATTTTCAAGAACTATTCCTGCCCCCCTCACCACTGCAGTCATTGGGTCATCGACTATTTTGGTTGGAATTTTTGTTTCTTTTTGGATTAAAGCATCTAAACCTTTGAGCAAAGCTCCTCCCCCAGAAAGATAAATCCCATTGACCATAATATCAGCAATCAATTCGGGAGGAGTTTCATCTAAGGTTGCTTTTATTTCATTGAGAATTTGCCTTATCGATTTTTCCATTGCCTTTCTTATTTCTTCATCAGAAATTAAAATTTCCTCTGGAAGTCCGGTAACTAAATTCCTCCCCCTAATTGGAAATTCTTTTTTTTCCTTTAAAGGATAGGCAGAACCTATTGCAATTTTAACTGTCTCTGCCATCCTTTCTCCGATTAGCAAATTATATTCTTCTTGAACATACCTTATGATATCCTCGTTTAACCTATCTCCGGCAATCCTTAAACTTTTTCCTAAAACTATTCCTCCCAAAGAAATTACAGCAACTTCAGTGGTACCCCCTCCAATGTCAACTATAAAATTTCCGACTGGTTCTTGAACTGGCAACCTTGCACCGATCGCCGCAGCCATAGGTTCTTCAATCAAATAAACCTCCCTAGCCCCAGCAGATTTTGCTGCATCCAAAACTGCTTTTTTTTCAACTTCGGTTACTCCCCAGGGTATTCCAATTATCACTCGAGGACCAACAAATTTTTTCTTCCTTGCCTTTTCGATAAAATATTTTAGCATCTGTTCTGTTGTCTCAAAATCAGAAATTACTCCAGATCTTAAAGGTCTCACTGCAACAATGTGGGAAGGGGTTCTTCCAACCATTTTCTTTGCTTCAATTCCAACTGCCAAAATCTGCCCAGTTTTTTGATTGATTGCAACTACAGAAGGCTCTTGAATGACAATTCCCCTTCCCTTAACATAAACTTCAGTGTTTGCCGTCCCTAAATCTATAGCAATATCTTCGGATAAAAATTTTAAAATCTTATTGAGCATAGAATTTTTTTATGAAATCTTTTAACCTTGAAATTTTTATAAACTTTATTTTGGAAGTTTTTCTTTCTTTAATTTCTAGACAGTTTTTACTTAATGTCTTTTCAGAAATGAGTGCCCTTAAAGGAATTCCAATCAAGTCGCAATCGACAAATTTTTCACCAGGACTTTTCTCCCTGTCATCGTATAAAACCTCAATTTTTCCTTTTATTAATTCATTATAAACCTTTTCCGCAGTTTCTTTAACCTTTTTCGATCTTCCGACATAAATTAAATGAACCTGAAAGGGAGAAATTTCTTTTGGCCAGATTATTCCCTTTTGATCGTGAAAAATTTCAACGACCGCTCCCATTAACCTTCCCAGTCCGATTCCATAGCATCCCATTTGGACGAATTTTTCCTTACCGTCTTTATCTAAAAAAGTAAGCTTAAAAGCTCTTGAAAATTTTTCGCCGAGCTTAAAAATGTTTCCAACCTCGATTGACCTCTTTTTTTCAAAAGATTCTCCTTGGCAATTGGGACATTTTTTTATTTTACCTTTTATTTCCTTGTTTATTGCCTGATTACAATTTTTGCAAACAAAAATTGTGTCCTCTCCAGCAGGACATTCTGTTTGAAACTCATGGGAAAATTTTGAGAAAGTGCCACCAGAAGCTAAAGTCAAATAGGTTTTTTCTTTTATTTCAACCCTCTCAAAAATTCTAAAATATGCTTTTATGACTTTTTGATAATATCTTTCCAAATCTTCTTTTGTCGCATGGAAAGAATAAAGGTCTTTCATTAAAAATTCTCTTGCCCTCAAAAGCCCTGATTTTACCCTCTTTTCGTTCCTGAATTTTTCTTGAATTTGAAAAAGATAAATGGGTAAATCTCTATAACTTTTAATAAATTTTTTTGCCAAGGGAGTGATTATTTCTTCGTGAGTTGGCCCTAATCCAAATTCTCTTTTTCCTGCCTTTAATCTAAAGATTTCTTCCATTTCTCTCCATCTCCCAGTAATCTCCCAGTTCTCTTTTGGATGCAAAGCTGGCATTAAAACTTCTTGACCTCCGATTTTTTCCATTTCCTCTCTGATAATCTTTTCAATTTTTTTTAAAACCCTAAAACCAAGGGGTAAAAAAGTGAAAATTCCGGCCGAAACTTTATCGATAAAACCTGCTCTAATTAAAAGTTTGGCGTTAGCAAAGGTCTCTTTTTTAGGAAATTCCCTTTGAGTTTTTGAAAATAAAATTGATTGCCTCATTGACTTAAAATTTTGCTAATGTCTCTAATTGTAACTAAAATTGCCAAAATTACTAAAATTCCGAAAAAGAAGGCAGTAATCTTTTTTTCAGTTTCGGGTGAGATTGCTTTTTTTCTTATCCCTTCTATCGTTAAAAATAAAAGCTTTCCTCCGTCCAGAGCCGGAATTGGTAAAATGTTAAAAATTGCCAAATGAACTGAAATTATTGCTAAGAGGTGAAAAAAATAAATTATTCCTAATTTTGAACTCTGGTACATAATGTTGAAAATTCCGACAGGACCTGTCAATTCAAACTGGGGGGAAATTCCCAAAAAAGCATTTTTTATTGCCAAAAGGTAACCCTCAATTATTGCCAATGTTAAAATCCCTGTCATTTTCATCCCTTCCAAAATCGACTTTAATAGAGGATACTTTTTAATATCGATTCTTGACAATCCAATTCCAATTGGCCCTTCACCTTCTGGAGGATTAACTCTCGGAATAATTTCTACATCAAAAATCTCCTTTCCCCTTTCTATTTTTAAAATAACTCTTTCTCCTTTATGCTTTTGGATTAGTTCTTGAAGATCATTCACTTTTTCGATTTTGTATCTTTCATTTTGAAACTTAAATTCTCTTATTACATCTCCAGGTTTCAGCCCTGTAATTTGAGCTGGAGAGTTTTTTGCAATTTCGATTATTTGAACTTTTGCGGTATTTGAAAATTCTTCGTCTGAAATCGAAACTGGAATTCCAAATTTAAAAAGAAAAATAAAAATTAAGCAAGCTATCACCCAAAAAGAAATTACCCCAGCTAAGACGATGATGAATCTTTTGAAAAGGGGCAGTTTTGAAAAAATTCCTTCCCCGATTTCTCCTCCCAATTTAACAAACGCACCAAACGGCAAGAGGTTTATTGAATAGAGAGTGTTTCCGATTTTTTTCTCAAAAATCCTAGGAGGATATCCAATCCCGAATTCCTCAACAAAGACTCCGGATTTTTTTGCAGCTAAAAAATGAGAAAATTCATGCAAAATTGTCAAGAAAATAAGGGAGAAAAAAACTAAAAGAAAGTTAAGCATAATTTATTCTAAAATCTCTTTCTCTTTCCTTTTTGCAATTTCTTCAATCTTTTCATTAAATTCCTCGACCAAATCCTGAAGTTCATCTTTACCTTTGTACTTTTGATCTTCAGAGATTTTCCCTTCCAAAAACGCATCTTGAATTTTATCCCAAGCATCGGTCCTGGCTTCTCTTATTCTTTTTTTTGCCGCTTCTTTCTTTTGAGATAAAATTCTCAACAAATTTTTCTTGAATTCTTCAGTAATAGGGGGCAAATTTATTCTTATTGAATTTTGATCGACTACCGGAGAAACCCCTAAGGCAGATTTTTCGATTGCCTTTACTATTGGCTCTATGTAAGAAGGATCCCAGGGAGAAATCAAAATCTGCCTTGGTTCTGGAATCGAAATTTGACCAAGCTGTCTCAAAAGAAATTTTTGCCCAAAACACTCAACCTGTAAATTCTCGACTAATTCTGGAGAGGCTCTCGAACTCCTGATAGTTTTTATTTCCTCTTCGAATGCTTTAACAGCCTTTTCCATCTCAGGTTTTACCTTTTCGATTATTTTCCTGTAATCTATTTTTTCTTTTTCTTCTTTCATATTTTTAAAAACAAAATTTCAAGTGCCAACCTTTTGTCAACGTTTGAGGTTTTAGTTAAAAAATAGATTTTTTGAATTTCCTTTAAAATTTCTCTTGCCTTTTTGTCAAAGATTCTTTCCTTAAAATGGATTGCTAAAACTTCCAGAATTTCAAAAAGCTCAAGACTTTGAAGAAATTCTTTTACCTTTTGGAACTTAAAGGAAATTTCTCTATTTTCTATTTTTATCAAATCTTTCTCAACCCTTTCAAATTCTTCGAGTTTTTTTTCATCCTCAGAAAGTTCGATCGCCAAACCTGGTCTTCCTTGAGCAAACCTCAATATTCTTTCAATCTTTTTTTCATCAGTTCCTTTTTCCCTCAGAAATTTTTCAATCTTTTCTTTCTCCACCGGAAAAAATTTTATCTTTTGACACCTAGAAACGATTGTTGGAAGTAACAAATTTTCGCTTTCAGAAATTAAAATTATCACTGAATTTCCCTTTGGCTCTTCTAAGGTTTTCAAAAAGCAATTTTGGGCTTCTAAAGTCATCCTATTTGCTGAATCTATTATTGCAACTTTGTATTTTGATCTAAAAGGTTTTAAAGAAATTTTCCAGATTAAATCCCTTATTTGCTCAATAGAAATTTGATTTTTAACTGGCTCTACATAAAAAAAATCTGGATGGTTTTTTAGAGGAGAATTTAAAATCCAAGAGGAAAATTCAAGGGCAATTTTTCTCTTTCCTAATTTCTCTTTTCCGCAAAAAAGAAAGGCATGGGGTATTTTTCCAGATTCCAAAATTTCTCTTAAAAAATTAATTTGTTTTTCATGGCCTAAAATCATCTTTTTGTCATTAAAACTTTTTTGTAAAGATCGAGACTTTCTAAAATTTTTCCAGTTCCTTTTGCAACGCAAAGCATGGGTTCTTCGGCTAAAATAACTGGAATCCCGATTGTTTTTTCTAAAAGTTCTGGAAGGTTTCTTAAAAGAGAACCACCTCCTGTTAAAACTAAGCCTTTCTCCATAATATCTGCCGATAGCTCTGCAGGAGTTTCTCTTAAAGTAATTTTTATTATCTGAATTATTTCTGATAAAACATCGGAAATTGCCTCACAGACTTCGTTCGAAGTAATCTTAATATTTCTCGGAAGCCCAGAAATTAAATCCCTTCCTTTAATTTCTAAATCTAAGGGTTCTTTTTCAAAAATTGCTGTTCCAATTTTAATTTTTATTTCCTCTGCAGTTTGTTCTCCGATTGCTAAATTATACTTTTTCTTTATGTACTCAGAAATTGCCAAATCCATTTTATCACCTCCAACTCTCACTGAATTGCAAGTTACAATTCCTCCTAAAGAAATTACTGCAACTTCGCTAGTTCCCCCTCCAATATCAACGACCATGTTTCCAGAGCAAGATTCGATAGGAATTCCTGCTCCCAAAGCTGCCAAAATTGGTTCTTTAACTAAAAAAACTTCCTTTGCCCCTGCCCCAAGTCCTGCTTCAATCAAAGCCTTTCTTTCAGTGGAGGTTGCTACTGCCGGAACCCCAATTAAAACTTCTGGTTTTAAAAATGAAAAGGAACCTAGGGTCTTTTTCAAAAAATATCTAATCATTGCCAAGGTCACTCTAAAATCTGCAATTACTCCATCTTTTAATGGTGTATAAATTCTAATTGTCTCAGGGGTTCTTCCTAGCATTTCCTTTGCAGCTTGCCCCACTGCCAAAATTTTGTTTTCAGGAATTGAAACAGCAACGACCGAAGGCTCTCTAAATAAAACTCCCTTTTTTGGAACAAAAACTACCGTATTGCAAGTTCCCAAATCTATTCCTATTTTTCTCACAATCATAATTTCATTTTAAAAAATTCAAAAAATATTTTCAATCTGATAAAATGAGAAAATGAGACCTTGGCAAAGAAAAATCCTTTTTTCTTCTTTCTTATTTTTATTTTTAATATTCGGGCCTTTATTGATTTTTTATTCTCTCGGATATAGGTTCAATTTTGAAAAAAAGAAAATAACTAAAACAGGAGGGATTTTTGTTAAAGCCTTACCGAAAGAAGTTGAAGTTTCAATCGATGGAAAAATAAAAAAGAAAACCGACCCTTTCTTTGGTTCTGTTTTAATAGAAAACCTTTTACCAAAAAAATACAAAGTAAAAGTTGAAAAAGAAGGTTATTTTCCCTGGGAAAAAGAATTGGAGGTTGAGGAAGAAAAAGTTACCGAAATAAAAAATCTAGTTTTATTTCCAAAAGATCTGAATTTTTCTCAAATTTTAAGCGGAATTGATCAATTTTGGATTTCTCCAAACGGAAAGGAGTTAATTTTAAAAGAAAGTGAAAATGAAAAATGGGTTTTGAAAAGCTATCATTTAGAGAAAAAAATAAAATCTTATTTGGTAGGGGAAAACGATTTTCCAAAAGGAGCCGAATTTTTAAAATTGAATTTTGGAGAAGATCCAGATCAAATCGAAATAGCAGTTAAAATAAAAGATGAAACGAGAGATTTTGTATTGAATTTGAAAAAATCTCCTCAACTAAAGGAAAAAGAGTTGGAAAAAATTCCTGAGAATGCAATTTGCTTTAAAAAAATTGGAGGAGATTTTTATTTTTTTGATAAATCCGGTTATCTATTCAAGGGAGAGGAAAGATTAAATGAAGAGCCATTAAATTTAACTGAAAATTGCCAATTGGAAATTTTCGATAGCTTGATATTTTTAGAAAGCAAAGGAAATCTTTATCTTTTGAAAGAGGGAAAATTTGAAAAAATTTTTGAAAATGTAAGGGGGGTTATTATTTCACCCGATTCAAAAAAGATTGCTATTTTTTCAGATTACGAAATTTGGATTTTTGAAAACGGAAAAATAGAATTCTTGAATAGGTTTTCGGAAAAAATCGAAAAACTCTATTGGTTCAACGAAAATTACTTAATTTTCCTTTCTGGAGGGAAAATAAAAATTTCTGAAATTGATAAAAGAGATAAAATCAATGTTTATGAATTGACTGAAATTGGAAAGGAGGATTTTTCTTTCAATCAACAAAACAAAAGAATCTATTTAAAGAAAGGGGATTCAATTTTTGAATCAGACTCTCTCTTGAGATAACTCCTCCAATTTTTCAATTTCTGACTTTAATTTTGACCAGGGGATCTCTTTCTCTCCTGCAATTTTGCAAATTTCAAAAAATTCGCACTTTTGGCATTGCCAATTATCTGGCCAATCGACCAATCTAATTGGGACTAAATCTGCTTCAATTTTTTCCTTCAATTTTGAAAACCAATTCAAGATTTTTTCTACTAAGTTTTTGTCGTAATCAAAAACAAATTCAGTAATCTCTTGAGTATCCTTGTTCAAGTAAAGTAAAATTCCTTTTTTGACTTTGAAATAGTGCAAATAGAGTTGCAATTGATTGACATGGTCTGGAAGGGGAAGTTTTTTCAAATTCATTTTCCCAGAAATGCTTTTTATTTCTAAGACATAAGGAATTCCAGGCTCAACTTTTTCTTTGATTTCAATTCCCAAATCTGAAAATGTGCGATCAGTAAAAGAAACGATTGCATCTGCCCTTCCTGCTACTAATTCTTGAGGAGGAATTTGAATTTCTGTTGCCCTAACTACTCCTAAAGAAAACAAATGCCTCAAAATCCTTTGTTGAATTATTTCCCCTTCTTCAAAAACTCTCAATCTCTCAGGTTCAATTTCTTCTGCCGGTGCCTTTTTGAACCTAAAAAATATCATCCTCGGGCATTTCCCAGCTTCGCTAATGAAAAACCTTATTCTATCTTTATCCTTCTTTCTTTTTTCCTTTTCCCTTTCTAAATAGAATTTATCGATTAACTCCTTAAGCATCTTATTAATCCATTTTAACCATTTTTTTAAAAAAATCAAACTGCGGATCAAATACGGGTTCTTGATACGCTGATTTTTGAGGTAAATAAACTTTGCCCACTAAATACAACTTTTTGGCGCGCAAGCTTTTCGAACTTAATTTCAGCTGATTCTTAAACTTTGTTAAAGTGGAATAATTGAGAACATTTAAGTGATGAATTTTCCCAAAAGATGTTTCAAGTGCTGAAACGTTACAGGAGTATTGACAATTTTTTGGCCTTTGTTATTCTTTCTTAGAGGATGGAAAAATGGGATATAAAGTAGGATTGGGAGACCGCGAAGGCGTGAAGCAGATAGAGGAAAAGATAAAGGAGTTGCTTAACCAAGTTCATCCAATTGGGCGAATTGAAATTGTGACGGATTTATTCACCGCAAATCTACTGACCGAGCGGGTTGGAGAACCATGGTCGAAGGTGCTTACGTTCAAAGAGCTGGAAATCGGCGATAAGTTCATTGTTTTTCCGCGCCCAGGAGATGATCATGGCCACGGGGGCCTCAGGGGCAGTGAAGCTCTCTACCAGAAGATAAGAGGAATCCCTGATCCACATTATGCCGGTGGAGAAAGGGATAATGCTGTGAATCTTCTTGACGGCAATATCACATTTTTCCCACCTAATTGTCCTGTTTTGAAAATACGATTGTAAGCACCTTATCTTTGAAGCTGACTCATTAACGTAGAGTCAGCTTTTTTTAATGAGGCTTGTCAAGTTAAACTTCAGCTGAGATTTCCAAAATTTCTAAAGGATTAAAATTGGCTCTTTTAATCGAGAAATTTCACTATTTTATAATTTCGAAATTTCGAAATACTGAAATTCTGAAACTGACTTGCTATTGCGACGATCAAAAAATAATGAGTAAAATAAACTTTGCACGCCAAATACTGGTTTTTGGCCCGCAAGCTTTTAGCGCTCAATTTTGCTAATTTCCAAACTCTATTTTCGATATTTGCATATTTGCGCCAATGTGCAAATATCATTTTCTAATCCATATTGACAATTTCCCGAAATATTCTCTGTTATTCCAATGTTCTTAAGAATATTAGAATGGTTGTTGTGCTTGAAAAACAAAAAATTGTTCCGCCGTGGCGCTCTCCTTTACCTCTTTTGCCACTGGGGTGCTCTTCTTGCTCTTTTCAATCCTGGTTTTTTCCTTTCTTTGATCCTTGGGTCTCTTTTTAAAAATCCTGCTTTTTTCAATTTTTTCCTAAATTCTTCTTTAAAAGCAACTAGGGCTCTGGCTAGTCCCAATCTTATTGCTTCTGCTTGGGCTGACAATCCCCCTCCATTAACCAAAGCTAAAACTTTAAATTTGTTTTCAAGTTTTAAAAGTTCAAGGGGAGCCTTTGCGGTTTTTTGCAATTCAAAAAGGGGAAAGTATTTTTCAAGAGGTCTTTCATTAACCAAAAAAGAGCCTTCTTTTTCTTTGAAGATTTTAACAATTGCGACAGCTGTTTTTCTTCTTCCAACTCCTTGCCAAAATTTTTCTTCTTTTGTCATGTTTATTCAAATTTTAGCCTTTTTATCATTCTCTTTCTCAATTTATTTTTTGGAAGCATTCCATAAACTGCTTTTTTCAATAAAAACTCTGGTTTTTCTTCAAAAATCCTTTTTATCGGGATTTCTTTTAATCCCCCAATGTAACCTGAATGGCGATAATATATTTCTTTTTCAAGTTTTTTTCCAGTTAATTTCATTTTGTCAACATTTTTTACAATCACAACATCTCCCATATCTTTCGATGGGTCATAGTTTGGCTTATGCTTTCCCATCAACAAAATCGCAATTTGGCTTGCTAACCTTCCCAAAACTTTTCCCTTTGCGTCTATGATATGTGTTTCTCTTTTCATTTAACCAATTCAATTACTGCCATTTTCGCACCGTCGGATTTCCTTTGTCCCAATTTTAAAATTCTTGTGTAACCTCCTTTTCTCTCTTTATACCGGGGTCCGATTTCGTCAAAAAGTTTCTTTAACACATCATCGGCAAAAAATCTGGCCAGGTATCTAATGTTTGATAAATTCTTTTCTTTTGCCCTCTCAACAAACTTTTCAGCAAAAGATCTCAATTCTTTTGCTTTTGCTTCGGTTGTTATTATTTTTTCTTTCAAGAAGAGCTCTCTGGCTAAAGATTTCAATAAAGCCTTCCTTTGATCCCTTTTCCTACTTAGTTTTCTTCCTTTGTGCCTTTTCCTCATATTTTTCAAGGCTTCCTTTCAAAAAAGAAAATTGATTGACCAAAATTTCGCAAGCTTTCAAAAATGCCTCCTCTGGAGAAATCGTTCCGTCGGTTTCAATTTCTAAAAACAATCTATCAAAATCGGTCCTCTCCCCCACTCTCATGTTTTCAGTTTTAATAGCTACTCTCTTTACCGGAGTAAAGATTGCATCAACTGGTATTACTCCAATTTCAAGTTTCTCTTTTCTTTTTCTTTCTCTTGGTAAGTATCCCACTCCTTTTTCAACCAAAATTTCCATTTCAAGCCTTGCATTCTTTGAAGTTAAAGTTGCAATGTGACAATCTGGGTTTACCAATTCCAATTGAGCTGGCAATTCAAAATCTGCTCCTTTCACCTCCTTTTCTCCTTTCACTTTCAAAGTTGCCCTTTGTGGTTCTCCTCCTATCATTTTAAACCTTAATTGCTTCAAATTGAGCATTATCGTTACCACATCTTCTAAAACTCCAGGGATTGTCGAAAATTCATGGGGGACTCCTTTTATTTTCATTTGGGTCACTGCTGCCCCTTCCAAAGAAGAAAGCAAAACTCTCCTTAAAGCATTGCCAATCGTCACTCCGTAACCAGGGTATAGTGCCTCTATCTCAAAAGTGGCTTTATTTTTTTCTTTTTTTATAATTTTTGGTTTTTGTGGTAATGGAATCATCTTGAATAGAACTCAAACACTGCAGAAACTTCAACTGGTGGTGCTACTTCTTCAACCTTTGGCTCGGAAATTACTTTACCTTCCAATTTATCAGGGTCTAAAGATAACCAACTTGGTGGAGTATGTTTTTTTAATCTTTCCTTTAAATCTTTAAAAATGACCTTTTTTAATTTTTGGGGCTTTAAAGAAATTACATCTCCAACTTTTAAAGAGAAAGAAGGAATGTTGACTGGTTTTCCGTTAACTAAGAAAAATTTATGCGAAACTAGCTGTCTTGCTTGATCTCTTGAAACAGCAAATCCCAATCTGTAAACAACATTATCCAACCTTTTTTCTAAATTTTGAATCAGTAAAGCTGAAACGTCTTCTACTTTTCCCCTCTTCTCTAAGACTTCCTCGACATACTTTTTTAACTGCCTCTCATTTAAGCCATACCAATATTTTAATTTTTGCTTTTCCACTAGTTCTCTTTTGAATTCAGAAGGTGGAGCTAGTCTTCTCTTTCCCTTTTGACCTGGCGGATACGGCCTTTTAACCATTGCGCACTTTGGAGAAAGGCATCTTTCTCCTCTCAAAAAAAGTTTTACCCCAAGCCTCCTACAAATTCTGCATTTTGCCTCCTTTACTCTCATACTCTTCTAACTTTTGGCGGCCTTGGACCGTCAAAAGGTACTGGAGTAATGTCCTTGATCGAAACTATGTTTAAACCTTTTGCCCCTAAAGTCCTCAAGGCAGATTCCCTCCCAGAACCGATTCCTTTTATTAAAACCTCAACTTTTTCAAAACCGATTTGTTTTGCTGCTTCTGCTGCTTCTTCAGCTGCCTTCGATGCAGCGTAAGGAGTACCTTTCTTTGTTCCTGAAAAACCAACTTTTCCCGCGGAAGTCCAATAGACAACGTTTCCTTTAGTATCAGTTAAAGTGATAATTGTGTTGTTGTAAGAGGAAAAAATATAAATTTTTCCCTCGCTTACTTTTTTGCGAGTTTTTATTTTTATCTCCTTTTTTCCCAATTTTTCAGCCTCCTTTATTAGTTCCTCTTCGCTTTTTACTGCAATTCTTTTTTTCCCCATAATTATTTAGGTTGTGGAGGTGGCTTTCTTCCAGAACCTACAGTTTTCCTGACATTTCCCCTAACTGTTCTTGAATTGGTTCTGGTTCTTTGACCCCTTACGGGTAAACCTTTAATATGCCTTAACCCTCTCCAGCATCCAATATCTTTTAACCTTTTGATGTTCATCAATTTTTCCCTCCTCAGTTCTCCTTCAACTTTGTAATTTTTTTCAATGATTTCCTTTAATCTATTTAACTCTTCTGGCTTCAAATCCTTCGCCTTCAATTCAGGATTAACTTTAGCTTCTCTCAAAATTTTCCAACTCAAAGTACGCCCTATTCCATAAATATAGGTTAGAGCAATCCATATTTTTTTGTTTTCTGGAATTTCAACCCCAGCAATTCTTGGCATGATTTTAGCTTTTTAGCTTGTTAGCTGATTAGCTTATTAGAAAGCTCTCTAAAAAGCTAATAAGCTACTTCCTAACAAGCTGAATCAGCCTTGCCTTTGTTTGTGTTTTGGGTTTTCGCAAATTACATAAACTCGTCCTTTTCTTCTGACGATTTTACATTTTTTGCAAATTCTTTTTACTGATGGTCTTACTTTCATTATTTTCTCCTTATTATTCTCCCCCTTTTTTCATCGTAAGGTGAAAGTTCAACTTCGACTTCATCTCCGGGTAGTATTTTTATTTTATAAATTCTTAATTTCCCGGCAACATGACAGAGTGCTTCCTTTCCATCTTCTAACAAAACTCTAAAATTTGCGTTTGGCAAACTCTCAATCACCCTTCCTTTTTTTACTATCTTTTTTTGAGTAATCATTTAATTTAGCAAAAAGAGGGGCTTTAGTCAATAAGGGGGTATGAAATTTCAATTCTGTTTATATCATCTGGAATTTTTCGTACCCAGAAAGGATAAATTTCAATTTTTGACTTTGAAATTTCTTTTTGGTTGAGTAAAAAGAATTTTGTTTCTTCTAAGCTTTTTCCTGCCACTGCCTTTTTAACAGAAAGGGGGTCTAGCCTTGAATAGGTTTTTGCCGAAACCTTCATTTGAAAGCTTGCTTTCCCCAACTCAAAATTTTTAACTTCCCCTTTTAAATCGATTTTTAAAGATGGTAGATAAATTTCCTTTTCTTTTTGGATTTTTGAAATCAAATAATTTTTTGCGAAGTTTGAAAGATCGTCCTTTGAAAAAATGATTGCTCTAATTTTAGCCTTAATTTGGAAATCGAACTTTTCTTTTTCATCTCCTTCCTTGGCTAAGGAATTTTTTTCTAAAACTGAAATCTCAATAGCATCTTCTGAAAATGAAAAATTTTCTCCGATTTTTTTCTCTAAAATTTCCTTTGCCCTCTGTCCTGCAAAGTTTATCAATTCTTTTTCAGCTCTTTCTAAATCTTCTTTTGTCACGACTGAAAATTCTCCCCCTCCTTTCATTGGTTCAAAAGATTTTCCGTAATATTTAAAGTATCTTGGAGTCCCTTTAAAAGCAACTACTGAAAAGTCTGAGGGGCCGATGTTGTATTGAGATCCACCCTCTGCAGCAATTACTGGAACGTCAACAAAGGAAGCTTCGATTTTTCCGTCTTTGATCTTCGCTCCGGGGACGTAAATTTTATCTTTCGATTTAAACAATTTTCCGTCTGAAGAAACGAACCTCGTTCCTTCTTTCCAAACTTCATCTTGAGTAGTGTATTCGTTAAAAAGCCTGATCGTTCCTTCTGCCTTCTTTAAAACTTTTCCTGTTGAATTGAAGGAGTTTGAAAAGGTCTCTTCGGTTTCAAAAATTTTTCCAGGAATTGTCTTTTTTTCCAAGTCTAAATTCTCTGCCTTGGTATCAATTGTGACTATTTCAACAAAACTTACTTCTTCGATCGATGGCCAGATTTTAATTTCTGCTCTTGAAAATTTAAAGGAAAGTAGGGGAATCAAAACCAAAATTAAAATTAAAAAAAATAAGAAGATTTTTTTAAATGAAATTTTTGGGGTTATCTTTGGAAAAGAAACTTTAGTTTTTTGCTCTTTTTTAATAATTAAGGGCTTGGGTTTTTCTCTTTTGGGTGGTAAAATGTCAAATATTTTTTGGGGCATTAATTTATTTTACCAAAATTGCGTAGATTCTTCTAATCCCCTTTCCTGCAGACTCTTCTTTTTTGATTTTAAAGATTCCCAATTCAGAAGTTCTTTTGACATGGGGACCTGCGCAAATTTCTTTTGAAAAATCTCCTATCTTATAAACTGTAACCCTTTCTGGATATTTTTCTTTAAAAAAAGCTAGAGCCCCCGAATTTAAAGCATTCTCCAAGCTCATTTCTTCTTTTTTTACCTCTAAATCCTCTCTAATTTTTCGATTCACCAAATCTTCAACTTTTTTAATCTCTTCTTTAGTTAACTTTCTATCAAAAGAAAAATCAAACCTTAATCTCTCTGGATTAATATCAGAACCCATTTGTTTTACCTTGGATCCCAAAATTTCTCTTAAGGCTGCGTGCAACAAATGAGTAGCAGTGTGCAATCTCACCATATTGTAATCCGTTACCTTTCCGAGTCCTCCAAATTTTTTCTCAGCTCCGACCCTCGAAATTTCTCGATGTTTTTTAAACCTCTCTTTGAAATCTTTTTCATCAATTTCCAAGCCCTCTTCTTTTGCTATCTCTTTTGTGATTTCAAAAGGAAATCCATAACTTTGGAAAAGGTCAAAAACTATCTTTCCTGGCAAAACTTTTTCATTTTTCAATTTGCATTTTTCAATTTGCGATTTTAATTTTTTCAGACCGATTTCCAAAGTTTTTTCAAATTTCTCCCTTTCCCCCTCAATCACAGTTAAAACATCTGCCTGCTTTGACAAAACTTCAGGATAGGTATTCCTGTAAATTTCAATTACTTTTTTTGCAGCTTCTGTCAAAGAATTCCTTGGCAAATTTAAAATTTTTGAATGTAAAATTGCCCTTCTCAAAATCCTTCTTAAAACGTACCCTCTTTCAACGTTCGAGGGTAAAATCCCTTCCGAAATCAAGAAAACCGACCCTTTTATATGGTCTGCAATTATTCTTTGGCTGCGAATGTTTGAGGTTTGATGTTCGATGGTAGAGGTTGAGAGAACTTTAATAATTGGTTGAAAAAGGTCAGTTTCAAAAACAGAATTTTTATTTTGCAAAATCATCGCCAACCTTTCCAATCCCATTCCAGTATCAACTCCTTTTTGTTTTAGAGGAGTTAGCTTTCCTTCTTTATCTTTATAATACTCATTGAAAACCAGATTCCAAATTTCGACTCCGTTAATGTGAATTTCTACAGTCGGTCCGCAAGGTCCCTCTTTTCCAGTCGGTCCCCAAAAATTATCTTCCCTTCCCATTCCAGTTATCTTTTCTTTTGGAATGCCTAACTTTAGCAAAATTTTTTTTGATTCTAAGTCTTCTGGAATTTCATCATCGCCCCTAAAGTAAGTAAATTTAATTTTATCAATTTGCAATTTGCAATCTTTGGTTAAAAATTCGAGAGCAAGCTTTATAGCTTCTTCCTTAAAATATCCGCCAAAAGAAAAATTTCCGAGCATTTCAAAGAAAGTCAAATGCCTTTCATCTCCAACCTCTTCAATATCTGAGGTTCTGAAACATTTTTGACAAGAAGCAACGTTTGGACCGTAAGGACAAGGTTCTCCCAAATAATAAGGTTTAAATTGTTGCATTCCAGCAGTAGTGAACAAAACCGAAGGGTCAGTCGGAATTAAAGAAGAAGAGGGAACGATTTTGTGTCCCTTTTTTTCAAAAAATTTCAAAAATTTTTTCCTCAATTCATTGGAACTCATTTTAATAAAATTTTACTAAAAAATTCGAAAAATAAAAAGCCCTTAAGGGCTATAAAAATTTCATTTCACTAACTCAAAAATAATTCTTGCTATTGCCTCTACTAATTCTCTTTTGTTATGCTCCAAGAGGTGATCAATAAAATCCCCAGTAGTTCCGCTAACTTCTTTATCACAACAAGGACAATAAAAATTCTTTAATTCCGCCAATTTTTCAAGCAATCCCGATTTTTTCTTTCTCAAAGAGCTTCCTCCTTTTTCCAACCCACGAAAATGGGCTAGAAAAAAGAGAAAAAGGGGAAAGAACTCAATAAAATGCTTCAAATAACTCACGTAGTTTAAGTCCCGCTATCCGTACTTTTAATAGTATGCTTACAGCTAATATTCCGAACACGTAACCCGAAGTTACAAAATCACTTCTGTGAAGCAGTATTCCTGCAATAAAATCCATCGCCGTCACACCTAAGAAGGTCCATACTATTAAAGCAAGTGCCAGTTTGATTTTCTTCAAACAACCTCACCTCCCTTTATGGCGGCGAGCTGACCACTATTAAAAGGATAATAGCCAATTCGCCGCCATAAATTCTCCCCTTTTACTTTATTTTAAAGAGCTATTTTGATTACATTTTTAATTATAGTAAATTATTTTAATTTGTCAATAGTAAAAGCTGCTTTCGGCTTGATTTTGCACTTTAAATTTTGAATTTTTTAAGCGTATCTATCTGCAACAGTTGAGGCAACGAAAGATTCTGGCTTTATTTTTGGCTCAAAACCATTTCCTTTAATCAACCCAATAACCTCTTTAATCATATCCTTTGTCGCTCCGTTTTCTCCAATATCAGCATGGATATAACGCAATTGATAATTGAAACTTTTCCCTCTAATTTTTTCATTCAAAACTTCTCTCAAATTCAAAGCCAATTGGCAAGAAAGAAAAACTTCTTCCAAAATTCTTTGTTTTAAGTTATAAAACTTTTTATTTTGGTAATGAATTTTTTTTAAGAAAAACCTTCCTCCTTCTCCCACTCTTAAAACAACAACTGCCACTGGGAAATCGGGCTCTTCTCCAGAAGAAGAATCGCAACCAACGATTATATCATAAAACTTCTCTGGTTTTTCAGAGATGTAGGAAATTATCTCTTGAATAACTTCTTCAAAACTTAAATTTCCTTTTGTTGGATTATAAAATTTTCCGTTCAAAATTTCTGACATATTGATGAATATTAGCAAATCTCAAAAAATAAATCAACATCTTACAATACCTTTTATAATTTCGATAAATTCTTTTGGATCTAAAGAGGCTCCACCGACTAAAAGGCCATCGAAGCCAATTTTAATGTAATCTTTGGCATTTTTTGAATTGACGCTTCCACCATAGAGAATTGGAAATTTTAAAATTTTCCTCAAAAATAAAAGTACTTCTTTTGCATCCTCTGGTTTGCACGGATTTCCAGTTCCAATCGCCCAAACAGGTTCATAAGCAATGATTAGGTTTGATGTTTGAAGTTTGACGTTCGAGGTACCGTTGAGAGCTTTTTTGAGTTGATTTTTTAAAACTTGAAATGTTTTACCCGATGTTCTTTCTTTTTCTGTCTCTCCAATACACAAAATTGGTTTTAATTTTGTCTTTATTGCTGCCTTCAATTTTTTGTTTATCATTTCGCCAGTTTCTCCTAAAATTTTCCGCCTTTCTGAATGGCCAACGATTACGTATTCAACGCCTAAATTTTTTAGCATCTTCGGTGAAATTTCTCCGGTAAAAGCTCCTTTTTCTTCCCAAAAAAGATCTTGAGCACCCAAAGAAATGTTCGATGTTCGATGTCGGAAGTTAGATGTTGAGAGTGCAAAGCCTGGAAGATAAACAAATGGGGGGCAAATTATTATTCCAATGTTCTTAAGAACATTGGAATGTCTCTTTATCCAGTTTTTTACTGAATTAAAAAGTTTCTTTGCCTCTTTCAGGCTCTGGGGATTCATTTTCCAATTGGCAACGATTAATTTTTGCATCATTGCTTTCTCAAGTATTCCGCAGCTTTCTCAGGTTCTATCGTTGAAATTTCCATTCTCGTTCCCAATTCAAAACCTGCTGGAGTTTGAGTCTTTGGTAAAATTGTAAAATGCCAATGGTAATGAGGATATTTTCCCTTAACTGGGGAAGTATGCAAATAGAAATTGTATGGAGGATCGTCTAATGCCCTTGAAAGTTTTGTCATTGCTACTTTAAAAGCTTCTGCAAGTTTTATTTTTTCTTTCTCTCCAATTTTTTCAAAATTTGAAGAATGTTTTTTTGGAGAAATGATCATTTCAAAGGCTGATTTTGATGCAAAGGGGCACAAAACCAAAAATTCTTCGTTTTCAAAAACAATTCTTTTTTTAACCTTCATTTCCCATTTATTCATTTCGCAATAAATGCATTTTTTTGTTTTTTCAAAATATTTTTCTGAATTTGAAAGTGCTTTTTTCAAATCGACATCGATCAAAGGAGTGGTAATTATTTGAGAATGAGGATGGGGCTGGGAAGCTCCTGCTTCTGCTCCATGGTTGTGAAAGATAGAAATGTAAGCAACGTTTGGCTTTTTCATTAATTCCAAATATCTCTTTTGGTAGCAATCTAAAACTTCCTTTATTTGCCAAATTTCAAAATCTGGAAAGTGTTTTTTGTGGTCTTTAGTTACAACCAATTCACAATGTCCTGCTCCAGTAATTTTTCGATAAAATTTTCCCTCTTTTTCAACTTTTATTTTCTTTGCTGGCAAAAGTGCAGGATATTTATTGGGAATAACAACAGTCGTCCAATTTTTTGGAATTCCTTTTTCAAGAGAAATTTCTCTTCCTTCAGCAAAAATTAAAAGAGGCTTTTCTTGAGTTTCAATATTGCAAAAGGGACATTCTTTTTTTGAAATTTTAATTTCCTTTCTCTTTTTAATTTTGAATGCTTCCGGTCTCTTTGCCCTTCCAGTTGCAATTATTACCCAATCTTTTGAGATGGTATCGAAACGAAGTTCTGATGGAAACTTTTTAGCCATATTTTCCTTTTAAAAGATTAATTCTTAATTTAAAGAGATCGATTAACATTTTTACCATTGATTTAAATTTTACTTTGCTTTGCAAGTCGTTTTTCCAATAAACTGGTACTTCTTTTATCTTAAATCCCATTTTCTTTGCGATCAACAAAACTTCGGGGTCAAAGGCAAATCTTTCAATTTCACATTTTTGAAAAATTTTCTCTGCAACCTCTCCTTTGAAACATTTAAAGCCACATTGTGTATCTTGGATCTCCCAAAGTCCAACGATTATTTTCCTCAAATATTTAAAAACTTCGCCAACAAACCTCCTAAATAAAGGTTGAGGAGGATCTAAAATTGCTCCCTTTATATCTCTTGAGGCAATTACAATGTCTGCTCCCTTTTCAAATTCTGGCCAAAATTTTTCAATTTGATTTATCGGAGTTGAATTGTCGGCATCAGTAAAAAGGCGAAATTTTCCTTTGGCATTGAGCATTCCAATTTTTACTGCATATCCTTTTCCTCGATTCACTTTTTCACAAATTAATTTAAGGTTTTTAATTTCTGATTTTAAACTTTCAACAATTTCGCAAGTTTTATCTTTTGATCCGTCAGAAACAACGATTATTTCAGATTCAAAATTCTGCTTTTTTAAATAATCGCTAATTTCCCTTAAAGTTTTTGGCAATCTCTTTTCCTCATTATAAGCTGGAATGATGACTGATAGATAAATTTTTGCCATTAAAATATTTTAGCAAAAACAAAAATAAACGAATAGTTGCTAATTTGCTTGACATTAATTTTGAAGATTTTTAAAATGAAACCGATGCTGACAAAAAGTGATATTCAAAAAATTAAAAAAGGATTGGCAACGAAAAAGGATTTACAAGAATTTTCGAAAAAAGCCCTTCGAACCTTCGCAACTAAAGAAGATTTACGAGAATTTTCAATAAAAGCTTTTCAAACTTTTGCAACAAAGGAGGAAATTAGAGAATTAAAAGAGGAAATATCAAGCTTAAAAGAAATGATTCGGAACCTCACGATTGCAATTGATAAATTAGTAAAGGCAGTTGAAAATTTGCGAAGCGAATACTTTGCGATTAAATCTCAACTCGATCGGCATGAAAAATGGATCCATCAAATTGCTGAGAAATTGGGGATAAAATTGGAATATTAGAAATTTCTAAAAATAAAAAATGGCAATCAGTTTGTCAATACTCTACAGCCATTTTTTGTTACCGCTATTGTGTGCTCAAAATGGGCAGTTAGAGAACCATCTACTGTTTGATATCCAAAACCATCCTTTGTCCTTTTTAAATGCCAGTCACCTACAGTGACCATTGGCTCAATACAAAAGACCATTCCCTCTTTGATTTTCTCTCCGGTTTTCCTTTTCCCATAATTTAAAATTTGAGGGTCTTCGTGAAGTTCCCTCCCAATTCCGTGTCCGCAAAGTTCTCTAACAACGTTAAAACCTTGACTTTCAACATACCTTTGGATTGTGTTTCCAATATCGCCAAAAGTGTTTCCAGGTCTTGCTTTTTTTATCGCCAATTTCAATGCTTTTTTTGTTACTCGAATCAATCTTTGTGCCTCAAAAGAAACTTTTCCAACCGGAACTGTAATTGCCATGTCAGTATGAAATCCTTTGTAGAAAATTCCAAGATCGAGCTTTAAAATATCTCCTTCTTTTAAAACTCTATTTGAAGGAGGAACGTGAACGATCTCTTCATTGACCGAAGTGCAAAGACAAAATGGATAGGGTCTGATACTTTCTTTATCTTTGCTCTTGTATCCTTTAAAAGAGCATTTTCCTCCTGCCTTTAAAATCAAACTTTCTGCCAGTTTTTCCAACTCCATCGTTGTAATCCCTGGCCTTACATTCTTTTTCAATTCATCCATTATCTTAGCCAAAATCTTCCCCCCTTCTGCCATTATCTCAATTTCTTGAGGAGTTTTAATTTTGATCATTTCAATTTTTTGAGGATGTTTTCAAAAACTATTGCCGGCGGTGGAGAGCCATTTATTCTCTTAACTTTTATTTTTCTCTTTTTGAGATAATCAATCACTGGCAAGGTTCTTTCTTTGTATTCTTTCAACCTTACCTTTATCGTTTCTAGTTTGTCAAGCCTTCCTCTTTTTATCAATCTTGATCCATCCAAAGGGCATCTTTTTAGCTTTGCATTTTCTTTTAAGTATAAAATTGGGTGTCGCATCAATTCGCAAATTCTCCTGTGAGAGTTTCTAAAAATTGTTTCTTCTGGAGAAATTTCTAAAAAGAAACAAATGATGTTTTTCTTTCCGTAAAGTTTTTCCAAAACTGGAATCACTTTTTCTGCCTCATAAAGAGTCCTTGGAGAACCAGATAAAATTAAATTCTTTCTTGCCTTTTTCAATTCCTCTATTTTTTTAATTATCAAATAAGTAACGAACGGAGGGGAGCAAAGTTTGCCCTCCTCCCAAAGTTTTTTTTCTTTTGAAAAACTGTATTTTTTGCCTTCGATTAAAATTTCCCCCTTTGTTTTTTCTTTAAATTTTTCTTCTAAAATTTTACTCGTTTCCAAATGGAAAAGGTTTAATCTCTCTGCTAAAAGTTCAGCCTGAGTTCCTTTTCCAGAACCAGGAGGTCCCATTAAAATTATCACTTTTGGAATTTGGAATTTGGAATTTGGAATTTTTTTAGAATTTTTCATATTCCCTCATTTCGATTTCAGCCTTTATTCTTTCGAAAGTATCCAAGACAACTGAAACCAAAATCAAAATTGAGGTTCCTCCGACTAAAAAGGAAAAGGCTTTAATTTTAGTAATTGATTGAACTATTGTTGGCATTATTGCTATTAACCCTAAAAATATTGATCCAAAGACCAAAGTTCTGTTCAAAACAAATGAAAGATATTCTGCGGTTGCCTTTCCGGGTCTGATCCCTGGGATAAAACCTCCCATTTTTTGTAAATTCTCAGAAATTGTTTGGGGATCGAAAACGATGGCAGTGTAAAAATAGGTGAAAAGAATAACAAAAATGAAATACAAAGTTCCATGAACGAATGGATTTTCAAAAAAAGAAACGGTGCTTTTTGCAATTTGACCCAAAATCCCTTGAGATCCAACGAAAAAATTTGCGATCGTAGATGGAAAGATCAAAATTGAAAGAGCAAAAATTATTGGCATAACCCCTGCTGGGTTGATAGAGAGGGGCAAATAAGTTGATGCTCCTCCGTAAATTCTAAATCCTCTAACCCTTTTTGAATATGAAATGTTAATTATCCTTCTGGCTTCAGTAACTAAAACAACAAAGATTATTATCAAAAAAGACATTAGGAAAAAGAGAGCGTAATAAAAAAGTTTTGAAATTTCAAATTCGGCAATCATTGCACCAAAATTTCTCGGAAAATCGGCAACGATTCCGGCAAAGATTAAAAGGGAGATTCCCTCTCCCAATCTTTGTTCTGAAATCAATTCTCCAAGCCACATCAAAAAAACTGTGCCAGCGGATATTGAAAAAATTGAAGAGAACATTGAGAGTGGTGAAAGGCGAGAAATTATTCCTTCTCTAGCAAAAAGGGTCAGCATCCCAAAACCTTGAAGAGCTGCTAAAAAAGGAGTTAAAATTCTTCCGTATTGTTCAAATTTTCTCCTCTCTTCTTCTCCTCCTTCTTTGTACATCCTCTCAAGAGAAGGAATGACCATTGTTAAGAGTTGCAAAATTACTGAGGAAATAACATAAGGACCTAAACCAAGCATTGCAATAGAAAATCTTTCCAAAGTTCCTCCAGTAAAAATATTCAATAAACCGAGCATTTTGAATCGCTCGAAAAACTGTTTTAATTTTTGAGCGTCGATTCCTGAAATTGGGATGTTTGCTAAGAGTCTAAAAATAGCAAAAATTAAGAAAATGAATAAAACTTTTTTCCTTAAATCCTTTATTTTAAAAACATCGATTAAAGGTTTATACCACATGTCCTCCTGCCTTTTCTATTTTTTCTTTTGCGGATTTTGAGACCTTGCAGTTTTCAAAGGTTAGCTTTTTTGTGATTTCTCCTCTTCCCAAAATTTTGACTTCTAGAATTTTACCTCCCTTTTTTCTAATCAGTCCCTTTTCAACTAAGGTTTGAGGGGTTACTTTTTCTCCTTCTTTGAAGTGTTTTTCGATCTTATCCAAATTTATTATCTCATATTCTTTCTTTGCTTTGAATCTGTATCCTCTCAATTTTGGATATTTTTTCAAAATTTCCCTAATGATCGGTTTTAACTTCTTTCCAGCCCTCGACTTTTGCCCTTTAATTCCTCTTCCAGAATACTTTCCTCTTTTTCCTCCCCTTCCAACTCTTTTTTCATCTTTTCTTTTATGAATTGGTTTTAATTGATGAATTTGAATCATTTTGGCTTTTTAATTTTTAATTTTTTTAAGGCTTCAATTGTTGCCCTTGCAACGTTCATTTTGTTTGAGGTCCTTCCCAAATTTTTTGAAGAAATATTTTTAATTCCTGCTAAAATGCAAATTATCCTAACCGTTCCTCCTGCAACCAACCCTCTTCCCTTTTTTTGTGGTTTTAACAAAATTTTTGCCGGACCAAATTTTGCATAAACTTCGTGGGGAATGGTATCTTCAACAATTGGAACTTCGATCATATTCTTTTTTGCTTGAAATGTTGCCTTTTCGATTGCCTGGGCAACGTCCAAGCCTGAAGCAACCCCGACTCCAACTTTTCCAGCTCTGTTCCCAACAACCATTACAGCCCTAAACCTTAACTTTTTTCCTCCTGCTCTTGTATGAGCAACCCTTTTCAAATCCAAAAGCTTTGCCTCAAATTTTTCCTCTTTTTTCTCTTCAATTTTTTCTACTTCTTCCATAATTTTTCAATTTGCAATTTGCAATCTAAAATTTTAGACCTCCTTCCCTTGCCCCTTCTGCCAAAGCTTTCACCCTCCCATGATATTTGTAACCTGATCTATCGAAAGAAACTTTCTCTATTTTTTTCTCCAATGCTTTTTTTGCTATCAATTTTCCCACTTCCCTAGCGATTTCAACTTTTTTCATTCCTTTTTTATCTTTCAATTCAAGATCTGAAGCAGAAACCAAAGTTTTCCCTTCTGTATCGTCAACTATCTGAGCGTAAATATGCTTTAAAGATCTAAAGACACAAAGCCTCGGCCTCTCTTTCGTCCCAAAAGTTTTTGCCCTCGTTCTCTTTTTCCTTTTTTCCCTTCTTTTTACTTTCTCTTTTCTTTCCATTACTTTGCCACCGCAGTTGCCTTCTTTCCGACCTTTCTCCTAATTTTCTCTCCTAAATATTTTATTCCCTTTCCTTTGTATGGTTCTGCTGGTTTTACTTTTTTAATGTTTGCAGCAACTTGACCTACCAATTCTTTATCAATTCCAGAAACAGTGATTATATTTTTTTCAACTGAAATTTTAATTCCCTTTGGTGGAGTAACCACAACTGGATGAGAATATCCAACTCTCAAAACCAATTTTTCTCCTTCCATCGATGCTCTGTATCCCAAACCCTCAATTTCAAGCTTCTTTTCATATCCTTTTTGAACCCCTTCTATCATATTTGAAATTAATTGCCTGTATGTTCCCCAGAGTGCCTTTGCTATTTTTGTTTCAATTTTTGGGAAAACAAAAATTTTCCCATCTTTAATTTCAAAACCAATCTCTGGCCGAAATTCTTTAGAAAGCTCTCCCTTTGGTCCCTTAACAGTTACTTTATTTCCCTCAATTTTCACTTCAACTCCAGCTGGAATTTCAATTGGTTTTTTTCCTATCCTTGACATACCTTTACCAAACTTCACAAATTATTTCTCCTCCAACCTTTTGTTTTCTCGCCTCTTTATCGGTCATTATTCCTTTTGATGTTGAAATTATTGCAATTCCATATCCTCCTTTCACTTTTTTAATTTTTTTGTAAGGCAAATAAATTCTTTGTCCTGGTTTTGAAATCCTCTTTATATCTGAAATTGCACCAACTTTGTTTTCATCATATTTTAACTTTATTCTCAAAAATGGCTTTGGCTTTTTTCTTCCCTTTTGAATTTTCTTTTTTATCTTTTCAACTTTTTCAATAAATCCTTCTCTTTCCAAAATCTTTGCAATTTCAAACTTCATTTTTGAAAAGGGAATGTCAACTGTCTCTTTTTTGACAGCTTGAGCATTTTTGATAGCAACAAACATATCTGAAATTGGATCTACTGACATATCACCAAGAAGCTTTTCTCACCCCTGGAATTAGACCTTGCCTTGCCAATTCTCTAAAGCAAATTCTACAAAGACCAAATTTTCTCATATATCCCCTTTTCCTTCCACATCTAAAACATCTTCTCTCAATTCGAGTTTTATACTTTGGTGGTTTTTGAGCTTTTACTATTTTTGCTTTGGTTGGCATATCTTTAGCTTGTTAGCTTTTTAGCTTATTAGCTTGTTAGTAATTATTTTTCCCTAATCAGCTAAGAAGCTAATCAGCTAAGAAGCTGGTTTGATTGGGAAACCCAAAAGCTTCATTAATTCGATTGCCTGTTCTTTCTTTTTTGCGTTTGTCACAATCGTCACCTGAAAACCAAAAATGAATTTTGTTTCCTCTGGTGAAACTTCTGGAAAGGCAATTTGCTCTTTGATCCCAATGTTTAAATTTCCAGATTTATCAAACCAGCTTTTTTCAACCCCTTTAAAATCTTTCGACCTTGGAAGACCAATGTTAATTAACCTTTCTAAAAAATCATACATTCTTTTTCTCCTTAAAGTTACTTTCGCTCCAATTTCTTCCCCTTTTTTGATTTTGAATGCTGAAATCGATTCTTTTGCTTTAGTCAAAATTGGCTTTTGTCCTGTTATCATCGAAAGGTCGTGAACTATGTTTTTTATAATCTCTTCTTTCTCTTTTTCACTCTTTCCCGCAACTAACCTTCCAAACCCACAATTTACAATAACTTTTTCAATTTTTGGAACTTCCATTTTATTTTTAAAACCAAAAATCTCCATCATTTTTGGAACAACCTCTTTTTCATATTTTTCTTTTAATCTCATATTTTTGCTCCGCACTTTTTGCAAACCCTGAATTTTTTATCGCCTTCAATTTTGTAACCAACCCTGGTTGCTTTTTTACAAGAAGGGCAAATCAATTTCACTTTAGAAACAGGAATTGGTTTTGGAATCTCAACAATTTGACCTTTTTCTTCTGCCCTCTTTGGCTTTTGATGTTTTTTAACAATATTTACTCCCTCTACCAAAACCTTGAGCTCTCTCGGAAAAGCCCTCAAAACTTTTCCAGTTTTTCCCCTCCATTTTCCAGAAATTACCAAAACTGTATCTCCTTTTTTTATTTTCATAATTTTAGCTTATTAGCTTGTAGCTGATTAGCTTATTAGGGCTAAACATTTTTACAAAAACTAACCAGCTAATAAGCTAAAAAGCTAACAAGCTATACAATTTCTTCTGCTAATGCAGCAACTTTTTCAAAACCTTTCTCTTTTACTTCCTTAGCAATCGGCCCAATTATTCTCGTTCCTTTTGGATCTCCAGTTTTTGGATCTATAATTACGCAGGCATTGTCATCGAACCTAACATAAGTTCCATCTTTTCTCCTAATTTCCTTTTTTGTCCTGACAATAACTGCCCTAACGATATCGTGCTTTTTTATCTCCCTCCTTGGCTCTGCCTCTTTTACAACAGCGACTATTAAATCTCCAACCCTTCCATACCTTCTCTTTGACCCTCCCAAAACTCTAATACACTGGACAACTTTTGCTCCAGTATTGTCTGCAACCTTCAATTTTGTTTTCATTTGAATCATTTTGCCCTCTCAATTATTTGAATTACCTTCCACTTTTTTGTCTTTGAATAAGGCCTTGATTCTTCAATTAAAACAACATCTCCCTCTTTGCAACCCAATTCATCATGGGCATGATACTTTTTGTGAACTTTATAAGTTTTTTTATAAAGTGGGTGGCGCTTTACTTTTTCCACTTCAACAACAACAGTTTTTTGCATTTTTGCTGAAACTACTTTTCCGATGAACCTTCTTTTTGGCATGTTTTTTCTTTTAAAATTGTTAAAATCCTTGCAATGTCCCTTTTTGTTTCTCTAATTTCCCTTACATTTTTCAACTTTCCTTGAATTAAATCAAGTTTTAAATTTTTCAATTTTTCTCTTTTCTCTTTCAAAATCTTTTCCAATTCCTCTATTTTCTTTTCCCTCAATTCCTTTGCCTTCATTTTTTCACAAACTTTGTTTTTAGAGGAAGTTTTGATGCGGCCTTTCTTAATGCCTCTTTTGCAGTTTCCTCATCAATTCCATCAATTTCAACTATAATCCTTCCTTTTTTAACAGGGGCGACATAACCTACCACATCTCCCTTTCCCCCTCCCATTGAAAATTCAACCCCTTTTGACGTTATTGGCTTTTGGGGAAAAACCCTAAACCAAATTTTCCCTCCTTTTTTCAAATATTTCAAAATTATTTTTCTGACTGCTTCCAATTGTTTTTCGTTTATCCATTTAGATTCCATTGCCTTCAAACCAAAAGAACCAAAAGCAAGATCCGTTACCCTTGTTTCAATTCCTTCAAAACCCCTATCCCTTTGTTCTTTCCTGTATTTAGTTTTTGCGGGCCTGAACGGCATTTAATCAAATTTTTCTCCTTTATAAATCCAAACCTTTACACCAACTACTCCATAGGTACAAAAGGCAGTAGCTTGGGCATAATCTATGTTTGCTCTCAAGGTTTGCCTTGGCAACTTTCCTTGTTGCAACCACTCGGTCCTTGCAATTTCAACTCCGTCTAACCTTCCTGCAACCTGAACCCTTGCCCCCTCTATTCCCTTTTGAGCCATAATTCTTGCCAAAGCAGTTTTTAAAACCCTTCTGTAAGGAACCCTTTTTTCAATTTGGCTTGCCATCCATTTTGCAACCAAAGTTGCAGATGCCCAGGGATTTCTCACTTCCCTTACTTCAATTCTCAATTCTCCTTTCCTTTTCAAAATCTTTTCCTCAATATCCTTTTTTATTTTCTCAACTCCTTCCCCTCCCCTTCCGATTATTAAACCAGGTCTTGAGGTATTGATTATCAAATTTATTCTTCCTGGGGACCTTTCAATTTCAATTCTCTCTAATCCCTCTTTGAAATTTTCCTCTAAATATTTTCTAATTTTAAAATCTTCCTCCAATTTTTTTGCAAAATCCTTTTCATAAAAACCTCTGGAGTTCCAATCTTCCATTCTTTTTAACCTTAAACCTTTTGGATGAGCTTTGAATGTCATGTTTTTTTCTCTTTTTCTTTTAAAACTAAGGTTACGTGGCTTGTTTTCTTTTGGATAATGTCTGCCCTTCCCCTAGCCCTCGGAAAAACCTTTTCCATCTTTGGTCCTTCATCGACTGTGATTTTTGAAATATAAAGATTTTTTTCATCTAAGTTGAAATTGTGTTTTGCATTGGCTATTGCAGATTTTAAAAGTTTCAATAAAGGTAAAGCTGCCTTTTTTCTTGTAAAATTCAAAATCCTCTCAGCTTCCTCAACTGATTTTCCCCTGATTAAATCTGCAACTAATCTTACTTTCCTCGGTGCAATCCTTAAATATCTCAATTTTGCCTTTACCTCCTTCATTCTTTTTTCATTTCTGTTTTAATTTTCTCTGCCTCCTTTTGAGCCTCTTTCTTTTCCAATTCCCTTTGCATTTTTCCACCATGCCTTATGAATTTTGTCGTTGGGGCAAATTCTCCAAGTTTGTGACCGACCATTTCTTCCCTAACTTTCACCGGAACAAAATTCTTTCCGTCATGAACCAAAAAAGTAAATCCAACAAACTCTGGAATTATAGTGCAATCCCTGGCCCATGTCTTTATGGGCTCATCTTTCTTTTCTGCCTTCAATTTCAAAACCTTCTTTAAAAGTTTTTGATCAACGTATGGACCTTTTTTTAGACTCCTTGGCATGTTATTTTCTTCTTTTAATTATCATCTTGTCCGTCCACTTTTTCTTTCTTGTTTTCACTCCCCTTGCAGGTTTTCCCCAGGGAGTCTTTGGATAGGGCATTCCAATTGGAGCCTTTCCCTTTCCTCCACCATGTGGGTGATCTACTGGATTCATTGCTGCTCCTCTGACTGTAGGTCTCCATCCCTTTAATCTTCTCCTTCCTGCCTTTCCAATATCTTCAAAAATGTGTTCTGGGTTTGAAACTCTGCCAATTGTTGCAAAACATTCTGAAAAAACTCTTCTTTGTTCTTTGGAGGGTAATTCCAAAATTGTATATTCTCCTTCTTGTCCCAAAACTTTTGCTGCTGTTCCTGCAGCTCTTACCATTTTCCCTCCTTTCCCTGGAATTAATTCAATGTTAAAAACTTCAGTTCCAATTGGAATGTTTTTCAATTTCATTCTGTTTCCAATTTTAACTTCTGTCTTTTCATCGCAAATTATTTCATCTCCAACTTTTATTCCATGGGGTGCCAAAACATACCTTTTATCTCCGTCTTGATATTCTACTAAAGCCAAATATGCAGTTCTGTTTGGGTCGTATTCTATTGCTATTACTTTCCCTGGAATTTTAAGTTTCTCTTGCCCAAAATCGACAACTCGATAAAGCCTTTTTACCCCTCCTCCACGATGTCTAACAGTAATTTGCCCTGTCTGGGTTGACCTTCCTGCCTTTTTCTTTTTTGGCCTCAATAATTTCTTTTCCGGTTCTTTTTTTGTTAAAACTTCTTTTGCCATTATTTAAAAATTTCAATTTTTTGACCTTCTTTTAATCTAACTATTGCCTTTTTTATTCCTTTCTTTTTTCCAGAAATTCTTCCAAGCCTCCTTGGCTTTTCTGGAAGTTTTATTATTCTAACCTTTTCTACTTTAACATTGAAAAGTTTTTCCACTGCCTTTTTTACTTCGCTTTTGTTTGCTAGTTTTGAAACTTCAAAAACGTATTGCCCTTTCTCTGCAAGTTCCCTTGCTTTTTCTGTTAAAATTGGTCTAATTATAATTTGCTCTTCCCTCATTTTTTCAAAAATGTTTCTTTGATCTTTTCTACCGACTCCTTTGGCATTAATAAAAATTTATAATTCAACAAATCCAGACAATTTAAATTCCTAGCTTCCAAAATTCCAACTTTTGGAATGTTCCTTGCTGCCAAAATTAATTTTTCATCCTTTTTTGGTATCGCAATCAAAATAGAACCCTTTTTGAAATTCTCAATTTTTTCTCTCAAATTTTTGATAATTTTTGCCATCAATTTTGTCTTTGGCTGATCTATTTTCAATTCATCCAACAAAATCAACTCATTATCTCTTGCCTTTTGAGACAAAACCATAAATAGGGCTTTCCTTTTCATTTTCTTTGGAATTTTCACTTTATAAATTTTTTCTTTTCTCGCACCGTGGGCAACTCCACCATGTCTGAAAATTGGAGCTCTGATATCACCATGTCTTGCCCTTCCCATGTGCTTTTGTGGCCAAATTTTCCTCCCGCTTCCTGAAACCTCCGCTCTGTTTTTTGTGTGAGCAATCGGTTTTCTTTTGTTTGCCATCTGAGAAACAACAATTTGATGGACCAAGTCTGGATTGAATTCAACTTCAAAAATTTCTGAAGGCAATTCAGTTTCTCCAACAATTTCTCCTTTTGTGTTGTAAATTTTTGCTATCATTTTACTGATTTAATTTCCAATAAACTTCCTCTAGACCCTGGAACTGCTCCTTTAATATAAAGCAAATTCTTTTCGGGTTCTATTTTTACAATTTCCAAATTTTTTATCGTCACTCTTTCTCCTCCAGCCCTTCCTGGCATCTTTTTTCCTTTGATAACTCTTGAAGGAGTTGAAGCCCCAACAGATCCTAAAGTTCTTTCTTCATGCTTTGTTCCATGAGTTGCTGGTCTTCCAGAAAATCCCCATCTTTTCACTCCTCCTTGAAATCCCTTTCCTTTTGAAATTCCAGAAACAGAAACCAAATCACCCTCTTTAAAGATTGAAACATTGATTTCCTGGCCCAATTGATAATTTTTTGGATCGTCCCTAAATTCTTTTAAATACCTAAATGGTTTTTTCTTTTTAGATTTTGTAATCTTTTTTTCTTTCAATTTCTCAAACCCAATTTGGACTGCTTCGTATCCATCTTTCTCTTTTGTCTTCAATTGGGTAACATAACATGGCCCTGCCTCAACGATCGTAACAGGAATTACTTTTCCTTCTTTATCAAAAATTTGCGACATTTTAATTTTTTTCCCTAAAATAAACTTCATAATTTAAAAAAGTCGGGAAAACCCGACTTTCGGATTTTCCCCTGAGACTTATTTACATTTTTATTTCAATATCAACCCCGGCTGGCAAATTCAGATTTTGCAGAGCATCTATCACTCTAGGATTTAATTCATAAACTTCGATCAACCTTTTGTGAATTCTAATTTCAAATTGTTCCCTGCTATCTTTGTGAACGAAAGAATCCCTGTTTACTGTGTACCTGTGAATTTCTGTCGGCAAAGGAATGGGACCTGCAACCTTTGCTCCGTATCTCAACAAAACATCGATTATCTGCTTCGCAGATGAATCTACAACTTTGTGGTCGTAGGCTTTCAATTTTATTCTAATTTTTTGTTTTGGAGCTTCTTCTTTTTTCTTTGCCATCATTTGATGATTTTCGTGACAACCCCTGCTCCAACTGTTTTTCCACCTTCTCTAATAGCAAACCTTTGCTTTTCTTCCATTGCAATAGGATAAATCAATTTTACTTTTAAATTGACAGTATCTCCTGGCATAACCATTTCAGTTCCTTCTGGCAAAGTAATTTCTCCAGTGACATCTGCAGTCCTAAAGTAAAACTGAGGTTTGTAACCTGAGAAAAATGGTGTGTGCCTTCCTCCTTCCTCTTTTGTTAAAACATAAACCTGGGCTTCGAATTCTGAATGGGGAGTAACAGTTCCTGGTTTTGCCAAAACCTGTCCTCTGACCACATCTTCTTTCTTTAATCCTCTTAACAAAACTCCAACATTATCTCCTGCCCTCCCCTCATCCAAAACTTTCCTGAACATCTCAATAGAGACTGCAACAGTCTTTACTGTGGGTTTTATTCCAACAACTTCAACTTCATCGTTTGGATGAATCACCCCCCTTTCAATCCTTCCAGTAACTACCGTTCCCCTTCCAGCAATTGAGAAGACATCTTCGATTGCCATCAAGAATGGCTTATCAATTTCTCTGACTGGTTCTGGAATGTAAGAATCTACTGCATTCAATAAATCTAAAATCGGCTTTACCCAAGGGTCATTCAATGACTTTGCCTCCAAAGCTTTTAAAGCAGATCCCCTAATAACTGGAACTTCATCTCCTGGAAATTCATATTTTTTCAAAAGCTCCCTCACTTCGCCCTCAACCAAATCTATCAATTCTTTATCTGGCACTGCGTCGCATTTGTTAATGAAAACTACCACTGCTGGCAATCCAACCTGCCTTGCCAATAAAATGTGCTCTCTTGTTTGGGGCATCACTCCATCGACAGCAGAAACGACCAAAATCGCTCCATCCATTTGAGCTGCTCCAGTGATCATGTTTTTGATGTAGTCAGCGTGTCCTGGGCAATCTATGTGGGCGTAATGGCGCTTTTCTGTTTCGTACTCGACATGAGAAATTGTAATAGTCAATCCTCTTGCCTTTTCCTCTGGAGCAGCGTTTAAATCCTCGACAGTTACTTCATGTTTGATCAAACCTTTCATTTTCAAAACGTGAGTTATCGCAGCAGTCAAAGTAGATTTCCCATGCGCAACGTGACCTATCGTTCCGATGTTAACATGAGGCTTTGTCCTTATGAATTTTTCTTTTTCTGGCATGTTTTAAATTAAAAATTTTGACCTTTATTTGATTTTTCCCTCGATTATTTCCTTTTGAATGTTTTCTGGTACTTCTTCGTAGTGATCAAATTCCATGGTAAACGATCCTCTTCCTTTTGTCAAGGATCTTAAATCAGTCGCATAACCGAACATTTCTGCCAAAGGAACTTTTGCCCTAATAATCTTTGTTTTCATTCTATCTATTGTTTCCTCTATCTTTCCCCTCCTTGCTGTTAAATCTCCCAAAACATCACCAAAATATTCTTCAGGAATTACAACTTCAAGTTTCATTATAGGTTCCAAAAGGGTTGGTTTTGCCTTTTTTGCTGCTTCTTTCAAAGCAATTTCTCCTGCAATTTTGAAAGCATACTCTGAAGAATCAACTTCATGGAAAGAGCCATCAAAAAGGGTAACTTTCAAATCGACCAAAGGATAACCTGCTAAAACTCCTTTTTCCATTGCTGCTTTTACTCCCTTTTCAACTGCCGGAATGAATTCTTTTGGAATTATTCCTCCTTTTATCGCATCTATAAACTCAAACCCCTTTCCCCTTTCATTTGGCTCTACTCTAATTATTACATGCCCGTATTGTCCTCTTCCTCCAGATTGTCTAATGTATTTTCCCTCTGCCTCTGCAACTGCCTTTATTGTTTCTTTGTAAGCAACTTGCGGCTTTCCCAAATTTCCTTCTACATGAAATTCTCTTTTTAGTCTATCAGCAATAATTTCCAAATGCAACTCTCCCATTCCAGAGATTATTGTCTCTCCAGTCTCTGGGTCAAACCTAGTTTTGAAAGTTGGATCTTCCTCTGAAAGTTTCTTTAAAGCATTCGACAATCTATCTTGGTCTGCTTTTGTCTTTGGCTCAATTTTTACTGAAATTACTGGTTCTGGAAAGGTTGGTTTTTCCAAAACTATTGGATAGTTTTCATCGCAAAGAGTATGACCAGTTAAAGTAGTTTTTAAACCGACTGTTGCCAAAATATCTCCAGCAAAAGCTTCTTCAACTTCTTCCCGTTTGTCTGCATGCATTCTCAAAATCCTCCCGATTCTTTCTTTTTCCCCAGAAGTTGTGTTCAAAACGTAAGATCCCTTTTTCAAATGCCCAGAATAAACTCTAAAATAGGTCAAGGTTCCAACATAAGGATCAGCCTGAATTTTGAAAGCCAGAGCGCAAAATGGCTCTGTTTCCAAAGGTTTTCTTTCTACAATTTCTCCTGTTCTTGGATCAGTTCCTTTTACTGGAGGAAGATCTATCGGGCTTGGCAAATAATAAACTATTCCATCCAAAAGTGGCAAAACTCCAATTCTTTTGTAAAGAGAGCCAAAGAACACTGGAAAGATTTTGCATTTGATAGTTGCCCTTCTGATTGCAGCCCTTAACTCTTCTGGAGTAATTTCCTCTTTCTTTGATAAATACTTTTCCAACAAAATTTCGTCTTCTGCCGCAACCTTTTCTAGCAATTTTTCTCTCCATTCCATTGCCAAATCTCTCATTTCCGCTGGAATCTCAAATTCCCTTTTTTCCGATCCCTCTTCTCCCTCAAACTTTAGTGCTTTCATTTCAACCAAATCTATCAATCCTGAAAAGTTCTCTTCTACCCCAATTGGCAATTGAACAGCGACTGCGTTTTCAGACAACCTTTGCCAGATTGATTCCAAATTCATCTTAAAATCTGCCCCAACTTTGTCCATTTTGTTTACAAAACAAATTCTTGGGACTGAAAAGTTATCTGCTTGGTGCCAAACTGTTTCAGATTGTGATTGAACCCCTGCAGAACCATCGAAAACGACAATCGCACCATCCAAAACCCTCAAAGATCTTTGAACCTCTGCAGTAAAATCGATGTGTCCTGGGGTATCGATTATATTAATTTCGTATTCCTTTCCTCCAACTTTCCAATAGCAAGAAGTTGCTGCTGCCATGATTGTTAATCCCCTTTCCCTCTCTTGAATCATCCAGTCTAAAGGAGTAGTCCCTTTTTCTAAAGTTCCGATTTTGTGAATCCTCCCAGTGTAATACAAAACGCAGGTAGTCGTTGTAGTTTTACCTGCTGAAATATGGGCAATAAAACCAATATTCCTTAAATTTTCGATTGGATATTTTCTGGGCATACTTTACCATGCAAAGTGGGCAAATGCTTTGTTTGCCTCTGCCATTTTGTGTAAATCTTCTTTTTTCTTTACCGCAAAACCCTCACCTTTTGAAGCTGCAATTATCTCCTCTGCCAATTTTTCCTTCATTGGCTTTCCTTTTTTTTGCTTTGCACCCAAAATCATCCATTTCATTGCCAAAGTAATTCTTCTATAATCTGGAACCTCAACCGGAACTTGATAGGTTGCTCCACCAATCCTTCTTGGTCTTACTTCCAAATAGGGTCCTGCATTCTCTATTGCTTTTTGAAAAACCTCCAAAGGATCCTTTTTTGTTTTTTCTTTAATAATATCAAAAGCACCATAGACAATTTTCCTAGCTATGGTTTTTTTCCCCTTTCTCATTACGTAATTTATAAACTTTGAAACTAAAACGCTGTTGTAAACAGGATCTGGTGGAATTTCCCTCTCTATTCTATGTTTTCTCCTGCTCATGCTTTAGCTTCTGCAATTTTTTCTCTCTTTACTCCATACTTTGACCTTGAAGTCCTTCTCCCTTCAACCCCTGCTGCATCGTATGCTCCCCTGACAATGTGATACCTAATTCCTGGTAAATCCTTTACCCTTCCGCCCCTGACTAAAACAATCGAGTGCTCTTGCAAATTGTGCCCAATTCCAGGAATGTAAGCAGTGATTTCTTTTCCGTTTGTCAACCTCACCTTGGCAACTTTTCTCAATCCAGAGTTTGGCTTTTTTGGAGTTGTTGTGAAAACCTTAATACAAACTCCTCTCTTGAAAGGAGAGGGAAAGAAAACCGGTCTATTTTTTAAAACATTAAAGGCAAATTTCAAAGCAGGAGCGTTTACCCTCCTCTTTTTCTTTTCTCTTCCCTTTTTTACTAATTGGTTAATTGTTGGCATAGTTTCTATTTTAAAAAAATCTTGAGAAAAAGTCAACTAAAAGGAACTCGAAATTAAATTAAAAAGAAAATGAGAAAGAGAAAAAATAGAATTGAGATCAAAGAAGATCAAAATGAGTAAAATGAAAAATCCATATTGTAAAAGAAAAAATTTAACTTGGAAAAATCTGTCTGGCAAAACTTGATAGAGAATATGAAAACCGTCTAAGGGAGGAAATGGAAGCAAATTGAAAAATGCCCAGGCAAAATTGTAAACTGAAATTATTTCGAAAAAATTGATCGTTGCCTGAGAAAAATTGAAGCTTGCTAAAAAAGAAAATAAAATAGCAATTAGAAGGTTTGTCACAGGACCTGCTAAAGAAACTTTTACAATTCCCCATTTTCTATCTCTGAAATTTAGAGGGTTTACCGGAACTGGTTTTGCCCAACCAAAAACAGGTAAATTCAAAATAAATAGGGTCAAGGGTAAAAGAATTGTTCCAATTGGATCTATGTGGGCGATCGGATTTAAAGTTAACCTTCCTTCTCTTTTTGCAGTATCATCTCCCAAAATCAAAGCGCAACTTCCGTGAGCAATTTCATGAATGACGATAGAAAGAAATAAAACTATTAAAATGAAGATTGTTTCAAACATTATTTTATGCTAACATAAAATCATGGCCAGGCAATGCCAAATCTGTGGAAAAAAATACAAAGCTGTTTGGAGAAGAGTAAAGTTGAGAGGGAAATACAATCCGACGACAAAGAAGAAACAAAAGCCAAACTTGCAATGGTTCAAACTTCCATCTGGAAAGAGAATTTTGGTTTGCGCAAAGTGCAAAAAACTCTTGAGCAAAGAAATGTATTAATGACCTACTAGGAGGGGGTGACTGCGAAGCGAATCCCCGAAGCGGAGCGGAGGAGTGAGCGGAGCGCAATCGAGGGGGAACCTCGGTGCCCCCTATTGAGGGAAACGGGATGTAGGATAACGGTAGTCCGCAGCCTTGGGGTGGCTGTAGTCGGGGTTCAATTCCCCGCATCCCGAACAAAAAAGGCCCCGCCCTTATTGAAAGCTCTCCAGAAATAATCCTGGTGGGTGCCCAAGTGCTAGGCCTCAGCCTAGCAATCATTTCAGGCTCCCTTTAAATAGTTTTGTCCGGAGGCTTCAAAGGACGGGGCCTTATTCAATTTTACTCTTATCAAAGTTTGCTGTCAACAGCTAAAGGTTTAAAATTTCAACCAATTGTTTAATGAAAGAAACAACTACAGGCTGTGGCAAAAGAGAAAAGGAATCTATTCCTTCATCATCTTTGAAAACCCATGGTCTTTCCTTTATAATTACCTTTCCGTTTTTTAACTCATAATAATACTCTGGGGTTATTTCATAATCATCAACATAATCTTTTGCTACCGAAACTGGAATTGAATTGCGCAATAAAACTTTTGGAATTCCGTAAAGTTGCAATGCTTTTTCCATCAAATATCCTTCTTTTTTCAACCTTTCTCTTATTGGCTCAATTCCAAGTTCATCTCCCTCTTTCTTTACCATTTTTACTTTGCAATTGTCGCAAATTAAATGAAACTCTCCGTTTTCAAAAATTACTTCTTTTGTTGGTAAAAGTTTTAAATTTTTTGGGGTGTTGCATTTTGGACAAACCCTTCTCCATTTTATCCTTTCATCTATCACCTTTTCTGGAACGTCGATTAAAACGAAAACGTCAGGATCATCACGATGGCCGATTAAATCTCTGAAAAACAAAGAAAGGCCCACTTGATCGAGCTCTCTAGGAAATCCGTCGATAAAAACAGTTTTCTTTTCTCTTCTCTCCATTTCCCTTTTAACTAAAACCAAGATTAATTCTGTTGGTAAAAGTTCCTTTGTGCTTCTGTGTTCTAGTGCATAAATTACTTCTTCTAAGGAATGAGGGCCGCGATAATTTTTTTCCAAATAAGAAATCAGTTCCTTCCTTTTTTCTTTATCGATTAATTCTTGATCTATCCCCCTAACCATGTCTCCGATTGAAAAATGATCGATTCTTTCTGGTAAAACAACATCGGCAAACATTTTTGAATAAGTTCCCTTTCCAGAATTTTTCTTTCCTAAAAAGTAAGCGACAAAAGTATTTTCTCTCAAATATTCCCTCAATTTCTCAATTTCCTTTCCTGCTTTCAGTTGAAAATACTCTTTTGTCTGTTCTGGATCTTTCAAATCAAATTTTTTTGTTACCCCTTTAACTTTTGTTTTAAAAATTGGAAACTTCATATTTTTTGCCGTCTGAAATTATTTTTATATCACCTTCTCTGTCAGTTCTCAAAACTCTTATACCATAATTTTCCAAAATTTCCAAAACTTCTTTGTTTGGATGACCGTATTTGTTTTCCCCAACAGAGATTATCGCAATCTCTGGCAAAACCTTTTCTAAAAATTTTTGAGAGCTTGAGGTCTTTGAACCATGATGGGCGACCTTTAAAATTTCTGAATTTAAATTAAAGGGGGTTAATACCAAACTTTCTTCGACATCTTTATAAATATCTCCAGTGAATAAAAAAGAAGAATTTCCAAAAATCAATTTGCTAACGATTGAAGTATTGTTTGAATCTTCAAATTCCATTCCTTCTAAATTTTTAAAAGGATAAAAAATTTCAATTTTCCATTGGCAATTTTTGCAAGAAATTTTTTGTCCTGCACTTGCAATTTTTACCTTAGCTTTCTCTTTCTCTATTAAACTCAGCCATTCCTTATATTCTGGAATATCCCTGACAATTCCGGTCCACAAAACATTCTCAACTTTGTATCTTTTTAAAACTTCCAAAAGCCCGGTTATATGATCTTTTTCTGGATGGGTCAAGATAATTAAATCAATGGATCTATCCCAAAACGGAATTTCTTTCGCTAATTTCTCAATAATTTTTGAAGAAGGACCTCCATCGATTAGAATCTGATGCATCGTTGGGGTTTCGATTAAAATTGAATCACCTTGCCCAACGTTGAAAAAATTAACTTCCAAAAACCTATGCTTTCTTAAATCAAAAACTAAAAGCCAAGCAAAAAAATTCGCCAAAATCAAAAAGGATAAAATGAATAAAATAGATTTCTTTTCTTCCATTCTTTGAGTATATTTTTTTGTTTAAACTTAGGCAAACAAATTGACTTAAATTTTTGGATGGTTAAAATAAAGTTGGTGGGTCAATGAGCTTTTTAAAAATTAAAGCGGTAAGGGTGGTCTACAGGGAAAAGAGCAGCAAAAAAATCATTGAGGAGTTCATTTTGAAACCCGAAGAATGGGAGATAATCAAAAACAATCCTCAACGCAAAGAAATAGAGGTGGTGGCAGAACCAATTTTGGACCTTTAAGCACTTTAATTTTTTCTTTTTCTTTTTCTTTTTCTAGCTCGTAAATTTTGTGGGTTGGAAAAAGCCAAAAACGCCCTTTTTCGGGCGTTTTTGGTTGTCAAAAGGATATTTTTAAATCAATCTCAAATCTCTAAATTTGCAATTTTCAATCCTTTAAGCCTTTCCTAAAATCTTGAACATTTTCGTTCCACAAACAGGGCAAACTCCTTCAACCGCCTTTCTCTTTGTTCCTCCTTTTCCCTTTATTTCAACAACTTTTTCATCCTTCATTTCCCTCTTTTGCTTGCATTTTACGCAATAGGCTACTGTTGCCATGTTAAAAATGAATTAAATTTGCGACCTTTAAAAATTATTAAATTTTTCCTGCTTCTTTTAAATTAACAAGGCAAAAAATTAAGTCAAGCCCGAAAAAAATAGAGCCAAAATTGTCTTTGCATCCACAATTTTTCGAGATTTTATCATTTTTAACACCTCTTTTTTCGAAAAAATTTTAACTTCCTTAATTTTTTCTCCTTTTTCGAGATTTTGTTCTCCCTTTTTCAATCCTCTTGCCAAGAACAAATACATGTATTCAGTTGAATAACCGGGACTTAAAAAAAAATTCTCCAATCTTTTTCAATTCCTTTGCCTCATAACCAGTTTCTTCTTTTAATTCCCTTTTCGCTCCCACTTCCGGTTTTTCTCCTTTATCCAATTTGCCTGCAGGAATTTCCCAAATTTCTTTTTTTATCGGAGAACGAAATTGTCTAATGAGAATAACCTTATCTTTTTCAATTAATGGCAAAATTCCAACAGTTTTGGGGAAATTCACTACATCTCTTTTAATTTTTTCCCCCTCCATTTCTTCTTCAAAAACTTCAAACAAAACGACATTCCCCTTACATTTTTTTATTAATTTCTTCCTCACAATCCCAATTGATCTGAAATTTCCTGCATCGCCTTTAAAGTAATTTCAATAAATTTTTCGAGGGGCAATCCCAAATATTCTTCGCATTTTTTGATAATTTCCCTGTTTGCACCCTTGGCAAAAGATTTTTCTTTAAACCTATTTAACACATTCTCAACCTTCAAATCCTTCAATTTTTTCGAGGGCAAAACTAAAGTTGCTGCAACTATCAATCCAGTTAAAGGATCTAAACAAAATAGAGCCTTTGCCATTTTAGATAAAGGTAAAATTCCGTGAACTTCATTATGAGTCAAAATTGCATCGCAAATCTCTTTATCAAAACCCATTTCCCTCAAAATCTGAGATCCAACTTTTGAATGCAATTTTGGATCTCCCTTTGTCTTTTCATAATCGATATCATGCAGTAACCCAGCAATTACCCATTTTTCTTCATCTTCTCCAAAATACCTCGCCAAGGCTCTCATTCCTGCTTCAACCGCCAAAGAATGCTTGATTAAATTTTGATTTTTTAAGTTTTCCTTTAAAAGATTTAAAATTTTTTCTCTTTCCATAACTTTAATTTTAGCTTAATAAATGAACGTTGCCAATCCTTACATTTTTAAGGCCAGCTTTCTTTGCTGATTCGAAACATGCTTGGGCCTGATCGAAAGAAGTAGTTGGCAAATCTGAAAACTTGAAACAAGGATAAAAAGCCAAAAGGTTATAGGGGATTTGAGGATCTATTGAAGAAATGAATTTTGCAATTTTGAAAACTTGCTCTTCATCGACATAACCTGGAATCAAAAGGGTTGAGGCGACTAGTTTTTTAGAATCAATTTTTGCCAAGTTTTCGAAATTTTCAAATGCTCTCTTGTTTGAAACACCAGAAATTGCAATCGATAATTTTTCATCGAAGAATTTCAAATCAAACTTTATTATCCCGTTCGATTCAAAAGAAATTTTGGCAATTTCCTCTAACATTTTTTTATTTTCAACTCCGTTTGTTTCAAGGCAAATCCTCAAATCCTTTTTAATTTTCCTTGCCCTTTTTGAAAATTCGATTATGAATGGCAATTGAGGACCTGGATCTCCACCAAAAAAACAAACGCAATGAACTTTTTCATTGATTGCCTTCAATAATTCCTCAATCGATACCATTGGCGATAAATTCCTTGTTAAAAATTTAAAATGCCAATTTTGGCAAAAAAGACAATTGAAATTGCAAGCACCCATAAAAACTGCCAAGTTAAAATATCCTTCTTTTGCCTTGCACCAAGGAGCGGCGACGCAATTTGTCGGAATTGGATCGTAATAATATTCCAAAATCGCTTTTTCTCTTGAGATGAAAGAGATTAATTTCCCATTTTCATTTTTCCTCAAACCACAAAACCCAAATTCCCCTTCTCCAATTTGACATTCGTTTGAGCAAAGGTTACACTTTATTCCATTTTTAGTTTTTGGAACTTTTTCTGGCAAAGAGAATTCTTTTCTGGATTTTTGATGAGCTATTTCAACAAAGTTTTTTGCTTCTTCCCATCTTTCCAAAATGCAATCTCTGCAAACTCCCAAAAACTTTGCCAAGATTTTTTCTTTTTTGCAAATTTTGCAAACCATTAAATAAATTTTACCCCTTGACATTGAATTTTGAAAATCTAAAAATAAAACAACGTGGAAATTTTAGTCTTTGTTGAAATTCCAAAAGGATCTCCGCAAAAGTTTGAGTTTGATGAGAAAGAGGGACAAATAAAACTCGACAGGACCCTCTATGGACCTGTGCATTTTCCTTTTGAGTATGGATTTATCAAAGGAACTAGAGGTGAAGATGGAGATCCTTTAGATTGCGTTTTGCTTTCTACCTATCCAACTTTTCCCGGATGCTTAGTCAAGGCAAGGCCGATTGGAATTTTGGAAATGGAAGATGAAGAAGGAATCGACACAAAAATTTTGGCAGTTCCTATAGAAAAGATTGATCCAAGGTTCAAAGAAATTCAAGATGTCAAAGATTTGCCAGAACATACAAAAAAGGAAATCAAAGAATTTTTTGAAACTTATAAGAGATTGGAGCCTGGAAAATGGGTAAAACTAAGAGAGTTCAAGGGGAAAGAAGTGGCAGAGAAAATGATCGAAGAAGCAATAAAGAGGGAAAGGGGCTCTTGACAAGGTTTCTTGATGCCTTAATATTCTAATAATCGCCATGGGCCAAGGCCAAGATCCCTCGGATAAAAACAAAAAACTGAAACTTGAGGAACCTCTCTCAAGAATTGGTTCCTTTTTTGTTTTGAGATACAAAGTTGAGGTTGTTTCTGATATAAAAGAGTGTGAAAAACTCTGGCGTCAATTCTCTCCTAATTTGACACTTTTTGACACTTGGGAATTCAGAAATGCATTCTACGAAGCTTACAGATATAAACCTTACTTTCTTGTCCTAAAAAAGAACGGAGAAAATTTAGCCCTTTTGCCTCTTTGGTACGAAGATAAAAACTTTTATGACAAGAATTTAAAAAGGTATACTTGGTTTGGTTCAGATTGGCAAGAAGAAGTAAGGTTTTTTGCAAAAGATATAAATTACATACCTCTCTTGATATCTGTCGCACCAACCCCTCTTTATTTGAATGCAATTTCAAAAGATTCTGCTGAAAAGTTGAAAGACAAAATAGAATTCAAAGAGGATGAGCCAAAGTACGTTTTAAATTTGAAGGGGTTTAAAAATCATGAGGATTATTTGATGACCTTGAAAAAGAATACAAGGAGGAATTTGAGAAAAGATAGAAACAAGATTTTGAGACAAAACCCAGAAATTGTAATTGATAATTTTTCTGATTTAGATATCTTGATTGAACTGGCAAAAAAGAGGTTTAAAGAAAAGGGGGAGAACGCAGATTGGGAAGATCCGAGAAGAGTTGAAACTTTCAAGAATGTGATCAAATTTTCGGGAAAGTCCTACAAAGTAAGAATGATTAAGGTAAAAATTAACGGAAGGGATGCCGGAGTTGATTTGATTTGTATTTTCAACAAAACCTATTTTGCGGTAAAATGCGGCTACAATATTTCAGAATTTTCAGGAATTGGAAATTTCATTAACCTCTACGAAATCGACGATGCAATAAAGTTGGGAATGGAAAAGATTGACTTTTTGCAAAATAACTATCAATGGAAAAATAAATACTTCCCTCCAGTTCCTCTCTATAAATTCGAGAAAAAATGAACTAAAAAATGAAGGTCATCTTTGATGAAAAATACTTTTCGAGTGGTTGGTATTCTAATTACTTAAAGAACTACAAAAAGATAGGAAGGTTTAAAGCAAAAAGATTGATAGAAATTTTGAACCCCAGAAAATCCTGGAAATTTTTGGATGTTGGATGCGGAATGGGAGGACTGGTTTTGGCTTTAAGAAAAATGGGATATAAAGCCTTTGGAATCGAAATTTCTGATTTTTGCCTCAAAAATTCTCCGGCAAAAAAGTGGATAATTAAAGGAGATGTTTTGGATTTGCCATTCGAAAATGAAAGCTTTGAGGTTGTTACTTGTTTTGACGTTTTTGAGTATTTGAGCAAAAAAGAAATAGAGAAAGCGTTTAATGAATTAAAAAGGGTAACAAAAATTTTTTTGTTTTTAGACACAATCCAAAAATTTTCTCCAAATTCTTACCAAAAATATAACCCAGACCCATTCAGAAAAAAGAATCTCTTGAGCTTTGGAGAATTTGTTAATTTGGCAGAAAAAAGGAATTTCATTCCCTTGGGGAGAATTTTCACAATCAAAGAGGAAATTGACTTTAACTGCCTTTTTTTAAAAAGGAAAAAAGAAAATTTCAAAATTTTGCTTTCTCTTTGGAAAAGAGCGAGGATTATCTAATTTGCTCTTTTATTTTCTCTGCCAAACTTTTACTCTTTAAAACTTTCGTAATTTTTTCAACGCTTGCTTTTTTTAAATCTGAAATCGTTTTCAGCCCTGCATCAAAAAGAGCCCTCGCCCTAACTCTTCCTATTCCTTCTAAAGAAACTAAAGGAATTAGCTCTTCCTTTATTCCGTAATAAGCTCTAATTCTTAACTTTTTCAACATTTTCTTTATTTCTTCATTGAAGGGAATTAATTTTGAAATTTCCAAAATCGAATATAAAAGCCAATCCAAAATTTCAATTCTTGAATGCAATTCCCCAGGAGTGATTTTCAATTTTTCCATAATTTCCCCTTCTGTCTTTTCTTCAATCCAAAAACTAAAAATCGTTGCCAATTTTGCTTCCCTTAAAAATTCTTCGTATTCATCGTCTAGTTCATCCGGAATTTGAAAGAAAAAGTAATCTTCATTTTTGAAAATTTCCTGCTCAATTAAAAGAGCATCCTTCATTGATAAGTTTGGTGAAGGTTTCATTTCCTCTGCTTTTGCCAAAAGACAAAATATCGTAAATTCGTTCGCTTTTTGACAATCTCTTAAATTTTCAATGAATAAATTTGCGCTTGCTGGGTCCAAATAAAGCTGTGAAATTCTCTTTCCAATTTTTGTAGCCATTAATTTTTTATCTATTACTTCCCCATCCTCTTTTATTTCCTCAGTTTTAATGAATCCCCAATCTTCCAAGGCAAAAATTACTTCTTCAATCTTTTCTTTCAAAATTGAAATTTCTTTAAATTTTTTTCCAAAAAATGTTTTTTTCAAAAAATTCAACAATTGATTTTGACTTTTGCAAAACCTATTTGAAATCAAAGATAAAACGTGCATTCTTAAGGCAGATTCTGTCGAAATTTTGCTCGAAATTTCCTCTAATTCCCCTCTAATGTAATAATTTTCTAATTCTCTCGCATCTTCTCTATTCTTTGCTACCAAAATTCCTTCCCCCCATTTGTCAAACTGCGGCCTACCTGAACGGCCAAACATTTGCTCAACTTCCAAAACAGGAAGATAAATCGATCCTAAACCTGGATAATACCTTTTAACATCCCTGATCACTGCTCTAAAATTTGGAAGATTGACTCCAAAAGCTAAAGCAGTAGTTGAGGTAATTACTTTAATCAATCCTTTTTTATAAGCTTCCTCAATTAAAACTCTTTGCGAAAACAAAATCCCAGAATGATAAAAGGCGACTCCTTTCTCTACGCATTTTGCCAATTTTTTGCATTGCTCAGTTGGAATTTCCAATGCGTTTTCAATTTTCTTTGCCAATTCTTTTAATTCTTCAATCTCTTTTTCTTCCAAAAAGTGAAAAACTATTTTTGAAAGCCTCTCTGCTAAAGCCTCGGCATTCCTTCTCGAAGAAAGAAAAAATATCAATTGTTTCTTCATCAAAAGGGTGTTTTCAACTATCGATTCTTCAAGTCCAAGATCTTCGCTCAATTTGTATTCTTTAAAACCAAAAAGTCTTATTTTTCCTCCAAAAAAAATTCCTTTATAAAGAGGAACTGGCCTAAAATTTGATTTCAAAACTTTCGCCCCCAGCCACTCACCTATTTCCTCTGAGTTTCTAATCGTTGCTGAAAATGCCAAAATTTGAGCTCTTGGCAAAATTTCTTTTAAAATTGTCAATAAAATCTCCAAAGTTGGCCCCCTGCTCGGATCATCTAAAAGATGAATTTCGTCTGCAACAATCAAACCAATTTCTCCTATCCAAGGAGCTTCGTGCCTGATTAATGAGTCGAATTTTTCATTCGATGCAATTATCCAATCGAATCTTTCAAGCCAGGGGTCCGCTGAATCATAATTTCCGACAGAGAGAGCAACTTTAATTCCATATTTTTGATATTTCCTTTTGAAATCCTCGTATTTTTCCCTTGCCAAAGCAACTAAAGGACAGAGATAAATCATTTTTTGTTTTTTGTTTAAAGTGATATTCAACCCTGCCAATTCTGCCAAAAGTGTTTTTCCGCTAGAGGTCGGAGAGGAAACTACTAAATTTTCTCCTTCCAAAATTCCCATTCTCAGTGCTTCTTTTTGGAGAGGATTTAATTTTTTTATTTTATTTTCCAAAATTACTTTTTCGACGATTTCTCCTTTCTCCATCTTTTGATTATAATGAGAAAATGAGATTCTTTAAAATTTTAAGCTTGCTTTTTATTTTTGAAATTGCTCTTGCTCAAACCCAAAAGCCGAAAATTTCACTTTCTTTTCCAGAAACCTTCAAAGCGGATGAAGAAATTGAGGTTTTAATTTCCATTTCAAATTTAAAAAATGTACCGTATGATTTGAAAATTTCGATTGAAAAAGAAAAGGAGGTTTTATCAGAAATCTACAATGAAAAAGAGGGGAAATGGCAGGATTCTTTTTATTACATTAAAAATTTGTTTTCCGGTCCTTCTTTTGAAGGAAGGTTTAAAATGAAATTGAAGAAGGAATTTTTATTTTTTGATGGAGATGCTGAAATTTTAGCTAGAATAAGGGAAAACGGAAAAAGTTCTTACATAGAATATCGAGGGAAAATTAAAATTTTAAAACCCGAGATTAAAAAGGAGGAAAATAAAAAAGAATTTTTAGCCGAAATCCCAAAAAATCAGGGAGAAGAAAAAATTTCTCCAAGGCTTATTGCCATCTTGAATTCTCTTTTTTGTGGCTTTTTAATTTTAATTTTGAAATTAAAACTAAAATCTCTCGAGAATAAAAATCAAGGCGCTCAAAATAAAACCTGAAAGAAAAATCGTCCTTGCAATGCGAAAGAGAGTTTTCTTTGGTCGGTAATAATACTTTGAGAGGTTAAAAATTTCTGTTGCGTATTGTTGTAGGATTTTGTTGGGATTTTCGATTACTTTCAAAATTTCTTGGGTGTAGTTTTGAGAAGATGAAAAACTGATAATTTGTTTATCGTACATTATACTCTCTGGCTGCCCTCTTTTTCTCATAAAACGGGGTGGATGGATAGCAAGGAGAGCAACTATAGCAGAGATGATCGAAAAGGTAGCCAAAACTAGCAAAAACAAATCTCCTTTTTCACTAAATTGGGTAGCAGCAAATACAAAAACGGCTGAAGAGATTCCGACCAAAATCTGAATTTGGTTATCCATGTGATGAGCGCAACTTACTGTTTTATCCAAAACACTATCCAAGAATGTAAAAATGGTATTGAAATTTTTAGATTCTTTTTCCATCATTAAATTATACCATAAATAAAAAATCCCGCAAGGGGATTCATTGTGGGAATGGGTCTTGAGGATGGTTTTTTAAGTATTTTCTAGTTCTAACTTTAGCAATCAGCTTCAGTACCTCATCCCAGGTTGTGTTCCAATAAGGAACTTGATTTTGGGCAAGGATTTCATGCCAATTTAAAATTATTTTGTAACTGTTTTGGTCGAATCGGTACCATCTTCTTGCTAAAATTCCAATGTCAGGATGAATGAATTTTAAATGATGAAAAGAGCAAATAACGATGCCGTTTAAAGGATTAATCAATTCCTGTTCAGTAAGTCCTTTTTTGAGTCCAAAACGCGGTGGGATTATAAAGTGGACATGAAGGTCTAGCCTTCTAAAACAGTTTCTTGCTCTGCCAGTTGAAAAATCAACAAATTGACAAATTCCTTCATCTCTCCTCAAAAACCATTGCTTTTGCTTTTCAGTCCACTCTAGCGTTTCTCCCTCTTCGTTTTTAAAAGGTCCCAATTCTTTTTACCTCCTTTAATTTTTTATTACACAATCTGAATTTTGTCAAATTTGAGATGAAATTGTTGGATATTTGACTCCTTTTTCAATATTACTTTTTATAATTTCTCTTACCTCAGCGAAAACTTGCTTTAAAACTTCTTCAAAATCTTTCTTTCCAGTTTCTATATTATCCATATCTTCCTCCAGTTTTCTCGTCGTTTCTTCATTTAAGTATTTGCTAAAGTTTTGCTGTGAAAATTCAAAAACTTTTCTTCCCAAAACTGTAGAAACTAGCATTGATTTTTTCACTTCTTTAGCATATTTTCTCTTTTTCAAAATTTCCAAAATTTTTGCGTAAGTCGATGGTCTTCCTATTCCCTTTTCTTTCATCATTGAAACAATTTCTGAATAGGTAAAAGGATAAAAAGTTGGAACCATTCTTTTTTTACTCTCTAAAATTTTAATTTTTCCTTCTTTCAAACCTGAAATATTCCTTTCTTGCAACCTGAAAATTTTCGAAAACCCATCTTTTAAAACTTTATTTACAAACTCAAATTCCCTTTCCTCCCCTCCAGCCAAAACTTTGAATTTTATTTTTTCAACTTTTGAAGGTTGCATTTGGCTTGCTACGAATCTTTTGAAAATTAAATCGTAGGCTCTAATTTCTTTTTCTGTTAATGGAGAAGGAAATTTTAAAAATTTCAATCCAATCAAATTTCTCAGTTTTTGGGAATCTATTGGCCTTGTTGGTCTTATACATTCATGAGCTCCTTCTGCCTCCCATTTTCTTGCTTTAAAAAGTTCTTCTCCAAAATTTGAAAAGATGTATTCTTTTGCAATGCCAATACCAGTTGAACTCACAGTTGTGCTTGAAGTTCTGTGATAAGTGATCAAACCGCTTTCAAACAATTTTTGAGCAATTTGCATTGCCTCTTGAGCATCGATTTTCAAAAGAGAGGTTAGAGAAGAAATTAAAGTGTCTGTGGTGAAAGGGGGAAGAGGGCTTATTTCATCTTTAAAAATTTTTAGATCTTTGATTTCAATAAACCCATCCTCTAAAATTTTTTGATAAGTTCCCTTTTTTGCCCTAAAACTAATCCCTAAACCATTTTCCAATTTTAGCCTTATTAGTTCTTCTTTTTCTTTGAGTTTTTTTGTCCTTTCAACAATCCATCCTAAAACCGGAGTTTGAACCCTTCCTGCAGAAAGCCTTTTATTTTTGAAAACCATCCACAAAACAGGAGAAATGCTAAAACCAATCCACCTATCTTCAATTCTTCTCACCAATTGAGCCTTAACCAAATTCAAATCAAAACCTTCCAAATTTTCCAAAACTTTTTGGATCTCTTTTCTTGTAACTTCATGAAACCTTGCTCTTTTTATGTTTTTGTTGAAGGGTTTCAAAAGTAAAAATAAATCAAGAGCAATCCTTTCTCCTTCGCTATCAGGATCTGTGGCAATTACGATTTCATCCACTAAAGAAGCAATCTCTCTTAAAGCTTCAATTCTTGGTTTTGAATCAGTAAATTTTTTGCTACCACAAACGCAAGCTTCTTCCCCTTCTTCAATTTCCCTTCCGCAAACTGCGCACTTTCTTATTGGTTCATTGTAAGGAATGAAGGTATCTTTTACTTCAACTCCAAATATTCCTTCTTCTTCGCTCAAATCTGTCACGTGTCCTTTGCTTGCTGCGATCATTAACAAAGAATTTGCTCCAAAAACCTCATTGACCACTAAACTCTTATACTTCTTTTTTGCTGGCTTCCCAAAAAACCTTGCGATCGTTTTAACCTTTGTTGGAGATTCAACAATGAATAACCTTGTTGTTAAAGGTATTTTTGCCTCCTCTGCTTTCAATTTATCTTCCATCGAAAGCAAAACTTTTCTTCTATCTTCGTCAATTTCTTCAACTATTTTTTTAGCATCAATTTCTCTCAAATTTTTCCACTCAATTTCCTCAAAATAACTCAAATCCTTCTTTAAAGAATTGAATGCCTTTTCTTCATCTATTATCACAATGCTCAATCCCCTAGTCACTCCTCCAATGTACAACCTGCTTGTCCTTCCTGAAGCTTGAATGTAAGCTACTGAATCTGGAATTAAAAATGAATACTCCCCTTCTTTTTCGCTAAAACTTATTGTTGGAGATTCTTTTATTACTTTTAAAACTTCTTCATCTTTTAAAATTTTTTTGAAAAAATCCATTCCACCTATTGCAACTTTCTTCACAAATTCCAAAAATCCCTCTAAATTTTTATTTTCAGTTAAGGCTTTCCTCACTGCTTCAAGTTGTTCAACATTCAAATTTTTTATTTTTATCAAATTCGCAACCAGAGTTTGGTATTCTTTTTTATATTCTTCCCTTATTGCCTGCTGAATATTGTTCAAAAGCATCAACCATTTCGTTGGATGGAATTCCTCTATTTTTATTCTCACGACAAACTTTGGGACTCCAACAAAAATTGCATATCTAATTCTTGCAGGTAAATCGATTCCCCTAACTAAGGGGCTCCTTGTTGTTACCATTCCAATCAATGCATCTAAATTTCCGATCTTAAAATCCTCAAATACTTTTTTATCTGGCTTCAAAAAGGCTCTAACCTTCACTCCCTTTTCCATTAAAAATTCCTCTAAATCTTGAGCAAACTCACTTCCTTTATCCATTGGCACAAAAATTAGGCATCCTGTCCCAAAAACTTTAAGCAAATTTAAAACTTCTTCTTTAATATCTTTTGTTTCGACAAAGCAATCTAAAATATTCCTCCCAAATTCAGGTTTCAGACCGATCGAAAAACCAAAAATTGAATTTAAAATTGTGATGGCTTTTGTCCTCCTTGCCTTTTGGGTTGCTCCGCTAACGATAAGTTGAGACAAAATTTTTTCTTTTTCTTTTGAAATTTCAAAGAGTGCATCTTTTAAATCAATCTTTTTCTCAAAAACATCCTCAACTAACTCTTTTATTTTTCCTGGTAATTTCATCATTCTCAAAACAAACCTAATTGCCTTGCTTTTCCTCAAAAAGCTATCGACATCATCGACGAAAACAATATCAACACTTTGCCTTGCTATTTCTTCTTTTCTCATTATGCTCAAATGGGTGGTGATTATAATTTCAGCTGAATCAATTTTTGAAATTTCCTCTTTCTTTTCTTTTTGAGTAAGCATTGTATGGTATTTGGAAATTAAAACATTAAAACCCAATTTATCTGCAAAACTTTCCATTCTTTGCGAAACTTCGTTCACTAAAATGCTAGTTGGTAAAATTATTAAACATCTCTTTTTCAAAAATTTTGCTGCAAAAAGGCACAAAATTATTTGGGTAGTAGTTTTCCCAGAACCTGTTGGCGCAATCAAGGCAAAACTTTCCCCTTTCAAAAATCTTCTTACCCAAAACCTTTGCAAAGCCCACATTTTTGCCTTTACAGCCTTTTTAAAAAGTTCTTCTACCTCCTCAACTTTTTTGTTCCTTTCTTCAATTTCAAGCAAGGGCCCAAAACTTAATTTTCCTTTCTCATCTGGCAAACACTTTTTACAAGGCAAACCCTTGCTCAGTCTCTCTGAGCTAATCATTCCTCCACAATTTGGACAAAGATTTTTATAAACAATTTTTAGCGCCATTGTTTTTTATTTTAATCAAGCTAAATTTTTTCTACAAATAAAAAATGCCCAATGCCGGGCATTTTGCTCCG
>Ga0209225_1000176_pt1 | contig 75462 bp, 84 predicted proteins | sample WasSprMetagenome_FD_184732 | JGI IMG/M metagenome (GOLD analysis project Ga0209225, IMG submission 184732) | Sulfidic aquatic microbial communities from Washburn Spring, Yellowstone National Park, USA - WS (SPAdes) (version 3) | ecosystem: Environmental > Aquatic > Thermal springs > Hot (42-90C)... | reverse complement strand
GCATTTGTTATCTCATCTAGAAGGAGGTATCCTGAATCCCCAAACCACTTTATTACGTCATCTAGAGCTGTTTTTGAGCTCTTTATCCTGCTGTCCTCCAAGTTTATGTAAGCAGCTCTCTCACCTCTCCTCAGCAGCCTCTGCAGAAGCAGCATGAGGAGGCTCGATTTTCCGGATCTCCTTATCCCGGTTATTGCAACTATCTTATCCCTTGCATTTGACTCTATTCTTGAGAAATCGACTTCTCTCTCCCTTAACTCCCTCCTTCTAGCGTATAGGTTCCACTCCTCAAATGCTATCTCCACATCCTGTCTTAGCAGAGAACAGAATATAACAATTTCTGTCTTCTATCAGGACAAACTTTTAGCAGCACACAGGATCCAAGATTACATAAATTAGAAATCATACTATAGATTATACAAACGAATTAGGTGTTAGAAGTGTATAAATCCTTATTTTTATTATAAAACTTTAAAAAGATGTTAGCCGTGAGCCCTAGATAACTATGGTTAAGGATCCGGTATGCGGGATGGATGTCGATCCCAAAAAGACAAAATACAAACTCATGTACCAAGGGCAAGAATACTATTTCTGCTCTAGAGTCTGCATGGAGGAGTTCTCAAAAGATCCACAACGCTATTTGAGTGAAGGCCATCACCGGGATCATGCCCATCATATCTCAGACCTCAGAAAAAGGCTCGTTGTCTCTCTCATTCTAACAATCCCAATTTTTTTAACATCGGATGTAGCTAAGGATTTGGGGCTTCTGCTCAGGTATAGAGATATCATAGGTCTCCTCTCAGCCTCACTTCTCTTTCTCTATGGAGGCTATCCATTCCTCAGAGGAGCAATATCTGAGATTAAGGAGAGAAATATCGGGATGATGCTGCTCGTCTCCATTGGGATATCAGCCTCATTTCTCTATAGTTTATATTCCTTTATTTTAGGAGAACCAAAAACCTTCTACCTTGAACTCGCTCTTTTGATTGACATAATGCTGATAGGACATTTCATAGAGGCCAAGGTGATCTCAGCAGCTACAAGCTCAGTGGATCTACTGGTAAGGCTTCTCCCCCATGAGGCCCATCTAATCTCGGATAATGGTTATAAGGACGTCCCTGTGAGGGAGCTGAAGCCTGGAGACCTAGTTCTTGTTAAATCAGGGGAGAAAGTTCCTGCAGATGGTGTGATAGTAGATGGCATCTCCTCATTCAATGAATCCATTCTGACGGGAGAGTCCGCTCCTGTAGTCAAGGGGAAGGGCGGAAATGTTATAGCAGGCAGTATTAATCTAGAGGGAGCTGTGAAGATCAAAGTCACAAGGACAGGAGAGGAAAGCTATTTAGGGCAAGTTGAGAGATTGATCAAGGAGATAAGATCCTCAAGATCTAGATTTAAGGAGATAGCTGATAGGGCAGCATTTTTCCTCACAATATTCGTCATAACTTCCGGGATAATCACTCTAGCTTACTGGTTATTAAACAGCTCAAGCTTGGGTTTCGCCATAGAGAGAGCAGTCTCGGTTGTTGTGGTAGCCTGTCCCCATGCATTGGGTCTGGCGATCCCAATAGTTATACAGAGGACAGCTATGCTATCCTCCAGCAGGGGAATATTGCTCAGGTCGAAGGAGGCGTTAGAAAGAGCTAAGGACGTCAAGATGATAATATTCGACAAGACAGGCACTCTTACAGAAGGGAGATTTAGTGCCAAAAGAATTCAAACTTTCAATGGGTTTGACGAGCTTGAGGTCCTCAGGCTAGCTGCCTCCTTGGATTCCCTCTCAAACCATCCAGTAGCTAGAGCTATAGTGAGGAAGGCTGAGGAGATGGGAATAAATCTGGCTCAGGTCAGCGAATTCAGGAGTGTTCCGGGGAGCGGTGTTGAGGGGATCGTGGAAGGCAAAAAGGTCTCCATTAATAATGTGGGATCGGAATCGCTGATAGCTGAATCAGGAAATACAGCTATCCAGATCCTCATAGATGGAGTGCTAGCTGGAGTAATGGAGTTTGAGGATAAGCCGAAGGAGGGGGCTGAGAGGGCCATTAAAATGCTCAAAGAAATGGGTTACAGAGTACACATGCTTACCGGAGATAGAAAAGCTGTTGCCTCTAAGCTTTCTGAGATATTGGGAATAGATAGCTATCATGCAGAGGTAAAGCCTCATGAGAAAGTCAATATAATAAAGGAGATGCAGGAGAGGGGTTTGGCTGTTGCCATGGTTGGAGATGGGATAAATGATGCCCCAGCCCTTATACAGGCTGATGTAGGTATTGCCATAGGTGCTGGGACAGATATAGCTATTGAGAGCGCTGATGTCATCTTAGTTAGGAGCGATATAGAGGATGTAGCTTATTTCTTCAGGCTGGCAAGATCCTCCTACAAGAAGATGCTGGAAAACTTGCTATGGGCCATAGGATATAACTCGCTGACAATTCCCATTGCGGCTGGAGCTTTAGCGGGGCTAATAGTTATAGGGCCTGCTATGGGAGCCTTAATAATGAGTATGAGCGATGTGATTGTTGTGTTGAATGCAATGTCTCTCAATTTGAGACAATAGTAGTTATATTTTACACAACTTCCAGTTACAAGTCAAGTTCTCAAATTTCCAAATTCCTTGACAGCTAACTAGCACAGAAATCTTAAATAATGAGCCTGAGCGAATGCGCACGCGTATAAGTTGATAAAAGACCTCCTTTGAGCGGAAAGGTTATATTCTTTCATTTTCACTTAAGTTCATGGTGGTTGCTTGAGCGTGGACTTCAGAGAGATGAGTAATAGGATTACATCAATGGTCTCAGAAATCGCCAAGAGCGTAGTAACTGTATACACGATGATTCCTGAGATATCCCTTTTCTTTGGCCCTAGATTGCTTCAGGGAGCGGGTTCTGGGTTTATCGCAAAGAAGGGCATAGTGGTGACAAATGCTCACGTTGTTGCTAGAGCTAAGGAAATAAGCATAGTCTTCAGCGATGGATCTAGCTCCAAGGGCTGGCTGAGGGCTATTGATACTATGAGGGATCTAGCTATAATAGAGACCGATACAGATCTTCCTCCCTTAAGGATGGGTGACTCTGATACCGTGAGGATAGGAGAGATAGTCTTTGCAGTAGGCTCTCCTCTGGGATTGACGGGAACCTCAGTCTCCATGGGTGTAATAAGTGCTATTGGAAGGATTATAATAGATGAAGCGAACGGTATATACCTTGATGATCTACTGCAAACTGATGCTGCGATAAATCCAGGTAATAGCGGAGGTCCCATAGTGAGCTGTGAAGGGGAGGTTATTGGCATTGCAACTGCTATAATACCATTTGCTCAGGGAATAGGGTTCGCTATTCCGGTAAACTCCGTAAAGAGATTCCTCTCGATGATAGAAAAATATGGAAGGCCGATAAAGGCATGGATAGGAGTCTTAGTTGCGCCATTGAACCCCAGCATATCGCAGATGTATGGTATACCCCAAAAAGAAGGGTTAATAGTTGTTCAGGTTATCCCAAGATCACCAGCGGCATTAAAGGGCATAAGGCCTGGAGATGTAATAATCGAGGCATCTGGGAGGAAGCTTGTTAAAGCCAGCGACCTGAGGAATGCTATTGAGGATAGTTATGGTTCGGACTGCATTGATCTTAAGATCTACAGAGAGGGGGACCTGTTCGAGGTCTGTGTTCCATTGATCGTGGAATGAGCTATTTATTTCTTGTAAGCAATAGCTGCTATCTCCACTAAAACATTCTTGGGCAAGGCTGCAGCCTGAATTGTCGATCTAGCAGGCCTGTTCTCCGAGAAATAATCGCTGTATACTTCATTGAAATCATTAAAATGCGATAGATCCTTTAGGAAGACCGTAACGCTGACCACATCGTTCAGGGAGCATCCAGCTTCCTCAAGAATTGCCTTAATGTTCTCCAGAACTCTTCTGGTCTGGTCCCTTATTCCACCATCAACAATTTCTCCGGTCTTTGGGTCTATGGGTATCTGCCCTGACAGAAAAACGAAATTTCCAGCTATAACAGCCTGACTATAGGGACCTATGGGCTTCGGAGCCCTATCCGTGAAGACATACTCCACCATAAAATCACCCTTAAACAATAAGAGCTGAAGGATAAAAATGATCTGCATAGTGTAAGAACCTGATGAATACTCTTCTAGGAGCAGAGGTCAGATTTGAGTGCTTTAAGCACAAGCTTCAATAAATCCGAGCTACTGAAGCTTTCATTTTTGTATCTCGACAACTTTTTCTCTAGATCTCTCCCCTCTTATTATCCTTATTTTATTTTTCTTAATACCGAAGAATTCAGCCAGCACTTCTATAACAGCTTCATTTGCCCTGCCATGAACTGGAGGAGCTGTCACATACACCTTAAGGTGATCTCCCTCCTCTACAACCTCATTCTTCCTTGCATTCGGGATCACTAAGATGCTCACTCTCATCTCAGATCCCTCAAGCAAAGTTAGTTCAACCATAAGTTCTCTGTGCTATCAAATAAGCTGATAAGGAAGGGATAAGATTTACGCTCGACTAATATTATTTGTGGATCCACTCCTCAGTATGCTTATCAGGGACTCCTCGGCCCATTTCTCAAGCTTTAAATCCTTTATCTTCCTCACCACATTCTCCACATCGTAGTCAATTCTCTCAATCCTCACTTCCTCCCCTAGAAGGGCGAATGAAGCCCTAGGATCTCCATCTCTCGGCTGTCCGACGGATCCCGGGTTCAAAATTATGCTCTTGAGCTTCCTCATCATTGCTCTATGTGTATGGCCTAAGAGGATTAGGTCATGATCTAGTCTTCTTGGAAAAGGATTCAATGAATCCACATCATATAGCTCGGAAGCCAGCTTTTCATCGCTAATATCCGGCATTACATAGCCATAAAGATGATTTCTAGGCGAAGCATGAACTGCATATATCCTCTTTCCGTCTACCTCTATCTCAACCTTCTCCGGAAGCCCGGCTAGAAACATTAGATCCTCCTTCGAGAGGAACTTCATCGTAACTTTCTCCCTAGTGTACCCGCTCAATGGCCTCAACTCCTCAGCACACCTGCAGCTTATACCATGAGCAGCTGCAGCATCATGATTTCCCTTAAGGATTATGGATCCGACTTCTCTAAGCAGATCCAAGGTCTCTGCAGGCTGAGGACCATAATCAACAGAATCTCCGAGAAATATCACGCTGTCGTATCTCACGCTCTCAAGTATGCGAGTGAGGGCATCGTAATTAGCGTGAGCATCTGAGATTATGAGGTGCATATAAATTCTAACAAGGATATTAAAAATCCCTCATCTTGGGTGATAGTTAATTGTGGAAGCTGTTGCAAATAGCTCAGCTCTTCATCCTTCTGATGGCTTCCTCCAGCATAAAGCCCATGATGTTTATCGAGATCAGGGATCCGATAAGCACTCCAGTTATGCTTATTTCCAGCCTCACTCCGAGCAGAAAGGAGAGATATGTCCCAACAATGATGCTTACTACTGCTGTCTGCAGCACGGTTGCGAAGAACCTGCCCAGCTTTCCCCTTCCTCTTCCTGCTATGTATCCTATCAAGCCGGCCATTAAATTAGCTATGCTCCCTCCTATTACATCCACCCATCCCAAACCGCCGAAGCTGTTCGCCACAAGACATCCCAATGATAGGCCTATTGATGCAGGAACCTCGTATATCAATGATAGGGGTATCAGCATATCCGCTATCCTCACTTGGAATAGAAGAAAGGATATAGGAGCAAATACAATGACAAGAACTGCATAGAGAGCTGCTATAATGGCTGTCAAAGCCACATTTCTGCTTCTCATGGGAATCCCCTTAGAAGCATCTAAGAAGTTCTGTCGAATTTAAGGCATGATGTAACAATAGCTTCGGGCGACGATTGCCCTGAAATCATCTCTTCTTTGCCGTTTCCAGCCATATATGTCATAAGCACAGATTATTCCTGAGATTGTAACTGCTTCTATTCCCCCTCCCGGAAATGTGGAGGCACCCACTAGATATAGGCCCTTTATTGGAGTCTTGAAGTACGGTCTTTTTACCCCGATTGATTGATCGAATGAATATATTGCTCCTTGAGGCATGAAAGTGTATCTTTCAAATGTTTTTGGTGTTGCTGCATCTTTTACCACTATGTGCCTGCTCAAATTGGGAATTAACTTTTCTGCTTTCTTTATCAGGATATCAGAAAGCTCCTGTTTTTTGCGCATGTACTCCTCTGTTCCTCTTTCCGGGAAATCCTCATAGCTGGCAGAGGTTAATATTGTGATGCTTGCCTTGCCTCTCGGTGCTAAACTTGGATCTGCGTTCGAGTTTATGACAATTTCATAGCCATCATCCATGTTCTTGATAAGCGTGGGATAGCTGGATAGATCCATATCCAATCCTAGGAAAACCATGAAGCAGGATGGGGACATTTTCAACCCCATTATGTACTCAACAAACTCCTTCTTCAGATTATCTCTTCCAACAAGCTCTAAAAAGGTTGTTTTGGCGTTTACATTTGACACGACAATCGGTGCTCTGAAGATCCTGTCCCCAGATTTTACTCCAACAGCTTTTCCATCCTCCACCAGTATTCTGTCCACTTTATGATTTACCAGAACAGTGCCTCCATGGTTCACAATGAAGTCTCTTAAGCTATTTGCAAATTTTTGAGCTCCTCCTTTTGGAAAATATCCTCCATGAAGGTAGTATGAAACACACGCTGTGAGCGCACTGCTTGCCGGAGTTTTATCCGGTGTTGTTCCGACATAGCCCAGCAATGCGCAGAGAAGAGCCTTTAAATCCTCATTTTTGAAGTACTCATCGAGCTTCTCCTTAAAGCTCTTGTTTATCCAGTCGTAGAAGTGGGGATGCTCCCTTGGATAATCAAGGAGCTTCCTCTCGCCAAAAACTTTAACTATCAATTCGGCTGGCAACGGTGTGCCGTAAACTTCAGCCTCTCTATAGCATTCCTCATATGCTTTTTCAGCCTCTTCAAAGAAGGCTCTAATATTCTCCTTTTCATCCGGGAACATCCCTGAGAGAATTTCGATGAACTCCTCCAAGCTCTCAGCTCTTATGTGTCTTCCTTTGAAAACATACTCTCTGGTGTTTTTCACAAACAAGTCCTCCTTTCTCAGTCCGAGCTCCTTGAGTAGGTATGTGATGGGCCCTTTCTCCCATAATCCACTCACATCCTCAACCCCAGCATTGAAAATAAACCCCTTTCTCATGAATGAGGAACAGTAACCGCCGACCTGATAATGTTGCTCCAAAACCAGAACTTTATAACCCCACTTTGAGAGAAGAGAACAGCAGACAAGGCCTCCCACTCCAGAACCAACGATAATTACATCGTACTCATCCTCTGCCTTGGGCTTGCTGGTATCCACAAATACTCTCCAATCATATTTCTTAAACTCCTTCAAAGCAAAATGGGCAGGAGCTTTCAGAGGATAGACAACGGAGAAAAATATGCCAACGGCAATAAATAGATTTGAGAGGACAACTGTCAATGGGAACTGGAGAAACAGAAAAATAACAGCGTTCAACAAGAATATCCCGGCCCAAACAGCTGTGATGATATTGTTTATGGTCAAAAAAGATTTATCCTTCCAGTAAACCCTTGGATAATCCCTTTTTGAAACCTGCAGGGTGTAGGGTTGCCTTATGGCTATGGAAAAAGATGCCATCAGGAACAAAGCGAGATACCCGAGAAAACCACTATTTTCCAAAAATATGTTTAAGTTTAGGATAAATGTGCTAATAAAAGCTAAGCTGAAATAGATGAGGGAAACAAGATCCATTAAGTTAAAGCTCCGTTTTAGGATTTGGGGCAGAATGAGAACTATGGAAATGATGAGAGGGACAGTAATTCCTAGAGGATTTCCAAATCCACATAAGATCCAGTAAACAATCCATGGAATGAAGGAAACAAGAATATAAAGCATTCCAGGCAATCTCACTCCATCAACCTCCTTCATAAAATCCTACGCATAGATCTCATCTATTTCTAGGCTCAAGTGAGCACCTTTAAAAGTTGTTCGATCTTCTCTTTCCTAGCTTCCAGGTAATCAAGTCTCGTGAAGTCTTCGAAGGTTTCTGTCTCGCTCAGCTTTCCTTCATTTATTTTCTCATCCAATTCTTTAAGCGATGTTACGCCATATCTTGTGTACAATGTGTTTATTTCAGCATTCACACGCCTCAACTCCGATTCTAGATAAGCCTTAATGCTGTTTTTGATAAGCTCCTCTTTCTTTAAACCGAGGGTTTCTGCAATAGTCTCTATACTCACACTCATATTCGATATGTCTGCCAGAGATTTTAAGCTTGACGAGAGCGTAATCACATACTTTCTTAATTTTACCATTTAGCATTAATTAGTCCCTTTTAGTTTACTGAATTCCTCTTAGAGTAAAAATAACATTCTATAGAGCTTCTGGTTGTCATCGCCCTGCTACTCTGTCCGTGTCCTGCTAACAACAGTTAGCACAGGAAGCAGCAAGAGGGCAGAGGCCAGCCACATAAGTGCAGCTAGATTGTAGAGAGCTGAGTACCCTAAAGTGCTTACTATTAACCCAGCTAGAGGACCGACAAGCGTATTTGTTAGGGAGTCAGCACTTGAGCTCAGAGATAAAAGGGATGCTCTCAGCTCTGAAGGTATCAGGAGGTTGAAAACAGTGGCCATCAATGGGCCTACAACCCCCAGCGTGAACTCTATTAAGACTACTATAAACACAGCTGAATAAAGCTCCCTAGTCAAGCCCAATGCTATAAACAGTGGGATCCGCATTAAAAGAGCTGAGATCAATATTTTCCATCTTGAGAAAAGCTTGGATAAAACTGGGACAGAGAAGTTCCCCAAGCTCACTCCCAAAAGCATGATGGAGAAGAGCATCCCATAGCCCTCCTTACCAAGCCCATGGACATCGTGAAAGAGAGGCTGCCAAGTTATTGCAAAAGCCCAGAAGGCCCCCGACATCATGCTGGATGATATCACGCAGAGCAAGAACTCCCTCCTCCTCAGGTGCTTAAGGCCCTCCACTACTATCCTCAGGGGCTTCTTCTCCAGCCTTCCCCTGTTGTCCCCTCCTATTACCAGCAAAAACAAGCTGATTATCACTAGAAGGGCTCCTGATACGAGAACTGGATACCTTGTCCCGAAAATCGCTATTAAAGATGCTAGAAAACCTGAGGCCAAACCTGCTGCTGTTCCTATTCCACTTGACAGACTGAAGACTCTGGAAATAACTTCCCCCCAGTCCCCCCTTTCCTTCTTTATCTCCTCAACAACCCATGCTGAGAAGCTCCCGCTCATCATGGCAACGCCAAATCCGGAGATCACAGAAGCTAAGATCATCACATGATAACCGAGATTCAGGGAGAATATCACGAGGGATGAGCCCTCCAAAGCTAAGCCTAGGCAGTAAGTTGTCTTCCTCCCGATTATATCGGCAACAACGCCTGTCGGATAATCTATGAGGAGGACTGTCAGTGTGTAAACCGAGAGTATGATGCCTATTTTCTCCAAGGTTATTCCAAACTCATAGAGCATTATGATGAAGTAAGCCCCGGTTATGTTGTAAACCAGCCCAATTAGTCCAGAGAAAGCAATGTAGATGTTGGCTGCACTCATTCTCATGATATCACACTCCCGATAGTGAAGTGTGCCTCATCTATGCCTCGGCGGGCATCAGTTTGGGATAATACTCTTCCATAAGAGCCAAACAGCAAGTAGATCCTTTCGTAATGCTCTAAGAATGAGAACCTGACAAATATTGTACTCATTTTTAGATAATAATTTCTCCCTCCATGTTCACTCCGATATTAAGTTGGCAACTTACTTATAAGTTTTATATCGAAAGATAAGAGCTAGTTAAACTTAAATATAGAATTCAGCCCTGTTTTTATGTGGGCACTATAACAATTTCCATAGATGGTGAGCTTGCTGAGAAGTTAAGAAGAGTTGCTGAGAGATTTTACGGATCGAGAAGAGGAATGTCAAAAATAGTTGAAAATGCCCTTAGAAGCTACCTAGCCGTGCTTGAAGAGGAAAGAAACATCAAATACATTGCCCTTAAGGAAGGAAGTATTCTGGCAGAAGCACCAACTTTATCAGAACTTGCCGATAAACTCAAAGCACTTGGTGTTGAGCCAAGAGGTCTCAGAATTCTGCGAAGCAGTGGCGTTAAAAGTCCTGTTAGAGGGGGTTATCGGCTGAAGAGCGTGTGATTTGCTAACTTTAAAGGACTCACTTCAGCTTCTAGCAAAGAAATTCGCACAAAATGTATTAACGTAGACCTGAGCCTACCTTTAGCCTTCTCATAGCAGCTAGTTTTCCTGTATATCCAGAAGATCAAAGTTTATTTAGTTTCGCGAGGAAGATGGAAGCGTTGAGGATAGCAAAGCTCTACACTTTCGAGATGCAGTTTCTCGAGAGGACAAGGCTCCCAAAATGGAAGGGGAACATTATAAGAGGAGCAATTGGGATGCATTTGATGAGAAAGTTCTGCATATCAGATGGCAACTGTTTAAACTGCAATTTAATTTTCAGATGTCCTTACGGTTATCTTTACAGAACGCCGTCAAAGGGCCTGATATTGAGGAAGGTCAGTGGTTTCACAAAGCCATATGTGATAAAACCTCCTGCTACTGAGAAAACGGATTTCTCCGAGGGAGAGAAGATGGAGTTCTCTTTGGTTCTTTTTGGGGACTCAACTAGGTTTGAGAAGCAGCTTCTGTCAGCTGTCGTGGAGATGGGGAGGAAGGGGCTAGGAACAAAGGAGAAGATGGGAAGACTTGAGCTGAAGAGAGCATGCGTCGAGAACCCCTTTCTCAAGAAGAGAAGCATTCTCTATGAAAATGGGGATTTGTATGAGTCTGATACTTGGATAAACACGAGAGATTTATCCAGAAGGATGGGAAACACTTTCATGCTCAGGTTTATCACCCCATTCAGGCTTGTCAAAGGTGGAGATCTTGTGAAAAACATGGATTTCTACAATATTTTTCCATTCATGCTGAGGAAGTACTCTGCTATAATGCAACAGTATGTGGGCACGCTTGATGTGGATGTGAGAAGAGCGCTGGAGGAGAGCCTTAAGGTGAAGTTAAGAGGGGAGAGGATAAGGGAGGTCAAGTTCAAGTACAAGAACGAGGACCAGATCTTCTTATCGGGGGATTTAGTGTACTCAGGCAAAATCTCACTGCACATAAGGAGGCCTCTTTTGTTCTGCCAGCTCTCCCACATAGGGAAGAGGAGCAGCTTTGGGTTCGGATGGTATGAGGTGCTGTCCATCTAAATTGCTGATAAGTCCTGATCTCACTTAGCTAACCTTCCGGATTTTTCTCTGAGCTAGTTACTGCATTAGAGAAAGCGATTTAACTGTAGTCCAGTATTTCAAGCACTTAATGTTTTTAAAGATACAGATCCTTCAATGAACAAGACTTCCTAATAAAAAGCTCTAGAGAAAACAGTATTTAATGAGTAATAGTAACTTGTGTCGTAAACCCTATCCATATCTCTCCTCAGGTGGCTTTATTCCGGCTTTAAGGAGCTTTGGCTTCACATAGAGAACTTTTATCATGAGAGATGCGACATAAAGCTGGCCTGCATAATCAAGAAGATCCTCCCTCTTCCTTCCGGATTCACAGTACTCCTTTATCATGAGATCAGCTATCCTCCTTAGCTCATAAACATCATCCATTGTGTAATCACTAGGCTTCTTGTTCAGGATCTCGATCAGCTTCTTCCTTACCTCCTCTGTGTAGTACTTGGATGTGGAGGTGGGAATATATGCTCTCAAAGCTCCCATCATGGAGGTATGCTCAATTTCCGTTATGATATCCTTCTCTTTTAAGACCTCAAGGAGGAGCTCGTTGAACCCAAATATTCCTGTTTTTAGCGTCCTTACTCCCTCATCAAGCCTCTCAAAAGCACTTTTAAGAGTGCGCACATCCTCTTTTAATGTGGCGAAGTCCTGCTTTAGGCCGCTGAAGTCCTCTCTTAGCCCCTTCAATCCGGACACATCCTCTTTCAGCGTGGTGAAGTCCTGCTTTAAGCTGCTGAGATCCTGTTCCAATTTGCTCACTCTCATCTCTAGGCTGCTGAATTTTCCTGCAAGCCAGTATCCCAAGCCTGCGGAGGAGGAGATTATTGTGCCGAGCAGCACGACAAACTCAAGCATATCCACATGAAAACAACCGCACACAGTTATTTAAAAACTCGTGCTTTCTAAGGGTAAATTCATTGATAACATACTGAAACATCATTTCTCATTCGTAAAGGAGGATAGAGGTGGCACACTCAATTTCTTGTTGAGAATGTTAAACATTACCAACAATCCTTCGGCGGCCTTCTGATGCTGAAGGCAGCAGGTTCTGTCAGGCTGGCAACAGATGCTGCTGTTGCAAAACATTCTTCACAGTTCCCAGACGGTACACTCAGCAGTTGTTGGTAAAGTCTTGCGATCCGCAGTTTTGATTGCCCTGTCTTGTTGTGGAAGATAATATCTATTAATATGTAAGTCTGAAAATATTAGTTCTAATTCAGGATACCTCTATGTATTTCAGTTGTTTCAGAATTTCCTTGCACTCCCTCTCCTCGTACAAATGTAGCTCTATCGGATAATCCCAAGGCATTCCATAAACATCAATGGCCCTTCTCATTATCTCTTTCCTGAGCTTTCTATCATTAGTGCCGACAGGGATGCAGACTACCACATCCACATCGCTTTCTATTGTGAGCCTCCCCTCAGCCGCCCCTCCTATCACGTACACCTTAGCCTCTCTGTTGATATCTTTTACAGCCCTCGCAATAGCCTCAACAGCCTTTCTCCAGTTTCTCAAGTGATCTATATGATATTTAACCCAGAACATTCTTCTCCACCTCATCAAGGAGCTTAAAAAGCTCCTCAGCTGCCTCTATCATCTCCTTTACAACTTCCTTCGTAAATCCTTCCACCGCATATCTGGATCTAGTGTACGCATCCTCCAGATCAATAAGGGCATCTCTGTGATCCCTGGAGAAATTTATGAGGGATTTTGACTCACTTTTGCGATCCAGCTCGTCCAGAATCTTGGCAAGAATTCCAATTAGCTCCCTTATGCCATGTATTCTCGGGATATCCCCATGGATCCTGAGAATTGAGGCCTTAAGTCTCAGCTGACAGGCTTGGTGCGCATGAAACGATGAGAGATCCTCCAATCCTCTCTCAGAGAGCTCCTTAGATAGGTTGAGGAACTCCAGAGCTCTGTTCTTCATAACTCTGACTCTTTCGCTTATCACATGATCCTGATGCTCCACATCTATTAAAAGGTTTTGCAGCTTGACATAGGCTTGCTGTCAATTATGAAATCAACGAGTTCCCTGTATGCGAAAAAAGTAAATTTTAAAGAAGATTCTTCGCAACTGCAAGCTCTGCTATCAGCACAGCTGTGCCAGCTGCGCCCCTTATCGTGTTATGCCCTAAAGCGAAGAACTTAATGCCTCCCAAAGCCCTGTCCTCTCTGATTCTGCCCACCACAACAGCCATCCCCTCTTTTCTGTCCAGCCTAGGCTGTGGCCTATCAACCTCACGGCGGACGATAATAGGCTTCTTTGGTGCTGTCGGCAGTCCAAAGTTTCTAATTTCATTTGTTTTAAAGCTCTCTATAGCTCTTATAACTTCATCAGGATCTGTGTTTTTCATCAACCTTGCGAACACAGCAATTGAGTGTCCCTCTAGGACAGGAACCCTGTGGCAGCTTGCAGTCACATTTATACTGCACTGGACAATTCCTCTTTGCTCCAACTTGCCAAATATTTTCCTTGTCTCGTTCTCCACCTTTGCCTCCTCGCCCTCAATGTGAGGTATGATGTTGTCCTGTATCGACATGGCAGGGAGCCCGCTTAGGCCAGCACCTGATATTGCCTGCATTGTGGAGACTACTACCAGATCCACCCCGAATTCATCGAAAATAGGCTTTAATGCGAGCGTCAATATAGCTGTTACGCAATTTGGAACCTTTAATATCGCTCCTTCCCATCCATACAGCTTTCTCTGAAGTTCCAAGACCTCTATATGTCCAGCATTCACCTCAGGATTCAGCAATGGGACTGTGCTATCCAGCCTCATGTTGCTCGCATTTGACACCACAAAATACCCTTTTCTAGCTAGATTTACCTCCACTTCCGCAGCTACATCAGCTGAAAGGGCGGAGAACACGATATCAACATCATCTGTGAGAGATTGCTGTAAAACTAGGTCTTTAACGCTCTCCGGAATCGGATCCTCTATAACCCAGTTCACAGCCTCTCCATACTTTCTACCCGAGCTTTTCTCGGATGCTGTTATTGCAACAAGCTCAAACCATGGATGTCTGGACAGAATTGAGACAAGCCTCTGCCCCACGATTCCCGTGGCACCGAGGACAGCTGCTCTTCTCCTCATCTAGCTCACCTCTGAAAACAGCTTATCATACAATCTTGCAAGGATCTCCTTCGTCTCCTCTTCTAATTTGGCAGAAAGCTTGAGCAATGGCTTTAGTTCGTTGAACTCCATGCTCGCTACCTTTATTGATAGCTTCTCCAAAGACCTAAGAAGCTTAAGTGCAAACTCGTGACTGTTAACTCCATGTCCAACAATAGAGATGGCAGAGCCCTTATGGCACAATATCTTTGGTCCTTTCACCTTTCTGCTTGTTATCTTTGTCCCCCAGAAGTCCCATGTGCCTATAATCACACTTGATGAGTTGAACATCATCAAGGGCTCTATTGCCTTTGGATTCATCCCCTTCACCCCTAGACATGCTGCTTCATGGGCTTCCTCATAGCTCAGGATCTCAACTGGCCTTGCACTAGGCACCACAGCGGGATCTGCTGTCATTATTCCCGGTACCTCGGTGACAAGATATGCAGTTGTGCCCAAGATAGAAGCTATTGTTGTGGCTGTGTAATCTGAAGATCCCCTTCCGAGGGTTGTGACAAGTCCGTTTAGGTCAGCTCCAACAAAGCCCTCTATCACAGGAGCTGCCTTCAGCCTTGTAGAGAGGTCAATCAATTCCAGCAGCTTTCGAGCTGTTATGTTGTACTCTATTATGGCGTCATCCGGAACGCTGTTTGTCACTATCACATCTGTTGCATCCACCTCAAATGCCCTAACTCCCTCTGCCTCGAGAGCTTGGGTCATTGCGATTCTGCTGAGCCTCTCCCCGAGAGACACCACATAGCTCCTAAGGATTCCATTACATGGCTTTTTCAGCGCTTCTCTTACCCTGTTTATCTCGTTTCTAACTCTATCTGCAAGCTTTCTTGATCCCAGTTCATCAGCAACCTCCATGTATCTCTGTTCAACCGATTCCAACAGCTCCATTGAGCCAAGAGATGCAGAAATAAGCTCATCTGTAACCCCTTTCATCGCCGAGACTACGATAATCGGGATCTCATTGAGCTCAACCCACTTCTCCCTTATCCTTCTTGCTGTATATAGGAAATCCTCAGGCTTTTTGAGCACAGATCCGCCCACCTTCACCACTATCATAGCATCACCCCTATTACATCATCAAGCACGTTGTGTGCTGTCTCGATTCTTCCTCCTCCCTTCCCGACAAGTGTGATCTCTCCTATTGTAGTGCCAATTCTCACGGCATTGAGAGTTCCATCAACTCCTGCTAGAGGATCCCTCCTGCTCAGCTTCATTGGCTTGACATAGGCTTTTCCATCGGGCTCGAGAGCTGCCACATATTTTATCACATTGTTGTTGCGGAGGCATTCAGCTATATCGCTTAGCTCAACCTTAAGGGGCTCCCTTATCACATTCTGCAGCTTGATTTCCCTTCTCACGACATTTGAGAGTATGACAATTTTTGCAGCTGAATCCCATCCATCTAAATCCAGCCTTGGGTCTGTCTCGGCAATTCCGATTGCTTGAGCCCTTCTAAGGGCTTCCTCCATTGGTATCAACTTTTCATGCATTTCTGTGAGCATGAAGTTCGTTGTCGCATTGAGTATGCCATGTATCGATTCGACAGAATAGCTTCTGATGCTGAGAAGCATGTCTATAAGAGGTGTACCACCCATCACAGTTGATCTAAACCCTATTTTCACTTCATTTTTCCTAGCAAGGTCCATGAGCTCGGAAAATCTCAGGGCAAGAGGGGCCTTGTTTGCTGTCACAACATGTGCATGGTTGTTAATAGCATTGACTATGTTGCTAAGTCCGGGCTCACCAGTCTCGTAGTTAGCAGGAGTGAGCTCCACATGTATATCCGGCTGAACCTCGCTGTAAAGCAGATCTATGTCGAGATCAAGAGATTCAGGCAGACTTCTCAGACCTGACAGTGGAAGCTCGCACAATTTGATGAGCTCATAATCGCTGAAGCCTGAAGGCTTGAGAACCATGCCTTTTGAATCAGCTACAGCGACAACTCTTAGTTCTGCAAGCTTCTTGATATAATGTGATTTCGCTGTTAAAAGCCTCACAAAAGTTCTTCCAATTGATCCAAATCCAATTACAGCGATTTTTCTCTCATTTAACAATGCTAACCCCCTCCCTAGCTATTTTTGTCACGACAACATCAGCTTTCAAACCCTTTTCTGAAGCAAATTTCCTCATGGCATCAGCAACTGCGAGAGAGTCCTCAGGAGATCTGCAGATGGCAAATACAGACGGTCCAGCACCAGCTATATTGAATCCCAGCGCCCCATTGCTGAGAGAAAAGCCCTTCAGCTCCCAGTAAAATGGGATTAAGGCGGATCTTTTCGGCTCTGCCACAAAATCTGTTGATGCTGCTTTTCCCAATATCTCCAAGTCTCCAGTCATGAATGCATATACTAATTTTGCAACAGCTGAGCTCTGATAAACTAAGGTCTTGAGATCAACTTGCTTAGGCAGGATGCTTCTGGCAAGAGCTGTCTTTCTCTCGCATCTCGGAATTGGCTCCGGGATCAAAAGTGCGATGTGTATATCCACAGGAGGGATTATTCTGTAGGCCTCTTTGTTAGCACAGTCGACTATCACAACTCCTCCGAGGGCTGAGGCAGCCACATTATCGTAGTGTGGGGATCCTGCAGTGAAACACTCGCATAGACCTGCTAGTTCAAGAAACTCGCTTAACGGCAGTTTTATGCCAAATAGATGGGAGAGTGCATATACAGTTGCAACACACGATGCCCCTGAGCTTCCAAGCCCAAGGGAGGGAGGTATTCCTTTGTGCAGTGTGATGTTTACATCAACTCCCTTGATCCCATAGCGATTCAGAAACTCCTCTGCGGTTGCATGTGCTATGTTCTCTCTTCCAGAGGGAACATCAAAACCAGCTGAACTCACATTTATCCTTCCTTCTCCCTTCGATATGGTTATCTCTGCTTCATCAAAGAATCCCTCTATTGCCATTGCAAGGACATCAAAACCAGCACCAATATTTGCCACAGATGCGGGAGCTCTCACGCGAACACGCTTAACAGGGTTTCCATTCCCACCCAGACACCTCCTCCAGAAATTTGGGAGGAGAGAGAATAGCACAATATAAAAAGTTTATGTTCCCTGAGCCTAGAATATATAAGACTTCTGAATAGAAGCTCAGAACTGCGATCTTAAGGTTATTAATAAGGTTATTAAAGAGTAAGTGGGGACATTGTTCATCAACTATGAATCTCTTAGACACCCTAAAAACTCTGTGGATCGAATTTATATATGGAAAGGTTTATGCCCTATAATGGGTGAGTCTTGTGGGTGTCGGAGAAACCTGTTAGCTATTCTATTGGAATACCAATATATGGACATATACATAGTTCTGCTGCTATAAAGCCTTTTCATAAAGGAACAGCCAAAGGGGGATCAATATGCACTTGAGGTGCGTCAATTGTAACAGAAGATACGAAATAGATGAGGTAGTTTACAGCTGCAACTGCGGGGGCCTTTTGGAGGTAGTTATAGATCTGGATAAAGCGAAAAATGTCTTTGATGGAAGGGATATAACGCTTTGGAAGTACAGAAGCTTCCTTCCAGTTGATGAAAGGGTTTCTCTCAGAGAGGGAGGAACTCCTATCTACAAACTAAGCGATGGAGTTTATCTGAAGAACGAGGGGGCAAATCCAACGGGGTCCTTCAAGGACAGGGGCATGACCGTCGGGGTGAGCAAGGCTGTTGAGCTTGGTATGAGAAAGGTAATCTGTGCCTCAACTGGAAATACAGCTGCCTCTCTTGCTGCTTATTCAGCTAAAGCTGGGATGAAGTGCTATGTCCTTGTACCAAGCGGAAAGGTCGCTGTCGGAAAGCTCTCCCAAGCCATAATACATGGAGCTAACATAGTCCAAATAAAGGGAAACTTTGATGACGCATTAAATATTGTTCTCAAAGCAAGCAGGGAGATAGGAGCCTACATACTGAACTCAGTAAATCCCTTCCGTTTGGAAGGACAGAAGACAGCTGCATTTGAGATATACGATCAGTTAAGATTTGTTCCGGATACTGTCATCCTTCCTGTTGGAAATGGGGGCAATATATCAGCCATATGGAAGGGATTTAAGGAGATGGAGGAAGCCGGAATAATAAACAAACTTCCCAAGATGGTGGGGATACAGGCTGAAGGAGCATCTCCTCTCGTCAGGATGTTCAAGGAAGGGGGAGATTTCAGGCCTTTTGAGAGGCCTGAGACAGTAGCAACAGCCATAAGAATAGGAAACCCCGTGAACTGGACGAAGGCAATTAAAGCTGTGAGGGAGTCAAATGGGCTGCTTGAGAGCGTGACAGATGATGAGATACTGGAGGCTCAGGAGGAGCTTGCCTCAGTCCATGGGATATTTGTTGAGCCAGCATCGGCTGCCTCTCTTGCCGGCTTTAAGAAGCTGAGAAAAGCAGGAGCCATAAGGAGAGATGAGAAGGTCGTTCTCGTGGCAACAGGTCACGGATTAAAGGATCCAGACGCAGTCCTTCGAAGGTCAAGGCCGATTATATCAGTGAATGCAGATGCCAATGAGCTTATAAAAATCTTGGAAGAGCAGAGGAAACCTGAACACTGAAGCTCTCAATGCTGTCACAGTTTTACACTGAAGCTAAAAGTGAGGCCTCAGAAAATCCTGTTTGAAAGCGCGGAAAGTAAAAGCCCTCCTATATTAGACAGGAGGAGACTTCAGCAATTGCAATTAACTGAATATTCTTAGCTGCAACTTTTATGAAATGGGAGCCCAGAAAACCCAGAGCTTTAGCTCTGGGATGAATGGGCAAGTCTAAATACAACCTCTCCTGAAATCCATGGCCCGGATGTTCCGGGTCCGCGAGGATATGTCCTTAGCCCGCAGGTTAATGGGATCTGCGGGATGGGGAAGTCGTGAGCTCCCTGAACCAGAAGATGAGGAGATAGGCGCAAAGCCTCCCTAAACGCTGGAAGCTCCCGACTTCAGTCGTGGGGCAGCTCACAGGCTTCACGATCCCAGTTTTCCATCGTCATATCTTTTTATTCCACTTTACTTTAGTTGATGATGCGCATCGAGGTAATAGGTATTAAGCTTCCCCTGATAAATCCTAGAGATGATCTCGCTGAGATAATAGTAAGGAGCGTCAGAGGCTCCGGAGAGAATCTTCTTGATGGAGATGTGCTGGTGATAACGGAGAAGGTTGTGGCAAAGGCCATGGGAAGGATTGTGAATCTGGATGAAGTGAAGCCATCAAAACGCGCGATTAAAATAGCTAACAAAGTAAGGGAGGATCCAAGGTTTGTTGAGCTTGTTCTCAGGGAAAGTGATGATATTCTAGCTGTGGTACCGATAAAAGAGCTTGTTGAAAGGAGGATAGTTGATCTCTATTCTCTCTCAACGGATAGGAAACAACTTATAAAGCTTTTGGATGAGTATCCGTTCATCTTCATTGTGGAAAGGGAGGGAATGCTCTGGAGCGATTCAGGAATAGATTCCTCAAATGTGCCCCCGGGAAAGTTTGTGCTTCCTCTAGAGGATCATGATGAAGCTGCAAAGCAGATCTGTTTGAGAATTAGGGAGCTAACTGGAAGAAAAATAGCTGTTGTCCTTTGCGACACTGAGTTCTTCCTCGGCGGATCCTTAGATTTCGCCAGAGGTTCTTATGGCATTGATCCTGTGGACAGAGGATTTGGCTCACCTGATCTGTATGGAAAGCCTAAATACGGAGGGGTTGACATGATAGTGCATGAGCTATGTTCAGCTGCAGCTCTTCTTTTCAAACAATCCTCAGAGGGAATACCTGTTGCAATAGTTAGGGGATATAAGTGGAGAGAATGTGAGTGTAAGCTCAGAGAGGCAATTCCATCAATAAATCTAAGAAAGGCAGCAAGATTAACAGCAAGAAGAACCATAAGCATATTTGGAATTGGAAAAATTATCAAAAACCTGCTATTTTGAGATTCCTTGACAGGGATTAAGTAAGTCTCTACTATTCTCCTTTCTCTTGGCTTTCTCAACTGCATGGGATTCAACCAGAGTTCCCAGTTTTATTCTCAGCTTTAGCTGAAGAGCTTATTTTTTTAACCGGCTTCGGAAGTATACCAGTATGTAGAAGGTCGGAATAATGCATGGAATCCACCATATCGGTATGCAGGAATGATCCAGTAAAATGCACCCCATTATCATCGCAGTTGGATCCGAGGGACATGGAGGCCTTCCCCTAAGGGAGAAGAAGAAAACCTCCTCTGTCACCATTGAGAGCATGGTGTTGGATATTCCCTTTCCCAGGTTCTCCATCAGCTTTCCGCTCCTCAGGTACACCCAGAAGGAGCCTAGTAGGTAAAGAGGATGTGTGAAGAATATATCGTATAAATGTAAATTGTATCTAAAAATATATAAATCAATATAAAATGAATTTTCTGGAAAGTATCTCCAAGGAGATAGAAAAATCTCTATAATAGCCAGAATAAAACCTGTGAGAAGTGCAGATGCTAGAGATCTGAAATAAAGGGGTATTTCCTCTCCATTTCTTGCGTTCATAGCTCTCTTAGAGTTTAGAGGTGAGATTAAAAATTTTGTCATCATGCTCCAAGCCTAAGCTCGTTATTATGTCTAAATTAAATTTAAAAGGTCTGATATTTATCTTTCCACTGCTTATTGGGCCAAAATTCTCAATTTCAACTTCCATTCTTATTTTTCTTTTTCTCTTGGTTCTGCTGTTCTCTCCATTATGGACATGATCCCATTTACTCCTATCGCAATCTTATTAATAAAATTTCCTTCCAATTGATTCAGATTCCCTGAATTATTAAGGATAGCCTGCACAACTGGAGAAGGCGTTCTCCATCAACCCTTCTCTGTCCTCACTTTCAATACAAAGTTTTTCAAATCATCCACAAGCCTCTCATACTCCTCAACTCCCTTGGCAGTCAGCTTCGCTAAAACTCTGGGTCCCTTCAAGGTGAGGGTTCTTCTGAGCTCCACATATCCCTCCTTTTTCATCCTTCTTAGGTGGCTGTCCACATCTCCCAAGGTTAGGTTGAGCGCTTTTGCTATCTCTCCTACGCTTTTAGAGCCGAAAATATAGAGAAGAGTTGCTATCATAAACCTTTTGGGATTCATGAGGACGGAGTTAAACTTTCTGAGGTAGAGATGGATGTCATCACTCTGAGAAGAGCTTTGATGCTCTGGCAAGGGCATACACTCCCGATAGAGAGTAGAATAGAAGGCAGAGGCCCAGGGCTGTCATTGAGTCTGTATAAGGAGGTAACAGGAGCAATGCTGGAAATGTGAGGATGATCGGGATGGAGACAAGGAGAAATGGTTTAGCCTTGAGAAGGCCTGCTGATATTAGGGGCCTCTCTATCAAAAGATGAGCTAGGAGAAATGAGGCTCCTAACACCCCGTACCAGATGGATGGCGGTACTGAGTAGAGAAAGCTGATGGATATAGCTGCAACTATAGGTATTATGAAGGACACTATCCATCTAGCTCCCTCATTCGGCAACCTCTCCCTTCTAATTCCAGGGACAGTTTTAGCTACTAGGAAAGCGCAGAGAAATGCTAAGGGGATCACTCCTAAAGTTCCTCCTATGAAGATCCAAGGGGAATTGTAGAGAGAGCCTATTGAGAAAATGACCAACCAGTAGCCTCCGAAAATCCCTCCGAATATCAGAAAAGATATTCCCATTGAGGCAGTTCTGAAGTAAATACGGAGCTTTTTCGCAAACTCTCCCAGATTGGCTATCTCCTCAATATTGCTCTCCATAGCGACACCCTAGATTAAAAGTGAGAAGATCTTTATAATGGCATACGAAACTCTCAAATTGAGAGTGGACTCAGATCTCCTGCTTGCCTTTCCTAAACCCAATTAAACCAGCAAGCAGGACGAGAAAGCCCACTATCACAGTTCCTACCCCCGCTAAATATGGGTATATCAGCTCCGGCCTGTAGAGCAGAAAGAATCCGCATATCATTATAAGTATGCCTACAACCACTAGGGAGAGCTGAGAGAAGGTCTTGGGTAAGCTTATAGTCAGTGGAGTTACCGTTACATTCCTTTCTCTGATGAGAGCCATGAGGAGGAACCCGAAACCCATACCGATAGCTCCACCAGCATCCGGTCTACCGAAGATCAAACCTATACCGGCACCGATGAACATACAGGCAACAAATATAAGGCCTACACGCGCATGTCTTTCATCAGATTGCATGTCTTCACCTCTTCTGTCAAAACTTCTTTGTATGGAAGCGGAGGCTTATAATACCATACGAAACTCTCAAACTCAGAGTGAAATTCCCGCTTAAGTAGTATGTGGTTGGCATAATGTGCACAGTGAGAAATGGCATAATAAACTCAAAAAAGCTCTGTTCTACCTTTACAAAAGGAGTTAGTGCTGTTACATAAGGTTTACATCTCACTTTATCTCCTTTGTGTCTTCCGTCCATTACATCTTTCTAAAAGAAGCTTTGAGGATATCGGCAGCTGCGAACATAATTGACACCTCAGTTCTTGGTTATGAGAGCAGGGATTTGGTTGAAGCCATATGGGAGAAACCGGCATTAGAGGAGCACATCGAGATCCCAAAAAATGTATACATAATTCTGGACAATGCTGGAGAAGCCCTGATAGATGTTGTTTTAGCAGAGATCATGAAAAGGAGAGGTCATGAGGTCATCATGGTGGTGCGCAAAGAAAGCTACGAGATAGATGTGCTGAGAGATGATCTGGAAGCTGAAGGGATAGAGATAATGGAGACTCAATGCAGTACACCTCCTGTTCTGCATGTCGATGGCTTCTTAATAGCCAAGGGAATAGCGAACTTGGAGGCATGCATAGAGCGCGGAGGAATGGAATCTCTGCACCTTTTCAGGGCAAAGTGCGATGTACTTGCGAGAATGTTCAAGGTGCCAAAGAATGCGCCCGTTATTATAAGTGGAAGTAAAGTGGAACAGTATCTTAAAGGATCCTGAGCCAGCAGATATTTACCCTTTCCTTAAATTTCAAATAACTTCAAGAAGACTTTTTATGCTATTATTCCACTATCGGTAATGAGAGTCAAACTGATCGCATCTCTTGGGCCCTCCACCAGAGATTATGACCAGATAAGGATGCTTCTAATGGAGGGAATCTCAGGCTTCAGGATAAACCTTGCTCATGGAGATCTAGCCTTCTGGAAAAGTCTGATAAGCTCTGTGAGAAGGGCTGAAGGTGACATCAAGAGACCAGTAGCAGTGATAGTGGATGTGAGAGGCCCATCTATAAGGCTCGGAAACTTCTCTAAAGCGATATCCGTGAAGGCTGGGGATAAGGTCACTTTCTCTCTGGATGAGTTCTCTCCCGAGGACAAAATAATCCCTTTTCCAAATGAGGAGGTAATGGAGAAAGTGAGAGAAGGAGATGTTTTCGTGATGGATGATGGAAGAATGAGATTTAAAATAATTAGCAGGGGAAAGAAATCATTTTTGGCCGAATCCCTGACAGATGGTGTATTAAAACCTGAGAAAGCAGTATCATTCCCAGAAAGAGAATTCAACATGCCCATTCTCACAGAGGATGATGTAAGTGGGTTGGAATCGATGTGCGATGAGGTTGACTATGTGGGTATAAGCTTGGTGAGAAAAGGAGAAGATATTCTCTATGTGAGAAACATTATAAATAAGTTAAATCCGGATATATACTTAATCTCCAAAATAGAAAATAAATCAGCTGTCGAGAACTTAGACTCGATAATAGGGCTCTCAGATGCCGTCTTGGTGGCAAGGGGAGATCTGGGAATGAACTTTGGTCTGGAGGAAATACCAATGCTCCAGAGAAGGATAGTTAGGGAGACATTGAGGATGGGAAAACCCGTTATAGTCGCAACTCAGCTATTGGAGTCGATGATGTCAAGTCCAGTGCCGACCAGGGCTGAGGTAGTCGATATAGCAAATGCTGTTGAGGAAGGTGTAGATGCTCTGATGCTAACAGGGGAGACTGCAGCCGGAAGCTATCCAATTGAGGCTGTGAAATGGCTGAAGAAGGTGGCTGAAAGAGCTGAGAGCTTCTATTCAATAAATGTAAACAGAATGGGGGAGAGCGTGAAGAGGAGATATGCAAAAGGGGTAGTAGAGCTCGCGGAAGATCTGGGAGGAAAGCTTCTTATATACTCAATGAAGGGGACTACAGCTGCTATAATCTCATCTTTAAGGCCAAAAACAAGGACTTATGTCGGAGTTCCATCAATCAAGGTAGCTAGGAAGCTTGCCATAATGTGGGGACTGGATACAAGAGTTATACCAGCAGATAGCTACTATGATGGCTTGGATAAGCTTTATACAGATCTTTTAAACGAAAAAGAGCTTAGTGAAGGAGAACTAGCTGTCCTAACATATGGATTAAGGGATTATGAGCAGGTGATAAGGGTGAGAAGAGTATCAACAGCAGATTCTCTCTGAAATTCTGTAAATTTATATAGTGGTGCTGTGCTGTAGCTCATGCTGACCATCACGCTTGAGGTTCTCGAGGTCAGGAAGGTGGATGAGGGAGTTGAGATGTTGCTGGGCAGGCCATCCAGCACGATTATGCAGGAATATCCCTCCCCTCAGAGTGAGGAGGAGGAGATGGCATTTGCTGTCATGAGGGCTTTTGAGAAGTATCTCAGGCTTCCAGTTCCCCAGAGACAGGTGTACTCTTTTGTGGTGAGGCTCTCAGAGGACGAGTACTCGATGCTGGGAAGGCCAACTGTCGGAGATGTAATTGAGATAAAAATGGAGATGAAGCATGATAAACAGGAGGAGATCCAATGAATTTCATTTTGATACTTCTTGTAGCCCTTCTGATCCTGCTTGCGGCAGTTAGAATTCTTGTCCTGAAGAAGAGCTGCCCTCTTTTATCCTTCCTCAGGAGATACTACCATCCAAAAAAGTTTAAGTATAAAAAACAGAGGGAATGATGTAGAGGGTGGTGAGCTGGCCTCCTACACCGATATAATAACTGTTAGAAGCAAAAACAGGATGGAAGTAATAGATATAACCGATCTGGTGGAGGATTCAGTCAGGAAATCGGGAATATCAAGTGGGATATGCCTAGTTCATCTTCCTCATGCAACAGCTGCTCTTATAGCAAATGAGAACGAATCGGGACTTATCAGGGATATAATCAGGAAGATAAAGGAGGAATTTGTCAGGGAAGGATGGGAACACGACAGAATAGATGACAATGCTCATGCTCACATAGCATCATCCTTCATAGGAGCTTCAAGGGCCTTCCCAGTTGTGTCCGGAAGGCTTATGAGGGGAACTTGGCAGAATCTTATGCTTGTCGAGCTTGATGGCCCTAGAGAGAGGAAAGTTGTTATAACAGTAGTTGGTGATTAAAAAGCATTAATCTATACAAGTTCTGTTTATATCCTGTTTACAATTCGTTTTCAAGTGGACACAGTTGTTGTGAGCGTTAGAGTGAAGAAGAGGGTAAAGGAGATACTTGAGGAGGCTGGTGTCGACATATCAGAGGAGGTTAAAAGATATCTGGAGGATCTTGCATGGAAGGTGGAGATGAGAAGATCATTGGAGGAGCTGGACAGAGTGCTGAGGAGGATTTACAGAGAATGAGGCTGTTCGATGGGAGCAGCTTGGAGGCATATATCCTCGGAAGAAGAGATGAAATAAAAGCTCTGCTGATGGATGGAGCATACATACTGGATATCTCCTTAACAAGAGTTCTATCAGCAGTAAGAGATGCCGAGAAAAGTGGTAAAATCGATTCATCTGCATCGGAAGAGCTCATTCAAGCGCTATCTAGGATACCATTCAGGAGAGTGGGGATAAAAAAGCACATTAAATCGGCCTTGGAGATATCTAGGATGGGGATGTCAGCAGAGAAATCCCTTTATCTTGCTGTTGCAAAAGAGAGAGGAATGGAGCTAGTTACCTGCGATGAGGAAATAGGAAGGGCAGCCAAAACCCTTGGAATAAAGTGCATAATCATTTAGGTGGCTCTGGCGGCCATTTGCTACAGTTTTCATAGAACCATGCCACGATATCTCCATCTTTAAGCCTGAAGTTGTCGGCTGAAACCTCTCCCAGAACCCATTTTCCATCTCTAAATACCCAGTACATCCAGTACATTGATCTACTTTTGTCATTGTTTATCCCGTTTATCGAGTTTACAAAGGCTCCATAAGTTCCTAAAGTGTAGTTAACTGATGCAACCTGCATTGTCGCGTTGAGAAGGGATGAGCCCAACGGAACAAGGGTTCCATTATGCCATCTCCTCGTCCCGTTCCCATAATCTATGAGAAGATTAACCTTAAGAACATATTTCATGCATTTAGCTGTTTCGCTAAGTTGATCCCTACAATAAGATAAATCTTGGCTGTATTTTGCTAAAACTCCGGCTAAAATCAGGATAACAACGAGAAGAGCTGATATGATGAGATCCTTTCTCTCCATGTAAGATCTAGGATGGATTATCCAGACATTATATAAAGATTTTTGTTCACATTTATATTTTTGTCTTTTCTTGAAGACAATATGAGCTTGTATGATCTCCTGACTTTGGTGAGGTCGAGAGCACCCGGTCCAGCTCCCAGTTTTAATATATTACATGTAGTTAAAACAGTTCTTATCCTCAGGGATGGACCAGCTGGAAGGGGATATCTTGCAAGAAAGCTTGGAATAGGGGAGGGAGCTGTGAAGAACATAGTAAGCAGGATGAAGAGAGAGGGCATTGTCAAGACAATGAGAGGAGGATGCCTTCTAACTGAGAAGGGAAGGAAAATTGCAGATGAGATCTCAAAATGGATAAAATCCGAGACAGAGCTTGAGGGAATAAGCCTGACCGTTGCCCCAAAGAACTATGCAATTTTGCTGAAGAACTCCGCTGATAAGATAAAAATGGGAGTTGAACAGAGGGATATAGCAGTTATATTTGGAGCATCTGGAGCAACAACTCTCATCTTTAGAAATGGAAAGCTGCTGATGCCACCGGATATAGACATATCCATCTACAACAGAAGGGATGCTGAGATAATACTGGGGAAATTGAGACCGGAGGAGGGGGATGTAATAGTTATAGGATCTGCATCTGATGAGATGAAAGCTATGTACGGAGCTCTTGCAGCGGCTATCTCCATCCTTATGCCTGATCTTCTTTCAAAAGCTTGACAACCTTTTTATAACACTGCTAAATACATCAAAAGCTTTAATAGCTTCATTTCTGTTCAGCTTTTCCATTCTGTGCTCTCCCTCGATGAGAAGAGGCCTTGAAAACACGAAGAATTCTACATCATTCAACCTGAAGGAGATGAATAGCATATCTGAGGAAGGTCCTTCCTCCTCGTCGAAAAATGATCTCAAGTTTTTCACCGGGCTAAGGTCTCTGAAGAAGCTTGTGAGGAAATCTATTTTAGAGGAATCATCCAGAAGCATAAGGGAGCTCATGATATCTGGATCAAGCAAATCCTCCATCCAAATGCTGAAGCTTATTGTCCAAGAACTGAACTCACTATTTTCTTCAGCAAGGAGAATCATTCTGTTTATCTTTGTTGCAGCATCCTCTTGGCATGCCTGTGTTCTTATCTCAACAAGAGTCAGACTTCCCTGATCTGATAGACCGGATATCCTCTTATACTCGACTTCATCTCCCTTTTCCTCCACAAGAAATGCTTTATCGAATTTAACTCCACCCAGAACAATAGGCCCTATGTACATCCCTCTCTCCAAGCCGGGCTTCATGGATCTAAGTGTTAAATATATTTTATTCATTTAGCAACACCTCTACTATATCCGGCACTTGGTAGAAGCTCTCGGCTGAGAACTCACCTCTCACCCTTTTACCAACAGATATGAAAAAACAACCAACTTTTCTGCTGGATTCGAGATCCATCTCTGTATCTCCAACGAATATGGATCTCTCTGGCACTCCCATGAGCTTTTCCATGACGATCTTCAACTGTTCCTCCCTGCTCAAGCTGATCTCTCTTGTGACAAAGGCATCGAAGAACTCAAGTACACCAAGTCTTCTCAGCGCAGTTAAGGCTGGATTGATCGCTTGAAGGGTGACAAGCCCAATTCTAAGGCCTAAATTTCTCAATCTAGTTAGTGATAAAATCAGCTTTTCATCCCTCTCAGCTCTCATAGCAGCCTCCATTTCAGCTGTTTCAACTATTTTAAAGGCGCTTTCTATTTTTTCTCTATCCCCGCCAGCTGCTACTGGAATGCTGGGTCCAAGCGGCTTTAATGGATGGCTCCACCCCATTGTTTTCCTTATCCTCTCTCTTAACTGATCCCAGTCTATTCCCAAGTCAACAAGAGTTCCGTCAAGATCCGTGATCAACAGCTCATATCTCACTGCATGCCCACCTCTACCTCATCCACGCTCCTCACAACGCATCCTCCCTCCTGCAGTGTGCTTGCAACTTTCTCATAGCAGATATCCTCCCCTCTAATTGTCACCTTGAGGGTCTCAGTCCTCGCATCCACCTCTGTCACAACAACTGTTACATTAGATATCCCGTCAATTTCACATATTTTTTTGGATATTTCAATTGTAGGAATCTCTCTGGGCTTGAGCACGTCCAGAAGAATCCTCTTTATGGAGGGCTTGCGTGAGCTCATATATGAGCTGGGGAAAGCCCAGCTAAAAATCTTGATACGAAAGTATATACTCTAAAATTATTTTAGAAACTTAGTTAGGTCCGAGAGGATCTCCCTAGAGGTTCTCCAAGATCTTCTCACTATCTCCGGCAGATCTCCATGCTCTTCCATGTATCTTTTCAGGAAAATAACCGTCCTTTTGTCGGAGGAATAACCGGATCCAATATCTCCGTATATCTCCCCATACTCTCTTATTATCTCATCTCTTCTTACCTTGGCAAGTATTGAAGCAGCACTTACGACGGGATATCTCCTATCAGCAAAGTTCTCAGCAATTACTTCCTTCCCTGTAAGCCTTTTAAGCATGTATCCGAATCTTTCAGGCTTTCTTCCGGGGGCATCAACTATTGCTATGTCAAAATCAAATTTTGATATTATGTATGCCATTTTTTTAGCTTCGAGTCTGTTCAGCCCTCTGCCCAGCACTGCGATATCTATCTCCTTGGGAGATATTTCCAAAAGCATATAATCTATGACAACATCTTTCACTTTTTCGGATAATTCTTTCCTTCTGTTGGGTCTGAGGAGCTTCGAGTCTCTAACTCCTATCTCCACAAGCTTCCTTATTGATTCCTCATCAGCTAAGACACCGCATATAACCATTGGACCTATTACAGGTCCTCTTCCAGCCTCATCTATTCCTAGATATCTCATCTAGCTTGAGGAGAACGATTAAAAATAAAATCTTATTGTCCTCACGATGAGATTTACAGTCCTCCTGCTATTGCTGCTGATTCAGGTAGCTCCTCTATCAGCGGAGTCCGTGATCAGAGTTGTGAATGAACATGGCCTTCCTGTCCCATTTGCCCTTGTTATGGTCGCCGATTATATGGGAAATATAAAGAGGATAACAGTGGCCAACTCAAGCGGCATTGCCTCAGTAAATGAGACTCAAGGTATTCTGTACGTGGCAAGTCCCGGCTTTATCTATGAGAGAGCAAATATCTCAAACGGAACTGTGGTTCTAAGGAAAGGATCTGACAGAAAAGTTGACCTGAAATACGGGTTTTACATTAATGACACCAAGTTGGACAGCTCTTGGCTTCCAGTAGGAAGGGATTTGTTCCTGAAGGTATATGGAAATTACTCAGGAAGCTATTTGATAGTTGTGAACTCCAGCTTGAGAATAGGGTATCATCAGGTGGGAATAGGGGCTGAGAGAAGCTCGCCGCAGCTTGCAGATGCCTTCATACTCAGGTCCGATAGCGAGACATACGGACTTATCCATGTGCTAGTATTCACAAAATCGGGCATGTATGCTGATATAACAATACCCGTGAGATTCTCAAAACCATTTACAGTCGAACAAGAGGGAGATACAGTCAGGATAAGGAGCGCTTATCCCACTGTGTGCTCTTTGACCTATGATGGAGTTAAGAAAGCCATAGAAGTAAGGGGAAATACCTCATTTTCCCTTCCTCCAGGGGTAAATGCATCCCTAGTCTGCGGAAAGGAGAGGTTTAACATAACTACTCCCGATATAATAGTTCCTCCAGAGCTTTTCCTTAGCTCTGGAATTGACCTGAACATCAGGATTGTGGGAAAATGCGAGCTGAGGTGGAATATATCAAATATATCAGGATTATCTAGTAATGGAACTATTAAACTATCAGATGATGATGTGAGAAAGCTAGGCCAAGGTTTCAGCGGATTCTTGGAGCTCTCATGCAACGGTGTGAGGAAGAGGATACCCGTGAGAACTCCAGCCATAGGTTTAAAACTGTTAAATCTCACGGATAAAAGTGCTCTTCTTGAGATAAACTCATCTGCTAGATGCACTCTGCTCTGGGGAGTTGGATCGATGAACAGATCCGAGGTCGTTGAAAGCGGGTTAAAGGAGCTGAAATTCAACGCAACATCAGGTGTATTCATGGCAAAGCTCCTTTGCGGAGTTTTCTCAGCCGAGGTCAATGGGACAATCCCGGAGAGAGTTGTAGCCGAGGAGAAACAGAGATACATAACTCCTCTGGCGACTGAAACGGCCTTAATAATCGTTCTTATAATATCCGTTTCTCTTCTTCTTATACTCCTAGTAATAAGAAGAACTAAAAGCCGGGAGAAATACCTGATGGAGCTTGAAAGGGAGTATAAAAGCGGCAGGATATCCAGAGCGGAATATCTAGTGAGGAGGGAGCTCTATGAGAGAAGAAAGAGGAGAAAGTAGGGTAATTTCATCAGCTTTAAGTGAGATAATAAGGGAGGAGGCATCCAAAATCGGCAGAAAAGTCAGGTTTATGAACTTCTGTGGCACTCATGAGTGGACAACTGTTCACTATGGGCTGAGAACTCTGATGCCCGGTAATGTTGAGCTAGTTGCAGGCCCCGGATGCCCGGTTTGCATAACTCCATCTTACTACATAGAGAAAGCAGTGGAGCTCGCTATGAGGGGAATAAGGGTATATTCCTTCGGGGATGCCTACAAACTTCCAGCTCTAAAGCCCATCAATGGAGCAAAAAGCCTGTCAGATGCAAGATCTGCTGGGGGAAATGTGTCAATTGTTTACAGCTTTCTCGATGCTGTCCAAGATGCTGAGGAATATAGAAGGGATTCTGTTTTCCTCGGAATAGGATTTGAGACAACAGCTCCAAGCTATGCAATTTTATTTTACAATAATAAAGTTCCTAGAAATCTGTTCTTCATGAGCGTGCTGAGGCTAACTCCTCCTGCTGCTAGGTATGCGCTGGAGTACGGTGCCAGTAAAGGGGAAAAAGTTGATGGGGTAATTGCACCAGGTCATGTTTCTGCAGTAATAGGGTCTGATCCCTGGATTTTTATAGCAAAGGATTTCGGTATACCTGCAGTCATATCAGGATTTGAGCCCATAGATGTGCTAGTATCAGTGGCCATGCTTCTCAGGATGCTCAACAGAGGAGAGGTAGATGTTAAAATAGAGTACAACAGGGTTGTAAAACCTCATGGAAACATTAAGGCAAAGGAGCTGATAAACAGGGTTTTTGAGGAAGAGGATGCATCTTGGAGAGGTCTTGGATTCATAGAAAGAAGCGGACTGGATTTATCGGATGGCTTCTCGGATAACAATGCATTTCTCCATCTTGTGGAGAAGCAGAAGGAGTGGAGCTATGACATGCCTCCTGGTTGTAAATGCGCTGAAGTTGTTCTTGGGGTTGCAAAGCCCACCGATTGTCCGATGTTCATGAAAGCATGCACTCCATCCAACCCATTCGGTCCATGCATGGTTTCCATGGAGGGGACATGCGCTGTATGGGCTAGGTTTGGGGGAGGAGGACTTGCTGATGAAGTTGCAAGGGAGATAGGAATATAAAAATAGAATTTATAAACTAGCAAGAACCAGACCTGTGCTGATAAAAATTCATAATATATTTTGATTATAGTTAAAAAAGAAAAAAGGAGAAGATGGGATATTATCCCCCGAACTGGACCTCATACGTCATTGCATCGTTATCCTTGTACCACCACCAGTACCACCCGTAGTCTTTGCCACTGATATCGTTTACATCCACACGAGGTGTATCGTACTGAACCGATCCTGCTTCATATGGGCTCACTGATATCGATAATGATAGTGAGTAGGGCCCTGATGGGACGCTAATGCCAACGCTTATGGATGTGCTGAGCGGAAGTTTGTTATCGCTGTCGTATACTGGCCAGAAGTTGATGGATCTGCTGCCCACAAAAGGACCACGAGCATACCCTGGAAGTGGTGAAGGTTCCTGATAGTATCCATCCATCTGAAGAGGTAATAGGCCTGCGATCTCCTGCGGATAGAGGAAGTCATACACATAGTAGACTGGATAATCCTCGTATACCCAATGTTCATACTTATAGAGTACAGATCCCCACACTATCGCTCTCTGACCACCTGATATAGAAGCTGTAGATTCACCAGTTGTAGAATATGTAAGCTTCTTTCCCTGCGATCCCCAGAAGCCTGCTGGACATGGCTTGCTTGGATCAGAATCTGTGGCGCATGCTGCACCCCATCCTTCCAGATACATTGCGGATGGGGGACTTGTATCAACTAATCTGAATGAAACGCTTAAACCTGGTATGCTGTTCAGGTATGTGAGCTTTGTTTTAGCTGCACAGTACCCAGTACCATCTGGTCCTACTGTGATGGAGCAGCTTGATTCAGCAGCTCCAAGGAGATCTTTTGATGAAGGCAATACCTTCCCAAGAGTTGCCTCTGGTTTTTTGAGCTCTGCTTTTATGTTCAAATCTGTTATGGGCTTCTCAACAGATGTCTGCAGTATCCTGCTGAAGCTGTACCCATTCGATGTAATTACCACGACTGCATACTCGGGGGAGTCATAAACAGCTTTTATCTCACCCTTTTCCACCTTAGCACCGGCCTGAATCATGTTTATGAAGTTCTTCACCGTGATCGTCGAGCCGCATGGAACCACACCTCTGTACACGATCTCTGTGTGTTTCGGATCCTTTGTTGGGTTATATGGAGTTGGGAACCTGTGCACAGCGAGGAAGCATTTCTCAGCTCCCTCCACCTTCGGAATTTCAACATTCAGTTTTATCAGTGCCTTTGGCTTTCCCTCAAGCCAGCTGTTGAAGAGAATGCTCAGATCGTCCTGTTGGCTGGCTGCTACTACCATGGGGAGGAGAAGGAGTATTACGGGAATGGCCCAGATCTTCCTCATATTGCCACCCCAATATTACAGCACCGGAAATAATATAAAGTTTTTTTTAATTATAGGCTTTATTAATTAAAAATTTAGCTAAGCGGGAGGAAGTGATATTCAACACGGTTCTCTTGATAGATTTTTAAGCTCTTATTCTCGGCTCTCCAAAGTGATGCTCATGTGCTGGGGGGTACCTGGGAAGGTAGTCAAGGTAGAGGGATACTCAGCGATAGTGGATTTCGGTGGAGGGTCGAAAAGGGAGGTTCTGCTTGTTGTTGATGATGTGAAGGAGGGGGATTTTGTCGTAGTTCATGCCGGGGCTGCGATAGAGAAAATCGGAAGGGATGAGCTAGAGGAGCTGATGGGCTACTATGTTGAGATGGCAGATGATCCTGAGACAAAGGAAAGAATAAAGGAGGTGATGAAGGAGTGGCTGGAAAGGTGACGCTCGCTCATGGTGCTGGGGGAAAGGAGACAGAGGAGATAGTCGATAGGTTGATAGTCAGAAGAGTTCCGGAGGAGCTAAAGAGAGCTATGAACGGAGTGGGACTTGATCTCCTCGATGATGGAGCATCCCTATTTATAGAAGGAATTCATCTAGTGGTATCCGTGGATTCCTATACCGTGAAGCCGATAAACTTTCCCGGCGGAAATATAGGGGCACTTGCCGCAACTGGAACGATAAACGATGTGGTAATGATGGGAGCTAGGCCCGTGGCCATGCTGGATTCCATTGTAGTTGAGGAGGGCTTCGATGAGAAGTTGCTTGATGACGTCATAAAGTCCTTCATGGAGGTGATAACAAAAGAGAGAGTTTCATTGATAGGAGGGGACTTCAAGGTGATGCCCAGGGGCTCTGTAGATGGGATTGTGATCTCAACTACAGGAATAGGCATTGCTAAGGAGGATGAGCTGATAACTGACAGGGTCAGAGAGGGAGACAGAATAGTAGTGACGGGGCATTTGGGGGACCATGGGGCAGTAATACTTGCCCTTCAGCAGGGCATAAGCCTTGAAAGCTCATCTTTAAGGAGTGATCTAAGGCCTCTAACCGGTCTTCTTGATGTATTCAGGAAGTTCAAGGGAAAAATTCATGCTGCTAGGGATCCCACAAGGGGAGGGCTTGCAATGGTCTTGAACGACTGGGCAAAACAGAGCGGGAAAATAATAGTGGTTGATGGATCGAAAATCCCTCTCAGGGAACAGGTTGCCTCTTATGCTGGGATGCTCGGGATAGATCCTCTTTTTCTAGCTAGTGAGGGTCAGGCAGTTATAGCTGTCGATGGAAGCGTATGCGATGAACTTCTGGACGAGCTTAGAAAATCAGGCTTTCCGGATTCCTCTGAGATAGGTGAGGTCAGGAGAGCGGAGAGATTTAAGGGAATAGTTCTTTATAAAAGTGAAGTAGGGGGTCACAGAATTCTAGAGCCCCCATCGGGAGAGATAGTCCCGAGAATCTGCTGATTTTCCTGCTGTGTCAAATCAATAAGGCTATTCGACAAAAAAGTTTTTATTCTCCTAGTTCAGCAGATCTTATGGCTCAACTCAGGGATTATATAGAGCTTACCAAGCCCAAACAGACATTTCTTCTCCTCCTGACATCGATATTCGCCTATCTCACGAATATAAGTTCTATAAGTATTGTTAATGCTGTTCACTTGATAGCAAGCATGCTTCTCTCAATATCCGGAACAACAGCAATGAATATGGCCTTAGAAGCAGATATAGACTCCTTGATGAGGAGAACTTCCTCAAGACCCATTCCTCAGGGCCGTCTTACTCCCTCAGAGGGGTTGATATTCGGCATTGTTTTATTTCTTTCAGGCCTCTCCGTATCGCTCCTGATAAACATCTATGTGGCAGTAGCCGTGATGCTGGGCCTCATATCAGACATATTTCTCTACACTTTATGGCTTAAGAGAAGAAATCCAATGTCAATAGTGCTCGGAGGGATTGCAGGAGGAGCTCCAGCTCTGGCTGGATGGGCTGCATCCTCCGGCAGGATAGACCTTCAGGGCGTGCTCATGGCCCTCACTGTGATGCTGTGGATACCTGCTCACATATGGTACATAGCAATATACTATAAGGAGGACTATGAGTTAGCAGGGATACCCATGCTTCCCGTTGCATATGGAGTTGAACGGACTGTGAAAACAATAATAGCAGCTCTTTCTCTGCTTACAGCAGTGGAGCTAGCGATGTTTGTCATGAAAATGTTCGGTTTTGTGTTTCTTATCCTATCTCTGCCCTTCACATTATTCCTTCTATACAAATCAGTTGTCTACTTGAGAGATCTGAGCAAAGAAGGAGCTAGGAAGATGTACAAAATGGCGAGTCCCCTCATAGGAATTATATTCATAGCGATGTTCATCGATAACTTGGTCAAGACTTTCCTTTCATCCTTATGAGAGCAGCTATGATGACAAAAGCAATTATTACAAGAACAACAGCAATCTCAACTGGAATTGGCAATTGCCAAGACTGTAGTTGTTGCTGAGGCTGCTGTTCGCATGGGGTATTTGTTCCGCTCTGCCCAGATGTGCTGTGAGCTAAATTCATCCCTATACAATATTTTCCCCTTCCAGCCTCGCCTACATTCACCTGCTTTATTATACCATTTCCGTCAACTACAAGAACAACTGGAATATATTCTATTCCGAATAATTTTGCAAATGTATAATTCTCAGATAAAAAGTACCATCCGTTGGCAGCGTACTTCTTGAATAGATCATAATCTCTTGTGCTGTTTCCGCCTAATCCAGCCAGTATGGCTATATCTCCTCCCCTTGAGCATTGATTCCAAGCAGCAGCAAGTTCGGGTAGCTCCTTATTGCAGTGAGGGCACCAATATGCATAGAAAACTATAAGGACAGTTCTCCCGGTCAAAGAGCTGCTTTTAATTGTACAGTTTTTTCCATCAGCCCCCACTACTGTGAGGGTGAATTCAGGAATTTTGCTTCCCTCTTTAGGCTCTGCTAGGACTTCGATAGATGTAAAAACTATCAGAATTAGGAGAAGGATTACATGCAATCTCAAGATACCACCTCATATCTCTCCGGTCTCATGCTTATTAAACCATATATGAGACCTGTGACGAACCCTCCTACATGAGCTGATACATCTACGTTTGGCATGAATCCGCCAGCTAAGACAAAAAGAGCGACTATTATGCTGCTGAAACCTATTTTTCCTGTTATCCTGTATTCATATGCCATTATGAACCCAAATAGACCAAGAATTGCGCCTGAAGCGCCCACTCCTATCGATATAGAGTTCGCCAAGTAGGATATCAGAAGGGATAGCAAGTTCCCGAATATGCCGGATGCCATGTATATGAGGAGAAATCTCCCTGATCCAAGCCCTTTCTCAAGGATATTTCCGAAAATGTAGAGAGCGTACATGTTCAGCGCTATATGTACTATGTTTGCATGTAGAAACATGGATGTCACTAGGGTGGCTGGATTTGATATTATGTTGAGCAATGAGTTTCCCCACTCTATTATGATGCTTTTATATGCCTCCAGTAAATCTGAGGTGAGAAAATAAGCAAAGAGATTTATGGCTATAAGAGCAGCTGTTGCATTTCTCTCATCCCTTCCTCTTGCAATAAAGAAAGCTAATATTCCGATAGCAGCGCTCAGAAAGATGTTCATCTAATCACCTGTAAGGGACTCTCGAATTCACTTGTGGGGTAGTTCGGGTCCCAGATGCTCTGTTGTTCATATATTTAACTTTTTGTAGCGCAGTTCCATTGTCAGCTATAAGATCTAGCTGGGGAGAAGCAACTTGATAAAGGATTTAGCAGATTTAAACGGGAATTTCAAGCCTACTGCTAGCGATTTCATGATACCTGCCCCTTTTAGGATGGAGCTTGATTGGAAATCTGTGGAAAACCCATGAATCTCACCTAGCATCGAGAAAAGAAAGTCAATCTCCCTGTCGCTCATAGAATCCATCATGTTTCTCATAAGTTCCCCTATTACAATCTCCTTTCCCAGCAGGGACCACCATCTTCTTTCATATTCTCTCAGTAAATTCTTCCCTGTCTCCATAGATCTGATGATCTCCTCTGCTAATATCCTCGATGCCTCTGATATGTAAAAGACCCCTCCCCTGCTGAGGGGCTTAACTTGGCCTGCAGAATCGCCTATAAGTGCTAGATTCCACTTAACAAATCTTCTCATTGTTTTTGTAGGTATTACTCCGCCCAGAACTCTTGAAAACTGTCTCACCTGAGAGGAGGCCCATCTGAACGCCTCATCTCCTTTTCCTATGGCTCCTGAGTAGAAAATTCCTCCTCTCGGATGAAGCCATGAGAACAGGCTTCCTCTTCTTATCCTCACTATATATCCGTTCTTTGGTCCCTCATCTGTGACTAAATTAACCCCAGTCAAAAGAGGCATGTCCTCATGAAAAACTCTTCTTAGAGTTGATTTTGCACCATCAGCTCCTACTATAAACCTGAACTTTATCTCCTTTTTTCCCTCTTGGTCCATTACTACTGCTTTTTCTCTTCCTTCCAGCTCCAAAAACCTAACTCCAGTGAGAAGCTCTGTCCCCCTTCTTACAGCTTCCTCCGAGATCTCCTTATCCATTCTCTCCCTGTCCAAGACAAGAGCAGAAGCATCAGTCCTGAGAATAATGCCACCTGGAGATATCAACTTTGCCCAGTTTATCCTGTCAACTATCCAGCTTGACTTCCTGAAGGGGAGCCTCTCCCATGCATCAAGCCCAATTATGCCGGAACAATGGGGTCTAACCACACTTTTTCTGGCCTCTATCTGTATTACATCTACTCCATTTGATGAGAGGAGCATCGAAAGAGTGGAACCCGCTACACCAGCTCCAACCACTAGGACATCACATCTCACTTGAGCTCCTCCTTTATCCTCAGCATCGTCTCCTTATCCACCTTCTCCAGATAGTAGACCTTATCTCCAACTATAAAAGCTGGGATATATCTTATCTCCAGCTTCTCCACATACTCCTCGCCCTCAGGACTGTTCAACATAACCTCCTTTATCTCAATCCCCAGCTCTTCCGCTATTCTCTTGGCCTCAGCTATTATTTCATTTCTCCTGCAATTTGGGTGGCTTATGGCTATCAAACATCCCTCCTCCAAGGAGCTCTCACGAATTTGTACACACATGGCCTCTGGCTTGTGTCTTTGGAGACCATCTGCATGCTTATAAGCTTGTTGAGATATCTCCTAGCTGTTGCCTCGCTCCTCTTTATCTCATTTGCAACCTCTGTTGCTGTCATTGGCCCTTTCTCCTCAAGCAAAGCCAGAACTTTGTACATAGGATCCCTCATATAGTTCTCCTTCTCCATCTCACTGCATCCCTTCAGCATCTCCTCCATCACGCGGAGCCTTGCCTCCTTTCTGGCGAGATCCCTTACCATAACCTCAATTCTCTCCCTCAATTTCGATGTCATTGTGTGGGATTCCCTGTACTTGTAATATCCCTTGATAGCATCTGCAATAGCAGTGAGGGCCAGTGATACTATCTCGCTCAGCTGATTGTCAAAGATCTCAGCCAAGGCAGATATATCCTCGTTGCTGAACCTCTTTCCTGCGTAAAAAACAACATCGTTCACGAAGTTCTCCCTCAACTTCCGCCTCTCGATATTGATTATGTCCATGAACTTCCTAGTGGAAAGAGATACAGCATCATCCGATGCTTCTTCAACAATACTCCCCAGATCCGAAAGATATTTCCCATAATACTCGGAATAAAGGTCCCTTTCTATCTCATCAACAAGCTTTGAACTCGAATTTGTTTCATTTTTGCGGTTCATTGGATTTCATCCTCCCACGGGGAGCAGAAAACTTAGCATATGTCTACTTAAAATCTTAATGTTGTTTTCTTTCCAATTTGAAGTCCACTCTAACCTTCCATGTCCTAGGGGAATAGCTTGAGACCCTCCTCCTTTCAAGGACAGTTGATGAAAATCCGAGTTTTTCGGCTTCTTCCCTTACTAGTATCTCTGCTTTCTCGAACGCATCCTCCCCTCCCCAGTAATAGAAATGAAGCTCTCCTCCCAAGTTTTTCAGGCATTTTATAGCTATGTCTAAGAAATGGTATGCGTGAAGCGGAAGCGGCATTATAACCCTGTCAAACATGCCGAAGAACCTCGGGCATACATCTCTCACATCTCCAAGCACAGCTTCAACCCTTCCCTCCATCTTGTTTATCCTTATGTTCTCCAAGAAATACTTGTAGGCCACCTCATTTATCTCAACCCCTATTACATGGGCCTCTGGCTGTCTCTTTGCCACAGCAAGGGCATAAGGTCCAACTCCTGCAAACATGACAAGCACTTCCTCCCCCGGTCTCACTTTACTAGCAATCCTCTGCCTCTCCTCTCCTTCTCTTGGGGAGAAATAGACAAATCTTGGATCAAGCTTTATCCTTATTCCGTACTCGATGTGGACAACTTCGGTGTCCTCAGACCCCTTTACAAGCCTCAGCTTTCTCAGCCTAGTATCTCCTTCCCTAGGGCTCTCCTCTAGAAGAACAGATTTAACGTTCTTGTGCCTTCTCATTATCTCCTCAGCTATCTCCTCTGGATTTCCCTCATAGTTCATCTTTATTACAGCAACAGCTTTCTCCCTAGATCCTATTATGTCGAAGCTGTACTTCATCTCTTTTAGTATCAGCTGGCAATTATAAAAGTGGGTGCCCAGAAAACCCAGAGCTAAAGCTCTGGGATGAATGGGCAAAGCTTAAATACAAGCTTCTCCTGAAATCAATGGCTCGGATGTTCCGAGTCCGTGAGGGAGGTGGGGGAGGCAAGACGCCTTTAGCCCATGCCTTAACGAGAGGCATGGGATGGGGGAGCTGTGAGCCCCCCCGAACCAGCAGATGAGGGGAAAGGCGCAAAGCCTGCCCTAAACGCTGGAAGCTCCCGACTTTAGTCGTGGAGCAGCTCACAGAACTTTACTTCCCCTGTAAAAATAAAAGTAATTCAGGCAATGCTTCTGAGTGAGAATACAGAAAAATTTGACAGTAAAAGGCTTTATTCGCCGAACCTAGAACTAGATATCATCTCATCAATAAGAGGACGAAAAGCCCAGCTAGATTTATGATACTTCCCAAGACGAATGGAACCCAGTGTCCCATGCCCCAAGTTAATCCAGCAAGAAGATTTCCAATCGAGCTTACGAGAAATGTGATGGAATCTAAGGAGCCTATTGCTGTTGCAACCTCTCTTTCGGATATTCCGACAAGAATCATCCTCCTAGCTGGAAGATCCATGGCTCCAACAATTCCTTGGACTAGCATTAGAGCAGCTATTGTGCTCATGTCTTGGATAAATGGATACATCCACCAGACAGCGCTCGATGCAGCTAGGTGATATATCAGCATCTTCTTTCCTCCTATTTTATCTGTTATCTTGCCGAGTGGTATCATGCCTATCAGATTCCCAAGGCTCCATATCGATAGAATAAGCCCTATTTGAGAGTCATTCAGCTTTTGATCTGCCCTTGCAACAAGAGGTATGAAGGTATACGACATTGTGAAGCCTATTCCATGCAGGGATAAAGCGATTGCCAAGCACCTTAAATACCTGTTTTCAGCCATTATCCTCACTCCTCTAACGAGATCTCCTATTACATCAGTTTTTCTATCTCTTTTTTCATCCCAAAACCACAATCTCACCATAATAGCTGCTATAAGGGAGAGAAAGGAGCTCAGAAGAAAAGCTGCTCTGTATCCGTACCCCTCTATTATAATTCCGGCAGCTGTCTGCCCTATGATCTGTCCTACTGTGACGAAGAAGTAATAGAGGCTGAAAGGCATTGCCTTCCCGCTGTTGGATATATCAGACACAAGAGCTATGGCTGCAGGATTGTATACAGCGGATCCAACCCATATCAAGAGCACGAGAAGTGCTGCTAAAATTTGATTTTTGGTGAAGGAGAGAAGAAAGGACGACAAAGCTCCTAGGAGAAATCCAATAAACATCGGGATGGATCTCCCGACTCTATCAGCCATGGCTCCAGATCCCATCGATGAAATTCCGTATCCAAAACGGGTTATAGTCATGGAAAGGCCTATGAGAAATGCAGACATCCCTATGTCCTTGAAGTAGAGAACTATAAGAGATGTGGCCACATAAAAGCTGACATTGAACACCATAGCTGTCAAAGAAAGCCCTACTAGCCCTCCTCCTCTGTTTTGCACAGTCCGAATTTCAGTGTTGATTTTTAACCTTTGCTGAGAAAAGCTTATAAGTTTAGGTAATGCGAGCTGACGGTGCCAATGAGCAACATAGAGACATTCCCTGAGCTCATAAAGTTGCATGGCCTGCTCTCAGTAATAGAAGACGATCTAGCTGATGGAAGAGCTCCTGATGAGAGGATACTGAAGAGAGCAATTAAGAGGATCAGAAAGATCAGGAAGGATGAAAATATGTCCCTTCTTCTCACCTCCTCCATACCTCTCTCATTCCTCCTAGAGGATGAAGGAAGCGAAGCTGCTCTAAAGGAGATGAGAAAAGCAATAGAAAGGACGATAATAATGTCCAAGTTCCGAGGAATAAGGTCAAAAATAGGACTTAACAGGCCAACGCGCTATGTAATGACTTATCCTATAGAGAAAGCTGCTAAAGCATTTGAATTCATCGAAGGAATTAAACCAGTTGTCCTCACGGCACCTCACTCATCTCCTCCACTTCAGGACAAGAAGATAACAGCAATAGCTAGGGAGATAGCAAGAATCTCAGGAGCACATCTTCTTCTATCCAAGGTATCTAGAATTTTTGTTGATTACAACAGATACAGCTCCAGGATATATCCTGCTAGGGTTTTTCTGGAGAGAGTGATACTGGAGAAGAGGATAAAGGGAATAATAGATCTACACTCATCCAACAGACTCGAATATGATGTGGAGATAGGATGTTTTTCAGGTCAGACAATTCCTAGGTCTGTTCTTAAGACTTTGGAGGAGTGTCTAAAGAGCAATGGTGTGAAGTACACAAAAGAGGGCAGATTTGGAGGGGATATTGTGTGGTTTCACTCAATCCTGCCAGATGCATGGGGAGTTCAAGTGGAGATCTCCACCAATGCTAGGGAAAATAGAGTTGTAAAAGCGTTAATTAATTTTGTGGAGAGGCTCTAAATGCAGGTGCTTGTGGGTCTTGAGGAGGAGCTATTCCTCCTGAACAAGATGGGCTTCCTATCCAGATTCTCAGAGATTCTCCTGCATAGATTGGTTAAGGATCTCAGCGGGGATAGAGACAGGCTGGAAAAGGCAAGAAAATACCTGATGGGCATTCAGTGGGAGCCAAATCCGAGCCAAATAGAGTACGTTACCAGGCCAATGGGCTTTTCAGAGCTGGAAGAAGCTGTTAAATTCTCTAGGAAGCTGATAGCAAGAGCAGCCATTAGGACAAACCAGCTTATATATGTCGGAAGCGTCCATCCAGTTGAGAGCAATCCGCTTCCTCTGAACGGTACTCATGTGAATGTATCTATTTCCTCCAACGGCACACCATCAAACAAGCTGCTAGCTGCAATTTACATGCACATCAGAAACCACCTTCCAGAGATAATAGCTGTGACTGCAAACTCCCCCATAATGAATGGCCGAATACATGGGCTTGGAAGCGCAAGAATGATGTACAGCAGGGTTCTCAAGCCATCAGGTCCTGTGATAATGAGAAAAAGGCCCGTGAGCTTCATTCCATGGAGGGAGAGGAGCAAAACAAGGTATGGAGTCATTTTCAGGAAAATGAAGCTTTTCAAATCGGAATTGGTGTTCGATCCAACTGGAGATAGGCTCAAGGAGATAGCGATAAGAGGGCCGAGCACTAACATACCTGAGGATATTCACACAACCAAGAGATCAAGCAGAGTAGAAGTGAGGGGAGTGGATAATCAAGCAACCGAGGAGTACCTCCTTGACACAGCCCTGATAATAGCGGGACTTGCTTACGAGGCAGCTGTACTAGTTGGAAAAGGTGTGAAGATAAGAGAAAGAAAAAACCTACAAAGGAACAGAAGCAGGGCTATAAGGCACGGAATAGAGGCTGAGTTTATCCTAGATGGAGGAGAAAGGGTGAAGGCAAGGGATTCATTTCTCCTGATGATGGACAGGATAAAGGAGTACATAGACTCCATCGGATCCATGAGCTCAGGCCTGAAGGAAGGAGTTCCTGAGATAATCAGAATTGGAATGCCGGAGATAGTGGATCAGGAGAAGTTCTCAAAGCTTGAGGAGAAGAACAGAGTTGTGACTACAATCCGCCTCTCCGGAGGAAGGGATGGGATCAGCTTGACAGGGGAAAGATTTCATGTAACGGGCGAGGTGAAGGGTCTGCTCTTTCCTGAGTACTCCCTTAAGTTCAGGGAGGAAAACGGGATTGTCAGGAAGTTCGATAGGATAGAGAAGAGATACTGGCTTCTCTCAAAGGAGGGATATATACCTCTAATGGAGTCGGATGATATAATTAAGGCGATCACGCCCATTGGACACATGGCGAAGATCTTGGAGAAGCTAGGTGAGAGCTGATGCTCTACTACTATCCCTATGCAAGTTTTGATTTTCTCCTCGGGGAGGATGGTTTGTACTTTATAGAGGCAAATGCGGTCTCAGCAGGACTTTACTATACAGAGATGTTGGCTAAGCATGTTGCAAGGAGAAGACCTGACCTAAGGGATAACCTAATAGGCTTGACTATAATGGAGGATTTCATAGAGCTTTGCTCCAATTACCATCTTTGGCTGACAGGAAAAAGGTTGAGAACACTTGGTATATCAGTTCCAGACAACTGGAAGAGCTATCTTGGGATAGAAAGAATAGAACTGAAGCAAACTGCAGAGAAAATGGGATTTAAAGCTGTTTTTATAAGAAAAAAGAGCTCTGCAATAATAGGCTCAACTCTTGTGTCGTTTGAGGAAGGAGGTGAAGTAATACCAGACTTAGTGGTGAGAAGGACCTTTAAGTTTCCAATTGGGATAAAACAGCCTGTTATAAATCCAAGCGAGGCTGGAATAGTGACAGGAAGCAAGTGGAGGACTTATAAAGCTGTAAAAGAGGTGACAAAGATGATACCGGAGCTAAAACAGCCTGAAACTCACCTTGTCAAGAGCTTTGATGAGCTTGAGGAGGCCTCCTCATCGATAATAAGCAGGGGGAAGGAGGTTGTGATAAAGCCCTCAAACGAGTTCGGAGGGAGAGGAATTACTATTATAAGAAACTTTAATGATCTGAAAATATTGAGAAATAATATTGATTTCACTAAACCATACATAGTGCAGGAGAGAGTGAGGACATACCCGATAAGATTTGAGGATGGAAAAGTATACCCATTCGACATGAGAGTTTATGCTCTCAACGGAAGGATAGCCGGCGCTCAGATAAGGAGGAGCAGTTCTGAGGACAAGATAGTGACTAATATATCAGCAGGAGGGCATCTTGCACCTCTTTTACTGGATGGCGATGATATAGAATCTGTTCCCATAGGGAGAACGGAATTCAGATTTCCAAACAGGGTTATAATAGTGGATGGAGTCGGTGTGATCCTAGATAGACGTACATCAGAGCTGCTAAGAAGGGCATCAATGCTGATAAGCAGTGAGATAGAGAAAGCAGTGAGGGAAAAAGTGTTAGCCAAGAAGGCTGAGGGAGTACATGAGAAAAGCAGCTCCCATGACTATAGCAACATTGTTGACCAGCTTCAGTAGGACATGAAGGCTTGGACCTGCGGTATCCTTGAGCGGATCCCCAACTGTATCCCCTATAACTGCTGCCTTGTGTTCATCTGTTCCCTTCCTTCCGCTTCTCTCGATGAACTTCTTTGCATTGTCCCAGGCAGCTCCTCCCGTGTTCATTAGGAATGCAAGCATTATTCCAGATGCTGTAACTCCTATAAGGAAGGCTCCTGCTGCCACTGGACCGAGAAGGAAGCCTACTACAACAGGTGCTGCTAAGGAGACAAGTCCAGGAACTATCATCTCCTTTTGAGCCGCTCTTGTGCTTATATCAACACATCTTGCATAATCTGGCTCATTCTTACCCTCTAGTATTCCGGGTATCTCCCTGAACTGCCTCCTTACCTCCTTTATCATCTCAAAGGCAGTTCTCCCCACAGCTCTTATAGCTCTGCTGGAGAAGAAGAATGGAAGAGCTGCACCTGTTATCAAGCCTATCAGCGTTCTTGGCTCTATTAAATTGAATTGTGTTATTTTTACAACATCAACATATGCTTGGAACAGAAGAAGAGATGCCATGACAGCGCTTCCCATCGCAAATCCCTTTGCAAGGGACTTTGTCGTGTTGCCAGCAGCATCAAGAACATCCTTCACCTCGCTTCCAACTTCCTCCTCTATCCCTCCCATCTCTATTATCCCGCTTGCATTGTCTGCTATTGGTCCATAGCCATCCATAGCTAGAATTATACCTGTCAGGGACAGCATTCCTATTGTTGCAGCGACTGTTCCATATATTCCAGCATAATGTGGATCTATCCCATTTTCAATGCCAAATAGGCTTCCAAGATAGTAAGATGCTCCAAGTGCCACGAGGACTGCTATCGTCGGTATAACTGGGGCCTCCATCCCAACAGCCAAGCCAGACAGTATGGTTGTTGCAGGTCCAGTCTCCGTTGACTTAACTATCTCCTTCACTGGACCATGAATCTCAGTGTAATATTCTATTGCCACCTCTATTGCCAGTGCTGCAAACATTCCGAGCAGGGATGATATGTACAAGTATATGTGTCCCTTTCCAAACCAAGATGTCACAAAGTAGAATATAACCGCTGTTGTCAGGACGGATGCTATCAGAGCCCTCCTCATGGAAGCTATTGGCATCTCGCCCTCCTTAGGCTTAACAAAAACAGATCCTATCAGGGTTCCGATTAATCCCGAAGCTCTTGCGACAAGGGGGAAGAATATGAAGTACATGTTTCTCGTTATCGTGTAGAGAGATGCCCCTATTATCATAGATCCTATGTTCTCAGCTGATATGGACTCAAATAGGTCAGCTCCTCTACCAGCACAGTCGCCTACATTGTCCCCGACATTATCAGCTATAACAGCTGGGTTTCTTGGATCGTCCTCCGGTATCCCTGCTTCCACCTTTCCCACTAGATCTGCCCCTACATCAGCTGCCTTCGTGTATATTCCTCCTCCCAGCTGTGCAAATAGGGCAGCAAGGCTGGCCCCGAACCCAAACCCCATGACCAGTGTCGGCACTTTATCCACATTGCTCCATCCATTTAACATCCAGTATAGGTAGAACATTCCAGCCACGCCTGCAAGGCTCATTGAGACCACCATAAGGCCTAAAACAAGCCCTCCCATGAATGATACCGTCAAGGGTTTTGTTTTGCTCTCCCTAGCTGCTTGTGCTGCTCTTGTGTTGGTAAGGGTAGCTGCATCCATTGATACGTAGCCAGCTAGGAGTGAGGATATCGTGCCCAGCATGAAGGAGGCAGATACGAAGGGAATTCCTTTATTCATAGCTACATCCAGTCCATATATTAGTACTGTTAACACTGCGAGAACCAGCATTATCACTTTGTACTGCCTGTTCAGGTATGCAATAGATCCTTTTCTTATTGCATTGCTTATCTTCACCATCCTCTCAGTTCCAGGATTCATTCTCGATATGAGATACCTCAAGAGAAGTGCTATTGATATGCCCAGCACAACCGAAATTGCAATTATAGGCTCCCAAGGGAGCATTTTTCTCACCCTTATTTTATAGCGGTGAAGGGAAGTAGTTAATATAAAAAGCTTGCTGATAAGCGGGTGGTATTATGTCCGTGCCAAGCATAATTGTGAACTTCAAGGCATTTAGGGAATCGATGCATGAGGGTGCTTTTGAGATAGCTAGAGCTGCTGAGAGGGTGAGCAGGGAGACTGGAATTAGCATAGGAGTGGCCCCTAATTATATAGATGCATATTATATAGCTAAAAATTTTGATATACCTGTGCTCCTGCAACATGTTGATCCAGTGGATTTCGGAGCTTATACAGGCCAAATACCTGTTGAATCCCTTGTTTTATACGGATTTAAGGGTTCTCTTGTCAATCACAGCGAGAGAAAGCTGAGGATAGATGAGATAAGGAGAATAGTGAGCAAAATGAATGAGCTTGGGCTTATCTCGGTTGTCTGCAGCTCTGATAACATGGAATCCGTTGCTCTATCAGTTCTTAAGCCCTCTGCAGTGGCAGTGGAGCCTCCAGAGCTTATAGGAACCGGAATTTCAGTGTCAAAAGCGAAGCCAGAGGTGGTGAGAGAAGCCGTGGATCCGATAAAGAGGATGGGAAATGTAAGAGTGCTTTGCGGGGCTGGAATAACAACAGCAGATGATGTCAGAAAGGCTTTAGAGCTTGGGGTTGATGGAGTCCTGCTTGCAACAGCAGTTACGAAGAGCAGCAATCCAGAAGGTAAACTAATGGAGCTCGCAGGAGCATTCAAATTTTAGAGTCATTCTGGTTTCTCAGCTCCTAGCGTATGTATCCCTTGTTCCCTCAAATTTATAATTTTTGTAAATTAATATGTATACACATTAAGGAGATGCCTTAAGAAAAGTGATAAGAGAGGATCAGATGTCAAGATGTTCTCTATTTAAGGTCAGGACACTAAAAATAAGAGGAAGATCAGAGCAATATGTGCTAGTAGCACGCATGTCGATCCTGCATCACATGCTTCTTGAAGTTATGCTATTTGAAGATGTGCAGGATTATAGGCAGAACTCTTGCTGTATTATTCATTAAACTGTTATAGGGTTTCCCTTAACACTTAGGACTTCTTCGTAATGTTTTAAGTAACTCTTGAATAGAGCTTCTAGAAAAAATTTTATTTATCCATACCTACTTAATAGGGATCTATCATGAGAACCACAATTTCCGTGATAAAAGCGGATGTTGGAGGCCTTGCAGGCCATCATATAGTGCCGGATCAGCTTCTGGATATTGCAAGAAGGTCCTTGGAGGAGGAGAGGAAAAAAGGGGTGATAGAGGACTTCTATGTGACATCTGTTGGGGATGATCTTCAGCTCATAATGACCCATAGAAAGGGTGAGGACAGCAAGGAGATCCATGAGATAGCCTGGAATACATTTAAGAGGGCTGCTGAAGCAGCAAAGGACATTGGACTATATGGAGCAGGGCAGGATCTACTGAAGGACACCTTCTCCGGAAATGTAAAAGGAATGGGGCCAGGAGTGGCTGAGATGGAGATAGAGGAGAGGCCATCTGAGCCCTTTGTCGTCTTCATGGCCGATAAGACAAGTCCTGGTGCATTTAATCTTCCGATTTTCAGGATATTTGCCGATCCATTCAATACAGCAGGCCTTGTTATAGATCCCTCTCTTCATTCCGGCTTCTCTTTTGAGGTCATGGATGTCGTGGAAGGTGCTGTTGTTGAGCTGAATGCACCCGAGGAGATCTACGATATTTTAGCGCTAATAGGGACTTTGGGCAGATACATAATAAAGAGGGTCAAGAGGAGGTCTGATGGACAGGTAGCAGCCGTCATAAGCACCACTAGGTTGAATTTAATAGCTGGAAGATATGTTGGAAAGGATGATCCAGTGGCCATAGTTAGGGCGCAGCACGGATTTCCCGCACTTGGCGAGATACTTGAGCCATTTTCTCTTCCTCATCTGGTTCCAGGGTGGATGAGAGGATCTCATTATGGGCCTCTCATGCCAGTTGGGATAAAGGATGCCAGACCAACTAGATTCGATGGCCCCCCAAGGATAGCTGCTCTCGGCTTTATCGTACACAATTCAAAGCTTGTGGGCCCAAGCGATCTGTTCTCAGATGTTGCTTTTGATGAGGCAAGAAGGATGGCTAATTTAATAGCCGATTACATGAGAAGACATGGGCCATTTATGCCCCACAGAATAGAGCCTGAGGAGATGGAGTACACAACTCTTCCAGGGATAATGGAGAAGCTCAAGGGAAGATTCAAGCCAGAGTGATTGCATGAGGCTGTTCGATGCTCACTGCCATCTTGAGGATGAACTATTCGATAAAGACAGGCATGATGTCCTGATAAGGGCGAGAAAAGCTGGGATAATAGGGATGGTGACCTCTCCCCTTGGGATAAACATGGCTCTAAAGGCAATGGAGATCTTCAGGGGAAATGAAATAGTTTACATATCGCCCGGGCTTGACTCAAGGAATTTCTCAGATGAAAAAGCTGCAGAAGAGCTTGCCAGCTTCGTAAGATCCGTAAAGGACGGAATAGTTGCAGTCGGCGAGATAGGCTTGGATTACAAATTTGCAAGAAGCGAGGCTGAGAGGGAGAAGCAGAAGAGAAACTTCAAGTTTCTGGCCAAGCTGGCAGATGAGCTGGACAAGCCAATTGTAGTTCACAGCAGATGGGCTCAGAGACCTGTCTTAAGGGTGTTGGATGAGATCTATGCAACTGATGTGATTTTGCATGCTTTCTCCGGGAGCGAGGATGACGTGAAGTTTGCAGCTGAGAGGGAGTGGTTCATAAGCATATCTACTAATGTGGTCAGATCTTATCCCGTGAGAAAAGCTGCGGAGATATCTCCCCTCAATTTAATTCTCTTGGAATCAGATTCTCCGGCTTTATCCCCTGATGATGGGAGGAATGAGCCGGCAAACATACTTGTATCAGTTGCAGAGATATCCTCAGCCAGAGGAATAAAGCCGGAGGAGCTCGCTGAGATAACAACTGAGAATGCATTAAGGGCTTACAGGATTCCAAGAAGGCATTAGTTTTCTAACTCAACTGCTGAAATTTCACGGCAAAAATATGGGCAATTGCTCATCTCTATCTCTGAGAATTTTTCTCGCCTCTTCTGCAAGCAATACTGAGAAGTCCTGCTCCGCTATCGGGGATATATGCACTCCATCGCATATATCAGCTATTTCTCTTATTGAAGTGAGAAGGGAGTCCCTCCAATTCCCTCTTCCAAGCTCCTCCTTAAACCATTCAGGGAACCTTATTCCGCATCTCCTCTCCATCATCTCCGCAGAATTCCTGCTGTTCAGTATCATGATGCTTCCTATTACTGGATTGTCAAATCCCCTTTCTCTAAGACCTGCTATAAACTTTCTCAACAAGTTTGTATCCAGGGTGGGCTGTGTTATCACAGCATCAGCTCCTGAGGAAAGCTTCTCCGCAGCTCTAACTATCTCCCCCTCCAAATCTCTGGTGGGATTTGCGGCCACATACACAGTAACTCTCTTGGAGAATCTCTCGCACAGGGATCTAATCGTCCTTATGATCTCGACTGTTGTCATGCCAAAGGCCCCTCCATAAGGGCTTTGATCCCCTCTCACTATAACAAGCTCATCTATCCCCCCGTGAATGGCCATCAATATCCTCGACAAAATTCCCCTTTTTGTGCTCTCTCTGCTCGTCATGACCGGTATTATCCTCTTCCCTGTGGCTTCCTTCAGCTTTATGGCTGTGTACATGGTGTCCATCCATCTGTCCTCTTCCCTTCTCATAGCAAGCTCCGTTATTATAAATGCATCGAATGAGTTATATCTTCTTATTTTCTCATAAATCTCATCAAGGCTCGGTCTCGAAGGTGGATTAAGCTCAAGGGATATCATTTCAACTCCTCCCTCGCCATTTCAGCTCCTTTGACCATATTTTTCAGCTTTCTGTATGCTATTTCCCAGCTCCTTGTCCTCAAGCCGCAATCCGGGTTCACGTAAATCCTCTCAGGGGGTATGAACTTGGAGGCATAGAGTATCCTCTCCTTCACCGTGTCCGGGCTCTCGACATCATCTGTATGAACATCGACAACACCAAGTCCTATCTCTCCATCATACTCCTTGAAGAGACTGAGAATATCGTAGCCCTTTATTCCTCTGTTTGCGAACTCAAGGGCAAGCTGCACTTTGCCCTTCAACTCATATATGTGGGGAAATAGGAGGGAGTAGTCGCTGTAGCATATGTGTATTGAGAACTTGCAGTTTAAGCCAGATGTCATCTCATTGAAGGCCTCGACGAATATATCCACTTCATCCGGCTTTGTCGTGACAGCAGGCTCATCTATCTGTATTATTTCAGCTCCTTTATCTATTAAAGCTGCTATATTGGGCCTTATAACCTCTTTTGCCAGATCCAGGACGAACTCCCTCTTTGCCGGTTTTCTAAGGTTCTTCCAGCTGTATCCAAGTTTTCTGTACTTCTCAACATAGTATTTGTTGTAGGACCACTCAGCCAGCGTATAAGGACCTGTTATGGGGACCTTAACTCTTCTTTTAGTGTTTCTCCTTGTGAACAGGAACTCCTCCACATGATATGGGGATAGAAGTCTTGGCTTATCAACGCACTCAGCTCTGTTGTAGTACTTGTTGTCAAAGCTCCTCACAGGACCCAGAAACCTGAAACCAGAGACATACCTCAACGGATACTCATACATCTCAGTCCTGAACTGTTCTCCATCGAACACTATGTCCAGCCCTGCTTTCTCAAGAAGCCTTATTGCCATCAAAGCAGATAGCTCCACAACCTCCTTTTTCTCAGCTTTTCCCTCCTCAACCTTTTTCACAAGATCCTCCTCTATCTCCAGAAACTCAGCCCATCTTCTGAGCTCCTTTAAGTCCTCTTTCCCCAATTTTTCCCCTCTTACGTATTTAACCCTCCAGTTAGGCTTGGAGAGACTTCCTATCTCCTGAGTTAAGAGCATTTTAACACCTCCAGAACTTCTTTCAGGATCTCCATCTTCCTCCTAGCTTGTTCATAGGGAAGGAACTCCAGATCGCAGTTCGGGGATATGCCCACTATCTCCCCATGAATCCCTCTTATCATGTCAGCTATCTGATTTGGATCCTCCATGAAGGTGTTTCTTGAGTCCACAACTCCCAAGATAAGTTTTGCAGACACATCTATGCTTTCAGGCTCCGTCTCCATCATATCAATTCCTATCGGCTCCACATCCTCTTCAGCTAGGAAATTAACAGCTTTAGAGCAATCCCCAAAATACAGATGGATAGATGTGCTCAGAATCTTTCTGAGCTCCCTGAAACAAGACGCAATGAGCTTTATCTCATCCTTGGATATCTCCCTTCTTTTATATCTGTATACTATTGATGGCTCATTTAACTGAAGAAATGAAATTCCATTTTCTCTTAGCTCAAGGGAAATTGCCTTTAGAGCTTCAAAGTAATCCCACATCAGATCAAGCTTATCCTTGTAGTACTCGTTATGCGATAGATCAGCGAACGTGTACAGCCCGGGAACTATGGCTTTCTCACTCCCTCTGCTCATATAACTTAGAAATCCACCTCTATACTCTATTTTTTCCCTTATCTCAATCTTTCTGTAGAAAGTGTTGTTGTCGAAAAATCTGGTCAAGGATTCTGCTGTCACACCATTTAACACTTTTGAGAAAGGCCTGAAGATATCATCCCATTTTATCATCCCATCTGTTATCTGCCTGAATCCAAGCTTTTTCTGCTCCTCTATTATCCTGTTTATGCAATTTTCAACCTCAACTTCATATTTTTCCCTGCTTATCCTCCCTCTATCAAACTCCCTGCTTGCTCTAACAAGCTCCTCAGTTCTTGGGTGTATCCCCACAAGTGTGGCGAACATACCACAGTGCTATTCCAAGATTTATATAAAAGATCCTGCTAAAAAATTCCTGTGGGAATATGATCATAGACCCATCGGATCTGAGAAGAGTGAGAAGGGAGCTTGGAATCACAGAGAAAGAACTTGCAAAGCTTTCAGGTGTGAGCCAATCCTTGATAGCAAAGATAGAGCTTGGAATGGTTGATCCCAGTTACTCGAAGATGAAAGCGATATCAGAAGCGATAATGAGGGTATCAGGTCTTCAGGGAAAGGCCTCAGATATAATGACAAGCCCTGTCATAAAGGTAAGCCCTGATGACACGGTGGAAAAAGCCGCAGAGCTATTTGAGAAGCATGGCATATCTCAGGTTCCTGTGATGGTTGAAGGAGTTGCCGTTGGAAGCTTCACAGAGAGGGATTTGATAAAGCTTGTATCTGAGAAAAAGGATGTTAAATCAGCCTTTAGCTTGAGGATAAGGGATGTTATGGGGGACATACTTCCTGTTGTCGGGTCTGAAGCCCCAATTCCTCTAGTCCTCTCCCTTCTGGAACACAGCCAAGCAGTTCTTGTGAGCAGAATGGGGGAGATAGTCGGGATAATAACGAGAGCTGATGTGTTGAAGCTGAGGAAGCGTCAATAATCAGGAGATCAATCTCTCTTCTTCTCCTCTTTCCTCTCCTCCCTCTGCTTCCTCAGGTTGTACCCTATCCAAAACCTCGAGTACCACAACAGCTTCCAGACCTCCGTGTACTTGTCCCCGTACTCCTCCACCAGCTTGTCAGCTATTTTATAGAGCTCATCCGCCTCCTCCAATGTGAGCTCATCCTTCTCTATGAGCTCCTTAAGTCTTATCCTTTCCTCCTCAGTCAACACATCCGTGATGGGATTTCCGGATAAAACTCTGGACATCTCCCTTCTTAAAAGCTCGCTTGCCTCCCTTCTCAACACTCCTTCATAGCTGAGGAAATCTATCATGAACTCATTCACGCTTCTCAGGTTCTTTTTGAGGGAGTTGAATTTCTCGTGCATATATGCCTTGAGCGATGTCTCCAAGCTCTCGAGTCTCCTGTCCACCTGCTCAAATCTCCTGTCTATCTGCTTGAACTTCTCATCTATCTGTCTAAATCTCTCATCTATCTGTCTAAACTTCCCATCTATCCATGCGAACTTCCTTCCAAACCAATAAGCCAGACTTATAATTGAGAATAAGCCTCCAAGACCTCCTATTGCTGAGAGAATGCTGAGGATATCAGCCAGCTTTCACACCCCAATATGTGGATATGGAGGCATAAAAAGGTATCATCACAGGCATTTTCAGTGCGGATAACGATGCATGCAGAAGCTCCAAATGGCACAAGATTTATAAGGAGGGAATCGGATAATTTTAAAGTGGGAAGATGAGCGAATTTTCCCTCTCTTTAGCCTTCATTGTGCCAATAGTTGTGCTAATATTGGGGTCTATCGCTTTTGCCATCGCTGTAAGACGGATTCTCCTCTTTGAGAGGATGAGAAGAAGGGTTCAAAATGAGATAGAGAGGTACATTCAGAGGTGGAGGCCAAGGATAAAACCAGTTGATTCAATGAAGATTGGATCAGCAAAAGATGAGCTGAAGGAAAATATTCCAAAGCGTTGAGAAATCCTCTATTCTTTTTTTGTCTATGCGTGCTTCGTTGTTTTCATTAGGAAAGTAAAGGACGTGCCCGATAATTAAAAGGAATAGAAAGCAAAACTTTCTTAGCTGCTTCTCAGCTGACCTATAATAAATTGTGCACCTTGGGATAATAACATGAGCACTTGTGTTCTTGATAAACGTATTCTCCCCAGTGATAGGTCGAGATCTATTAAACTGGCTTCATTGTTTTCTCTGCGCTTTAGCTAAAATCCAAGGATATTTTCTAATTTTACTTATATAATATATTAGAAAAAGGACGTATATACCGCCTAGGCATAGCACATCTTCAATGCGATTTCTCTCTGTAAAGAAGAACATCAGCACCATAAGGCTCGCATAAGAGGAGCAAAAGAAGGCAATATCCGAGAGAAAATCCCTTCTCGTGAGAACTATTGGTTTTCCTCTCTCTAGGTGATAATAGATGTTCTCACGCAAAAGTTCAAAGGCAATGAACAGTCCAAAAAGTATTCCGATCATCGCAAGGCCCGGATATACCCCGATCTGTTGGGCATAGCTGAAGGGGCAGAAGGGACAGAGAAAGGCCATATATTCTAATATTGAATACTCTTTTTTCAATGAAAATTCGATTATAGGCGAAAAAGATATTAATGTAAATGCAAAAAGTAAAAAAGATATTATTTCCAGTAAAAGTATGATTCCATACTGTTTTCTCGAGGCTTTCTCCAAAGCATTACTTGCCTTCATTTTTATGGGCTCTATCGCTGAAAGAAGGAGTTTTGGCAGGATAGAAGCGATAACACCTCCTCCAAAGATCCCCATGATCACGGATGTAAAGCAAACGAGGAGTCCGATGGGATCGTGGATTATCCTCACAGAGAAGGAAAATGAGATATAAGTTCCCAGAATGAGCGAGATAATAGCCCAGATTTTCATGAATCTCGAGTAGAAAAGCTCAGATATGCCGAAAATTATAACACCAGTTCCTACTGCTACTGCTATTGTTGCTATAATGCCTAAAAATAGCCCAGGAGGTCCCTGAATGAAATCTCCAGTAAAAAATGCGATAAAAATGCCCAAGACGGAAAAAAGAATAAGCCAGATGATAGCCCGCACATACCATAGCAGGCGATTAATCAGCGTTTTCTTATCCCATCTATCCACTACATACCACCGTGAGATAGCAGATCTGGGCACTCATGTCTCTCGTATCGAGACCCACTATTAAAAGCTTGTAGTTCCCGTGTGGAAGATCGCTGGGCAAATTAAATGTTACATTATAGAATACAGTATTGTATGATTGGTTCACCAGTTTTACAGAGTATGATATTGTGTGGTTGCCAATCTCCACAGGATATCCCACCTCTATGCTCATGTTGCCCGGCTGCTCGCTCCACTCAGCGACTATTAAGACCGATACAGAGGAGCCTGCTTGAGCTGTTACATTGGATGGCACAGCATAAATTCTGGCTAAAGAATGAGAGGGGCCGAGCATGGATGTGTTGAATGTGGCTGATAGCGGATTGTAGCGATTTATCGCATCGCTTCTTCCTATTAGAGATCCATTTGCATAGATCCATCCGCTCCACTCCAATCCTGGTATTGATGAGATCCCCAACCATGTTGTATGGACGCCTTTTGTGACCTCCAAAGCTTTTATAAAGCAGAAACTGCCTGCAACAACTCCCATCACGGACCACGGCTGTGTTATCCAGAATTGTGTGTCGATCGGTATGTCTATCGTTGCCCCAGCATACCGAGCCCATGGATCCTTATAGGTCACTCCCTTATAGACAAGAATAACCACCACAGTACCACCAAGCCAGCGCAGAATAATCGACAATAACTCCTTTTCAGATAGAGCTAGAGTTTCTTCAAGGAGTTTTCTAATAGCCTCATCCTGATACAGCTTAAGAATTAAGTATGGTGTTGCTGTGCCTATTGGCACGAGACCTAGACGCTCCATTATAATAATGGGCATAATCTCTTCAACAGCTTTGGGGACTGTAACTGTAAGAATGAGCTCTATGACTAAAAGATTAACATAATATAACCTCTGCCGATCGGTGCTTGTGAGGACTTTCCCCTCTCTTTTTATTGAGATAAGATGAGGAAAAGGCAATTCTGTTACTCTACATGGACTAAAAAATAAAATATTCTTTCTCTAAGATCTGTATAGAAGAAGTATATAAACATTTAGCTTGGAATGGGTTATAGACTATGCAAGCGGATAAACCTAAAGAGCATTCTTCTAGGTGCACATGTAAAAAGCACAAATAATATAAGAGGGATCGGTCTTAGCATTTTGCTGCGTGAACTCCTAAGAAGTCCTCCTTTTAAGATTTTTAAAGGTATTTCTCTATTGCCGGTATATGAGGCCTCCTAGGAATTTCTCATGGGTGAACAACTGGCTTGCAGCCTCCGCAATCCCAGATGATATAAGGCAGATCCTGTGGCTGAAGGAGAGGGGATTTGAGTTCATAATATCTCTTGAGGAGCTGGACAAGGAGATTGAGTCTTTCATAGAGGAGGTGGGGATAAAGAGGTTCTATTTCCCGGTGGAGGATTTTTCTGCACCTTCTGTCGATGATCTGATGAGGATAACAGATCTTCTCATGGAGCTGGAGGGAAGGAAAGTGCTAATTCACTGTTACGCTGGTTGCGGTAGAACGGGAACTGTGTTAGCTGCATACATGATCAGAAAGGGGATGTCGGCAGAGGAAGCCATATCATATGTGAGATCCATGAGGCCATGCTCAATAGAGACAGAGGAGCAGGAATTATCGCTTATCTACTTTGAGATGGCAAGTCGAGCAAAAATGCCTTATTACTGAGATCTATTTTCCGTGAATATTTATCCAGTGGTAGAAATATCTTCCGTATTCAACGAGCGCTTTCATCGCATTTACTCCCCTTTCTGGCTCTGGATAAGCCGGAAATCCCAGTTTTTCGAATTTTCTTCTGAATCTCACTGCGTAATCCTCCCCTCCTATATCGACAACAACCATGGGCTTCCCCATCAAGTCTACCTCAGCTATTCTCTCGGGAAGGGCTGATGTAACCCCTGGAACATGGTGTAGAGCTAGCATAACAATTCCATCCACAGAGTCATCTCTCACGATGACTTTCAGCGATTCCACAAATGAATCATCAGTGGCTGAGCCTGTCAGATCCACCGGATTTCTTATCGAAGCTATCTCCGGTATAACACCGGACTTCCTCATCTCATCCAACCTTCTAGATGTCTCCTCAGAGAATACAGCCATTCTCATTCCAGACAGCTCGATGGCATCTGTTGCCATTACTCCGGCTCCTCCTCCATCTGTTATCACTGCAATTCTATCCCCTCTTGCAGGTGGCTGCATTGAAAGAGCTTTTGCCATGTCGAAGAACTGCTCCATGTCATAAGCTCTGAGGACACCTGCCTGCCTGAAGGCAGCCTCATAAACGCTGTCAGATCCAGCTATCGCTGCTGTATGGCTGCTTGCCGCAGCAGCACCTGTTTTAGTCCTTCCAGCCTTAAAAACAACAATTGGCTTCCTCTTTGAGACCTCCCCAGCTTTTTTTAAGAACTCCCTTCCCCTATCTATCGATTCTGCATAGACAAGAATTACCTTTGTCTCCTCATCATCTCCCAGATATTCTATAAGCTCAACCTCATCCACATCAGCCTTGTTCCCATAGCTCACGAATTTAGAAAGCCCTATCCCCTCTCCGTACATGTAATCAAGGCATGCAACACCAAATGCCCCAGATTGTGTTATAAGGGAGATGCTGCCAGGCTCAGGTCTCTTCAGAGATGTCACCATATCTCCATCAAGCTCCTTGTCAACGGGGAGGAAGAGTGTATCCAAGCCGTGTTTTGGCACCAAGACGCCGACACAGTTCGGACCTATTAGCCTCATGTTGTACCTTCTGCATATTGATACAAGCTCCTCCTGAAGCTTTCTTCCCTCTTCTCCCACTTCAGCGAAGCCACCGCTTATCACAACTATGTTCTTTATGCCCTTTCTTCCACACTCCTCGGCTACTTGATTCACAAATCTTGCTGGTGTCACTATCACAGCAAGATCAGGCACCTCAGGAAGATCCATCACTGATCTGAAAGTTGGTATTCCTAGGATGTCAGGCCCTGGCTTTGGATTCGTTGCATAAAGCCTTCCCCTGAAAACTCCTCTATCCTTGTAGCCTTTCATGACCTCAGCCAGCGCATATCCAACTTTTCCAGGTTCCCTAGAGGCTCCAGCTATGAGAACTGCCTCTGGTTCAAAGAAGCCCCTTAGCATAGGCTGTGCTTAAAGGTGAAATTTATTAACCTTATCTCTATTAAATTTTTGTATATCCAGATCTACCTCCAGTATATGGCATGAAATGCATCTTCGGGCGGTAGCCTCAACTTTCTCTCCCTTCTATGTCTCCTTCTGTACTCCTTCTTGCATTTCTCCGAGCAGAAGTACTTTCCCCTCCATCTGTATGGTTTTCCCTCTATTCTTCTGCCGCAGTTTGCACAGCGTCTTGAGAAAAGACCTTTCAGGAATGCCACATGTTTTACAGCTCCGGATTTTATAAAAACTTTTTCTTGGAATCATGTTGATTTTAGGTATAATTTTTAATCTACATTCTCTATAGGCCCTTATGAGGCTAGTTGATGCCATACAGGCACTCAAGAATATAAGTAGGACTGGATGGATGCAGCATGGACTTAGGATTGCGGAAAGCGTTGCTGAACACTCCTTTGAGTCAGCTTTGCTTGCTCTTGAGCTTGCTTCTGCAGCAGGAATGAATGCTGAGAGAGCAGCAGCTCTGGCTCTCGTTCATGATGTTCCTGAGGCGATCATGGGTGATATGCCAAAGTGGAGCTCTGAAAGAGTGAGAAGGATTGATGAAGAGGCGATGGGGGAGATAAAATCTGATAAAATAGGCGAGCTCTTCAGGGAATTTGAGGAAGGAAGGAGCAATGAGGCAAAGATTGCTAGATTGTGCGATCTTCTTGCAACAAATATACAGGCAAGGAGGTACATGAAACAGGGATATGATATGACGGAGATAGAGGAGAAAACTAGGAGGGAGATAGCTGAGATGCTTGAGGATGATGTTTTTAGGCCCATCAGAGGAAGGGTATTAGAGTTAATGCAGGTCTGATAAATTGATCTAGGGGTAGTAAAAGCAATAAATTTTCTCAATTCTGTAATATATTTGCTTTTATGAAATCTGCTGTTTTTATTATGCAGCCGACGGAAAACATATGGATATACAGAGCATAGCTCTATCAGCAGGAGGACCATTTTTAGCTGGATTGGCTGTTGGTTACGCTGTGAAAAAGCTGATAAAGCTTGCTTTATTCCTTCTAGGGGTGTACATACTTCTCATGTATTACCTGAACAGTCAAGGGATAGTGAAGCTGAACTTCAATCCATCAGCAATAGCTGAGGAGCTCTCAATGAAGCTTGACCTCCTTGTGGAGAGGGCATCCCAGAACATAATACCGGTTTCATCGTTTCTTCTGGGCTTCATAGTTGGATTTAAGCTCTGATGGGAAATAAAGCTTTTATTAAAAGCTTAAGGCTTTTCGAAGGTGATTCCATGAAAAAGATAATTCTGATCCTTGTTTTCCTCTTTCTCCTTCTCACTGCTGTCCTTCTCCTCAATCAGCCGAGGAAAAGAATAGTGGTTGGCACACTGCAGGGGGGAATCTCCACTCTGGATCTGATGCCGGATGTGGATGTCAGGTACTTTGACAAGACCCTAGATCTAGCCCAAGCTCTTATGAGGGGGGATGTGGACTTTGCTGTCATACCAGCCGAACTTGTGGCAAAGATAAGGATGATGGATAGCGACGTTAAGATAATCTCAGTCGACATGATGCAGAATCAGGCGATAGTAGTGAAGGATATCTCCAGTCTTGAGGGGCTCAGAGGAAAGAGAATAGGGGTGTTCACTCCGACAGGGACTTTTGCTATGTTCAGCTCTTATATGAGTGCGTTGAACATAACGGATTTCAAGCTAGTTGATAAACCCCCGGCACAGCTGATACAGGCATTTCAAAAGGATGAGGTAGATGCGGTGGTGATTTGGGAGCCATATGTCTCCAAACTAGTGGGGATGGGAGGAAAAATACTGGTCACCTTCAGGGATCTCTGGAGAATTTGTGGTCTTAAAGGAGATCCAGTGATGGTAGTATGGGCCGCTAGGCCAGGAATAGATGCCGACTCTGTGAACAAAGTGATGAAGATGAGGGAAAAAGCTCTTTCAGAATGGGGAAATGAGACTCTCGTTGTCAGAGTGATGATGGACAAGTATGGGCTCACCGCTGAGGAGGCTTCCTTCATGTACAAAAGAGTTGAAATTGTTAAAACAGGCTTGGATGAAGATCTGAAAAGGAGCATAAGGGAGGTGTGGTATCTGGCATGGAGAGGAGGATATATTCAGAGGGATCCATCAGAAATAGGAGAGGACGCTTTCTGGAGCCCATAGGATGGATTCTGTCGATCTTTACAATGCTCCTTCTCTGGTCTCTCCTCTCCTTTATGAACAGGGAGATAGTTCCGGATCCAGTCTCATCTTTTGCATATATGTTGCAGCTTAAATCGTATGATCTTATTGAAAACATTTCTATAACGCTTGCAAACAGCGTGGAGGGATTCCTAATAGCTCTTCTCCTGAGCATGTTACTTCTCTCAGCATCTCATGCAAGCAGCATAGTTAAATCCATTATAAATTCAATGAACACAGTCCTCCAGAGCGTCTCAGTCCTTGTCTGGACGATAATATTCGTCCTGATATTTGGGGTTCTGAGCAGAATGCCATCCATTCTAGTTACAGCGGTCACAGTTCTGCCAGTTATGCTCTCAAACTTGGTAACATCCTTGGAGAACGTGGACAAGAGGTATCTGGAGATGGTCAGAATTCTTGGGGCAAACTGGAAGCAGGAGCTCGTTGAAGTCGTGATACCATCCAGCATTCCCTACTTAATATCAGCTTCTAGGGCCGGATTTGGCCTTGCTCTCAGGATAAGCGTTGTAGCTGAGGCATTTGGGAGCAATGGAGGAATAGGGTTCATGATAATACACAGCTACAATCTCATGGACACAAAAGGAGTTTTCTCATGGTCTCTTGTGCTTGTGATCCTTATGATAGCGATAGATCAGCTTGTTCTCAGGCCTGCTGAGAGATATATGATGAGGTGGAGGATCTGAACTGCTCTTTTGATTTTCAGAAATCATAAAATTTATTCTTTAGAAGGCTATTATCCTCTCTAAATTTCAAAACAATTTTGCTGGCCGGTGTTTCTCTAAAGCTCCTTCTCATAAGCTGCTTCCCCAGCTGATATTATTATGATGTCCTCAGGCCTTGCATAGATTCTCACAATATCTCCAACTCTGTTTGAAAAGCTAGGGTTCATGTATGCCAATATCCTCCCGAAGGCAGTCTCCAAGCTTATCTGGACATATGAACCGGCAAAGGAGGACCACTTCAACATCCCCTCGAACTTGTTCTCCGCCTCTAGTGTCGAGAAGGACTCAGGTCTCACTATGCAGACAACTTCATCTCCCACTTTTACAGACCCGCTCGATATTATTCCAACTATCTCATTTCCATTCAGAGATACAACAGCTCTTTCTCCCTGAAGCCTTGAAACTCTTCCTCTTATCATGTTGCACCTTCCGAGGAACGTGGCTACAAAGAGATCGGAGGGTCTTCTGTAGAGCTCAACAGGACTTCCAACCTGGATTATCCTCCCGGAGTTCATCACAGCAATTCTGTCGGATATCACCATTGCCTCCTCCTGATCATGGGTGACATAGATCGCTGTAAGGCCTAGATGCTTCTGTATTCTCTTTATCTCTTCCCTCATCTCCACTCTCAGCTTTGCATCCAAGTTGCTCAGGGGTTCATCAAGCAGGAGTATCTTCGGCTCTATGACCAATGCCCTTGCCAGCGCAACTCTCTGCTGCTGTCCTCCTGATAACTGGGTAGGATATCTCTCCTCCATTCCCTCAAGCTTGACGAGCTTCAACACCTCCTTTACCTTCTCCTTTATTCTGTTTTTATCATATTTTCTTATTTTAAGTCCATATGCTATGTTCTCAAAGACTGTCATGTGGGGCCATAAAGCGTAGTTCTGAAAAACCATCCCAGTCTCTCTCTTGAAAGATGGGAGATCTGTCACATCCCTGCCATCGAAGTATATCCTCCCGCTATCTGGAAACTCCAAGCCAGATATCAACCTGAGAAGAGTGGTCTTTCCGCATCCGCTTGGTCCAAGAACAGAGAAGAACTCCCCATGCTCAACTCTGAGGGATGCATTGTCGACTGCTCTCACCTTTCCAAAGCTCTTGCTCACATTTCTGAGCTCCACAACAACCATATCAGACACCCAGAAATGCAACTCTCTGCTTAAGTATCTTTGTTGATATAGTCATTACAATAAGCTGGATTGTCATTAAGAGAACTGCAAGAGCAGCAGCTATGCTCACAGTTCCCACGGCCCCGCTTGAGTATACAACTTGGCTCATATAGAAAGTTATCGGTCCCTGCTCAGGCCTTAAGCTGCTCAATGTTATGCTTGTGCTCACCTCGTTCATTGAGTAGACAAATGAGAGAAGGGACCCTCCTATAACGCTCTGGGATATCAGGGGGATCACTATGGAAACAAAAGTTCTGCCCCTTCCAGCCCCGAGATTTAGAGAAGCCTCCTCAAGGCTCTCATGAGTCTGTTGGAGTCCTGCAAAAACACTTCTAGTTGTAAACGGTATTCTTCTCACGGTATATGTGAAAATTAAGAGAAGACCTGGATTGATGAAGGGATCAAGCATGGACTGAGATGCGTATGAGGAGAAGAAGAGAAGGTATCCAACTGCTAGTATCACGCCTGGAACGGCTATCGGAATCGTGACAAGGCTGTCGAGAAAGTCCTTTCCGGGTATTCTTCTCCTTGCAATTACATAAGCTGAGCTTGTCCCCGCCAGCAACATGATGAAAGTGGCGGCGGAGGAGTAAATGAGGCTGTTAGTTATGGCTCTTAGCACATCAGGTCTCTCAAATAGGGATTCTATGAACTTAGAAGTGAGCTCAGTGGGAAGAGGTGAGCCACTATAAGCCCAATCAGTTACTGCAAGCACAAAGGTGCCTATCTGTGGGAATGATGCTGCTGATATCAGGGATATCAGGAAGATATATGCGAGAACAACGCCTTTCCATCCGAGTTTCCTCACCCTAGGGTTGAACCTGCCTCCTTTCGATATCATTGCATATCTCCTGAGTGTAACGTATTTTCTTATCAGGATGAACACGGCTGTTGCCATGAACAGCATTATCACAGCGGAGGCATATGTTGATGCATGCACCTGCTCAACAGATCCGAGGCCCTTCCTGAACTCGTTGTATATGTAGAAGCTTATGAGCCTCTGATGAAGCCCGCTTCCAAAGGCACCGCTCAGCCCTATAGGGGCACCGAGATCCTCCAAGCTTATTATAAAGACCAGAGCTGAGCCAGCTGCCAATCCTGGCATTGAAAGGGGGAGCGTTATGTCCCTGAATATCCTGAAGCCTCCCGCTCCTAAGCTTTCTGCTTGTTCCTCCATCGATGGATCGATTCCTATCAAGGAGCTCATTACATTAAGATAAACTATTGGAAAGAAGCTTATTGTCTGTATGAGTACTATCGCTGGAAGCCCTGATATCTGAACTTTAACAGGCAATAAGTGCAGGACATCGTGGAAGATGAAGTTAAAGAGCCCATTTGTGCCCAGAACTTTTCCCATGACAAATGCATTGACGAATGGAGTTGCAAGCATCGGGACGAGCAGAAGAATCCTGAACACGCTCTTTCCGGGGAAGTTGTATCTGGCTATTATGAAGGCTGATACAAGCCCTAAAATTGCTGAAAATAATGTAACAAAAGCGGAGACGACGATGCTGTTCATGAGTATGCCGAGATCAGGTCCCATATCCCCTATGAACATGAATGTACCCAGAGAGGTGTTGCTCACCCTGAGGAAGTTGAGATTAGGGGGATTTCTTATGAAGTCCGGGTTTTCGAGCAAGGAGCTGAAGTAGTAGAGGGAGAGGGAGCCTTTGTGGAAGAATGCCCTGGCAACCATGTAAATCAGAGGAACTAGGAGAAAAAATGAAAGGGTGAGCACGGGGAGGAAAAGCTGAGCTGATGTCAGGGGATCTAGCTCCCTTTTTACCTCCCTTATCCCCATGTTCTAACCCAGCTTCTTCAGCTCCTCAAGGATCATATCATATCTTGCTGTAGCAGCTTTCTTCCATGCCTCTATTAGCGACTTTCTGTAGTCAACATCCGTGAACAAGGCCTCATTTATGCTTTTTGCATAGCTTTCAGTGAAGGTCTCAACTTTTCCAGTCTTCGGATCCTTGAAGCTGAGCTTTGTAGGATCTGTCATCATCTCAACAAGTCTCAGGAACTCGCTCTCTGATATTTTTCCATCCAGCTTGGCCTTTGCAAGTTTCTCCCATGTGTTTTGCAGTTTATCATGGACTGCTGTTATGGTGGAGTAGAAGAACCATATCAAAGACTGCTCATAAGAGCTTGCTACCTCATCGCTGAAGTTTATCGCCAGCACCTTCATCGTGTTCTCGTACGCTATTCTAAGATCCTCCCTCTTCTTTCCCTCTGGCGTATCAAAAACCCTTGGATTTGCTGGCATCCTGTTTACCCTAGGATCAAGCCATATCTTCTGTCCTTCGGTGCTGAGAACCCATGCTATAAAAGCCTGAGCTGCCTCTGGGTTTTTAGTAGTGCTTAAAAGAGCTATGGGATCCCCGTTAACTATGGAGCCATCTGATGGGACTATGTATCTGCAGAACTCGGGCTTCTCAAGCTGGGCTGTGTAGCCATAAAAGTCAATTGTAGTCCCAACTCCAACATCCCCTCTTATAACAGCGTCCCTGACAAGCCCGGATTCATCATATATCCTAGCATTCGCGCCAAGAAGCGTTAATATCTGCCAGCCCTTTACCCATCCGTAGTCCTGAAGTATTATCTCGAACATTCTCGTGTTGCTCGTGCTTACAGAGGCATCTGCAGTCCCAACGCTGGGTATTGGCAGGGTTTTGGCAAAAGTCTCATTTGCAAGATCTATCCACTTGTCCGGCATTGGAAGCCCGGCTTTCTGGAGGTAGTTTGTGTTCACGGTGAAGCCGAATGAGGATATAGCAGCTGCAACCCAGAGGAGTTTCCCATCAGCAGTTCTCTTCATTATCGCACCAGAGAGCTCATCTGGTATCTCCTTGGAGACGGATATCACGAGATCGCTGTCAATTGGTCTTAAAAGACCCTGTCTCACCAGAAGATCGAAGAGAGTTGGACCTCCACCCCATGCGACATCTATCTCCTGTCCCGGCTTGGATGCGCTTGCCTTTATCACATCAACCCACTCCCCTGGATCTATGGAGAGCCACTCAACATTGACTATGTTGTATTTCTTTGCATAATCCGATGCCAGAAACTCGCTCTTGGCCACATCTAATATGTCATAACCATGCCTTGTTATCACCCTGAGTGTTATGCCTTTCTGTGGCTGCTGGACTGGAGCTTTTGCTTGCATAAGAACCAAAACTGCTATTAAAACAAGTACTGCTACAATTAAGGCCAGAAAAGCTGATTTTCCGACACCATATCTCCTCAATAAGCTCACCAAGCTTTTCCATAGATGTAATTTAAAATCTTTTTCTCAAGAAAACTATTTATAATTCCAGTCTTTGAGTTTATAGGTGGAAATATGAGGAGCATGGCCTTGTTTCTAGCTCTTCTGTTGGCATCCTCTCCAGCTCTTCTTGTAGGGGCTCAGGGAAAACCTCTTGTTGTCGTCTTTGCAAAGGGAATGATGAAGCCAGATGCCTCCCTTAACTGGATGATGGGAAATATAACGCAGGTGGAGTGGAAGGTCTACACGGAGACGATAAAATTTGATGACATAAAGAACGCAGCCCTTCTAATACTTGTCCAAGTGGATACGTCCCAGAACTACACAAAGGATGAGATATCTGCGATAAAGCAGTGGTTTGATCAGGGAGGAAAAGTTCTATGGGTCACTGGAGACTCTGATTATAAGGGAGGAGATTATCTCAGAATAGCTCCTGCAAACTCCGTTCTTGAGGCCGTGGGCAGCGTTTTAAGGAACGATCACTGTGAGGCAACAGATCCCAAGTTAGCACCAGCAAAACCATACCATGTGGCTGCCATAATATCACCCGATCCACCTCTCTCAGTTCTTGCTGACGGCATCAGCAATTATGTGCTCTTCCATGGTCCAGGGGCTGTTGCTGCATATTACAATGGAAAGTGGATGAATCTTGTAAATGAGACAATACCGAATGTTTACAGAATAGCCTGGACGAGCGATGGAGGGGCAATAGCAGAGTTCACTCCACCTCTGCCTCAGGCATATCCAGTTAACTACAGGGGAAAGATATTGGAGATGGCAGCAGAGGTGATGCCCAACAACGGTATAGTAATATTCAGCGCTGAGGCCCCATTTGATCACTACAAGGGAATGTGGATCAGCAGCTATGAGGAATTCCCGAAGCTAGACGGACCAAAATTTGTGACAAATGTAGTACTGTGGGCAGTTGGGCTCAAGGGAACGAAGCCAACATATCAGGGAGGAGGAGCTAACATAGCTTTATGGACATCCATCATAGTGGTGATAATAATAGTGATAGCTTTAGCAGTACTCCTCATGAGGAGGAAGAAGAGCTGAGAATTCCCCTCCATTCTTTTTTCTTAAAAAAGAGTAAGGGGTTTTGCTAGCTGTTTACTTCCTTCTCCTTATGATAACTAGGAGAGTTAGGAAAATCACCACAGCTAGCACAGCGATCATGATTACTGTATAAGGTGTCTGAGGTTGCTCTGCAGGTGGAGTTGGCTGAGGTCCTGTCGGCTGGGGTACAGCTGGTTTCCATGTTGCACTGTTTCCAGCGAAATCATATGCCACAGCCCTTATATCAGCTCCCTTTGCTGGTATCCATGCCGAGTACACAATAGTTCCGTTCTCAATAGGACTCATGTCAACTAGATCCGGCTTTTCCCACCTATCCCCTATTTTGTAGGATATGCTCATGTTCTTCGGTCCCCATCCACTGTCCTGTACAGAGAATCTGACAATTGTCCACTTTCCGTGCTCTTCTGCTCCAAGGAATTTTATAACAGGAGGAACTTTGTCGTCGCTTGTGTAAAACCCTATGGACACAGCTGAGTTAGCGGGAAGGCATAAATTCTTGAATATCACAAATCTGGTTCCATTGTAGTCAATGACCTCATAATTTCCTTTAGTTCCCTCCATCAACATCCTATATGAGCTTATTTGGACATCTTGAGGCAATCTGAACACAACTTTTATGTCACAGAACTCCTCCTTGAGCTCGTTTATTGCCTCAAATGATACATCATGGTGCTTTCCATCGTTATTTATGTAGAAGTACTTGAGAAATCCAAGCTTGTAAGGCTCCACTCCCTCCCCTGAATCCAGAGGTATCGAGTTAGGGTACTTGGCAAAGCCAGTTCCATCGTAGTAAGTGCTTCTCAGGTCAACTGTTCCATTGTCATATATCCTGAGCAGCTTGAATCCTCTTATATCATTCTGCCTTATGTCGTATGCTATTGCAGCTGGGGAGATGAAGTAATGCATTTTTCCATTCCAATCCCTGACCATTACATTCAAATCCGTGTGTATGTGCTCTGAGAGAATGAGCCTAACATCTCTGTTTATTATCACGCTGAAGAGCATCTTAGCCTCCTTCGGATGGTCCGCAAAACTTCCATATATGTATTTATCGGAGAGAAGCCTGTCAAAATCGTCTATCGAGCTCACATTTACCTCGTATATTCCTCTTTCTTTCAGTTCAGGGGAGAACAAAGGATGGTGGAATGCCAGTATCTTGAACTTTCCTTCTGCAGTGGATAGGACTTCATCGGCCCATCTTATGTACTCCTCCCTTATCCATCCATCCTCATCCGTTGGGAGAACCACTATAAAGAAGTTTCCTATCGACACTGAGTAGTTCCACGGGCCAAATATGCTCCTGTATATGTCAGCTTTTCCTCTGGTCTCATACTCGTGGTTTCCTATCACAACATAAGTTGGCACCTCAAGGAGGTTGTATGAGCCCAGAAAAAGCTTCCATGCAGATGATATAGATGGAGTCTCAACGAGATCTCCCAGGAATATCGCAACATCTGGATTTATCAGGTTTATCTCCTTCACAGCCTCGAAGAAGTTTGGAGCTGCAGTAGGAGTTTTTACATCACCGAATGCCAGAAGTCTGAGCATTTTCGGCCAGCTTGACATCACCCAGACGGAATGCGGTTCCTCTATGCTTTCCGATTCACTGGATAAAAGCAAGTTGTATAGACCAGGTCTCACGTCCTTTGGAACTGAGAAGAAGAACCCTGATGAATTTTTGGACAATAGAGGGAGATCGTATGATCCAAGCTCATTGTGTATCTTGGCTTTGCTTATCTGCAAGCTCGAGATGACCTTCAAGACTCCTCCCTGTAGGACGGGCTCCGGTATGCTTGGAAGCGGATATGAGACTTTTTCTGCATAGAAAACTATGTTTGCCGATGGAGGCTGTGCTGAGACAAGAACTAGGGGCAGGATCAGGAGGATTATAATAGGCTTTTTCATCCTACCACCAAGATCTTTAACTAGGGAAGCTAATAATTTTATCACGAATAAGAAAGAGTAACCGTTATGAAGAATCTCCTAGAATGTGAACATAAAACATTTATGTAGTGCTATCCAAAATCCTTATATGCTTTTCAAAATCGATACCCTGAGGACGGAGAGCCATGTCCTTTGAGCATACAGATAACACAGCAACTGAATTTCCTGATCTCACTGATTATGATCTCATCAGATATGATAGGCAGATAATGATCTTTGGAAAAGACGGCCAGAGAAAGCTGAAGAAAGCAAAAGTGCTTGTTGCTGGAGCTGGAGGGCTTGGATTTCCTGTATCAGTCTATCTTGCGGCATCAGGTATTGGAGAGCTGAGAATAGTTGACAATGATGTGGTGGAGCTGAGCAATTTAAACAGGCAGCTTCTTCACTGGGACAAGGATATAGGAAGAAGGAAGGCAGAATCTGCTCGTGAAAAACTGCACCAGATAAATCCTACTATCAAAATAAGGGCTTATGATGAGGAGATAACAGAGGAAACCCTGTTAAGAATTATTGATGGTGTTGATGCAGTTGTGGATGCCTTAGATAATTTTGATACAAGATATTTGCTGAATAGAGCATGCCTCAAGGCTGGTATCCCATTCTTTCATGGGGCTGTTCGCGGTCTCTTCGGCCAGGCAACAACAATAATTCCAGGTAAAACGGCTTGTTTAAGGTGTATATTTCCCACTCCTCCTAAAAAAGAGGTGTTTCCTATACTGGGAGCTGTAGCCGGCACAATAGGGACAATACTAGCAACAGAGGTGGTAAAGTATTTAACAGGAGTTGGGAACCTTCTGGAGAACAGGCTGCTTATCTACGATGCTGCATCCATGAGCTTTGATCTTATAGAGGTTAGAAGGGATCCGAGCTGTCCGGAATGCAGTTTTTTGAGAAAATAAAAATTTATAAAAGATAACTAGCTTATTATCAAGAGATATAGATACATAGCTTAAGTTTTTAATTAATAATATGACTTTTGTTTTATTACATTTCTCTCTGAAATGGGATCTTAATTATTAAAGGGGAGTAATCGCTTGGTGTCAGCTTGGAGGAGATAAGGACAGTCCAGCTCACTGGCAGGTCCACCTACATAATCTCCTTGCCTAAGGAGTGGATGGATCAGATGGGGATAGGAAAGGGAGACAAGCTCAGGCTTGTCAGAAAGAATTCTGAGATCTCAATATATCCGGAAAACGTGAAGCTGAAGGAGGAGGAAAAAGTTGTCAGGGTGATCCCGGAGAGGGGATCGATGATAAGGGCTGTTCTGTCATGCTATATGGAGGGATACAGCAAGATTGAGATAACTCCGATGAAGGGAGAGTTTTCTCTGAGCGATCTAGAGGAGCTGAGGGAGTTCGTAAAGAGAGGGCTGATAGGAGCGGAGATAGTGATGGAAAACAGGAATAAGGTGGTGATAAACGTTCTTTTGGATCCCTCTCAGCTTCCCTTCAGGCAGGCTTTGATGAGGCTCTACTGGATGGTGAGCAGGATGATGGATTACTTGGAGGAGCTTGTGAAGGGAGAAGATGTAAGGGATGCTGTGATAAAATCTGATGACGATGTCGACAGATTGTGCTACTATCTGCTTAGACAGCTTAAGCTCTCCATAAAGAATGTGAAGGTGCTGAAGGAGGCAGGTCTTGAGGATCTCAGCGCAGCAATAGATTACAGCCTTGTTGTGAAGTTCTTGGAGAGGATATCAGATCACATAGTTGGAATAGCAAAAACAATGGTCAATAAAGAAGGTGTCCCCGAAGCATTAAAGCTATCTAGGAGGATATTTGAGAGCGCATTTGAGTCCATATCCTCCCTTAACTATGAGAAGGCGGAGAGAACAGTAGAGGAGAGCAAGAAAATGAGGGATATGCTCATGAATCTGGTGAAGGACAACCTTCTCATGGAGCACATAGCTAGGATCTCCGAGTATTCTGGGGATATAGCTGAGATAGCTGTTGACATATCGCTCAGACATTAATTCAAACTATTCCCCTTATATCCTCAAGCTTCAGGCCTTTCTCCGTAAGAAATCTTGAGATACCAAGTTTTATCTCCTCTATCACATTCAACCCCTTCTTTACCGCAGTTCCAATTCCCACCGCATCAGCTCCGGCCATTATCATCTCCAAAGCAGATCTCCAGTCCTCAACACCCCCAACTCCAATTATCGATACCTCTGGAAAGGCCTTCCTTATCTCGTTCACAACCCTGAGGGCGACGGGCCTTATAGCAGGTCCTGACAAGCCACCGTATTTTCCTCCTAGGATTGGGGCCATTTCATCAATATCTATCACCATAGCTCTCAGGGTGTTTATAGCAGTCACGCCATCTACATGCTCTATGAACTTCTCCAAGTACTCTGGTATAGAGGGGAAGTGAGCCGATATTTTTGCAAAGATGGGAATGGATATCGATCCCTTTAGCTCTTTTGTCAGAGTTTTAACAAAAATAGGATCCGATCCCATCTCAAGTCCAAGTTTCCTTGAGTGAGGACAGGATAAATTCAGCTCTACTGCATCGGCTCCAGCTTCCTCCATCATCGAGGCAACTTTCAGGAACTCGTCTATATCCTCACCAGCTATGCTCGCAAATATCGGTATCTTTGCCTCTCTTTTAGCTTTGATTATCTCCTCAGCCATCTCCTCAGCCCCTGGATTCGGAAGCCCCATTGAGTTGACAAGACCGAAATCCAGCTCATAAACATTTGGAAGAGGATTTCCCTCCCTCGGCTTCAGTGTTGTTGTCTTGGTGGTTATTGCACCTGCGCCTGCATCAGCAAGCCTTTTCATCAAGCCACTAGTTGTGCCGAGTATCCCGCTTGCAATTACAATTGGGTTCTCCAGCTTTATTCCCGCTACGGATACGCTTAGCATATAACTTCCCTTTCCTTTTTTACTATCTCCTCAGCTGCTGAAACTGGATCTGGGCTCTCCGTGATAGCCCTTCCAACTATCTCAAAGTCAGCTCCATATCTTATGGCTTCTCCTGGCATTGCCCCCTGTTTAACAATACCAGGAGATAGAATGGGCTTTCTTGTCATCTCCCTTGCTCTTGATATGTATTCAGGCCTTGTGGCTCCCACTACAAAACCGTCAACATCAACTGTTATCCCATATTTTATCAATTTTTCGAAATTCTCCTCAAAAATAAAAGCATTTCTGTGGCTCATCATCGCAACGCCTATCGCATCGCATCCCCTCTCATGCAAGAGCTTTACCGATTCCTCCAAGCTCATTGGGAACAGGTGAAATATCATGCCCCTGAACCCCATCTCAACCAACTTTTCAGCTATTCTCGAGTTTATCTCAGGAATATCAGCTATCTTCATGTCCGAGATGAAATACAAATCTCTCTCCTTTTTTATGACATTTTCAGCTTTTCCGGATATTATTGGAACTGTTCCGAGCTTAACTCCTGCTAAAAGGCTTTTCAATTTCTCAATGAGGCTCAGATGAGATGGGTTATCTACAGCAAGTATAAGCCTGCTTCCTTTTCTTCTTGCCTCTTCTTTAAGAACCTCCAGCTCCAAATTACCCTCATAGCCTCAAATCTCCTCTTTAATAAACTTTTCTTATGCTGATGGAATGCACCGAACTTTTCTAATCCACTTAAAATTCTATACTTTAGCTAACAAATTCTAGCTTTGTTGTAGAGGAAATTCTTCCGAGCTTATTATTATAAAAATCGACTTACCCATTATCAGAAAAAGAGTAGGAATGTTCTTCTTTCTAGCATCTCTGCAATATCATAGTACTTGTCTTTTTGACGGAAAATAGCAGTGTTACAATGATAGTCGAACTCGAATATCTCTCAAACATCTTACTTTTTGCTTTTTCCTTCTTTTGATTTTTTTTAAGATTTTTAAATTCTGTTTGCTAAGAACTATAAGGGGAATCATGCGAATGAAAAAGCTTGGTATGTGGTGTGCTGTACTGCTTCTCTTCGAATTGGCCACCATAATAACAGGTCCACTGTTCTTCCTAAGAGGTGTTGCTATGTACTGCTCTATGAAAGGACATGTGGCCTGTGCTAGCGTAGCAACTATCGGATCATCACTTTTGTTAGGATTTGGAGGTGCATATGCCGGAGCAAAAACGGCAGCTCTGGCAGCTGTGGCAAAAGTAACTATATTAACTGTAGCGAAGGCAATTGGTCCATGGGGCTGGGCACTACTAATTGGTGGGGCTATTCTTGCATGAAAATGGCTAATTTCTCTACAATTCAATTTTTTTCTTTTATACCTATGCTAGCAATTGCTATTTTCTTTTTTATATCCTGTATTATCATGTTAGTAGCGGGTGATCCGCTTCTTGCACTCTGTATAGCTTCCCTTTCTCCCATAGCTCTGCTTCTCGAGAAGCCCTCTTTGGATGCCATAAGAAGAAGAACGAGGTATATTTCCCATTTGAATGGAATAGAAGTGAGAGCATCAGCAGGAGAACTGAGAGTAGGTGGAATGACAGTACCACTCATTAATGCACAGCCGTCTTTCACGATAACAACGAACCCTGTTATAATAGTTACTAATGCAGCAGTAGAGCAGCTGAGCAAGGGGGAACTCTCAGCCCTGATAGCACATGAGCGTGGGCATGTAGAGCTGGATCATGTAATGCTTTTCTATCTGCTAACTCCCTTTATCCTTTATCTAGCAATAAGCGTGGGCTTCCTCACAGAGGTTTTGGTGAGGGCTCAGCTTGGTGCTTTGAGCGCTGTCTCCTCCCTTTTTATCATAATTTTATCAGGTATGATAGGTGCTCGCACCTTCTATAGGGTACTTGAGAGGGAAGCTGACTGGTATGCCATTAAATCGGCTCCTGATGGAGCTTATTCTCTTCTTAAAAAGCTTTCATCAGGGGACTTGCCGAGATGGTTCAGAATTCTCAAAAGGCTGTTTGGTTACCATGATCTAGAGCGAAACAAATCCTATTCCAACCCTGAATCAACTTCTAATTTTGCTAAATCAACTCTCTTCCCTCTTTTTCTCCTTTCTCTTCTTCTCTCAGTTTTAATATTTAAAGCTGCAGTAGAATATGGATTTCACCCGCTCTCGGCTCTTTCCCTTCTCTTGGTAACCCTTCCCTCCTATCTAGCTGCATTTATCATATTCTCCTCAATTATATACAAGATCTTTAGATTTCTTGGTTTTCCATTCTATAGGATTAGAGCCTCTGTTATCGCATATTGGGGTGTTTCGACATTGCCTTTAGCATTTAGTTTAAAAAATATTATTATATTAGTTACATATAATTTACTTGGTGTTGCTCTCTCCTCTCTTGTCATGAGCAGAAAGCTTGGAATGAAAGAAAAGGCATACTCATTATTAGGGTGGGCCCTAATATGGGGGATAACTGTCCTAGCTATAACGTTAAGCGAGTTCCTCTTAGTTATCTAATCTCAATCTTGGTCGGCTACTTCACAGGTATCTTCATTTCATTGTTATTTCCATCAAGTATAGCAGTGAGCAAACTTAATATATTATATTTACTTGATATTTTTATGAAAAATTTAACAATATATCTTAGCATTATAGTGCTCCATAAACTCTCTGTAAAAGAGCTAGTGGCTGTGCTGATATTCCTTAGCTTATCTATGGGATCATATTTTGCTTTTCTCTCCATGAGAATAAATCCTCTCCTCGGGATATTCACAATTCTTCTCGTCACTCTTGAGGTCATGGTGACAGTTCTTGTGCTTACAAGAATTTCGTTTGTTGTTATTCTCACTGGAGTAGTATGTTATGCTTTGTTATCAATATTGGAGGTGTATGGGTATAACATGATTCTTAATGTAGGATAAGAGAAATTCCTTAAGTTAAAAGTACTAAAAATAAAAAGAGTTTAGACGCGCTCACCACTAAAGCAGTAGAAATATTTAAATTGTATTATCTCCTCAGCTTAGTGGAGGATGGTATAATGCTAGGTAAGAATCCCTTAGATCTCCCTGTTGGGAGAAAGTTCAGCAAGGAGGAGATGCTTGCAGCATTG
>Ga0209225_1000170_pt1 | contig 76910 bp, 77 predicted proteins | sample WasSprMetagenome_FD_184732 | JGI IMG/M metagenome (GOLD analysis project Ga0209225, IMG submission 184732) | Sulfidic aquatic microbial communities from Washburn Spring, Yellowstone National Park, USA - WS (SPAdes) (version 3) | ecosystem: Environmental > Aquatic > Thermal springs > Hot (42-90C)... | reverse complement strand
GTATTGATGGAGGAAAAAAGGGTGAAAGAGGTGTCCATATTTGAAGATGGGTGCTGGCAGCTCGTTGAAATTGGACCAAGTGCTAAATGACATGAGAAAGCTGTATTCATTTGCATCAGGTTGGACTATAAGTCCATATAATGCTCTGTTATCAGCTTCAGCTCTCTCAAGAGATCTTAGAAATGCTGCATTCTCAGTAGTAGTAGATGGGATAAGGATAAAGGAAGCCTTGAAAGACGAGCTTCTTAAGCCTTTTTTGGCCGGAGCAGACTTCTCATCAATGCTAAATCTCTACAGGAGGATGATATCCTCCAAGATGGAGGAGCTCATGAAAACAATCGAGAGAAAAATAGAGCTGTTTGTCACGGTTGGATTTCTCCTCTCAATGCTTATTTCCGCCAATATAATGATGAGAAAGGTTGATCCAGTTCTCCTAGTTCTACTTTTTCTGGTGCCAATTGTAATTCTTTTAAGGACAGGAAGAATAGATCTAGCACTGCCCAAGGATCATGAATCAGTTGATCTCCTTGCAAGCTGTTTGGAGAGGGGAAATGGAAGGACAAGAGCACTTGTGGAATCAGGTCTTGGGGAAAAAGAGCTGATCTGCGGGAATTTAACCCTCAAAGATTATTTGAAGAGATCGGATTCTGCTTGGAGCAAAGTTCTCCTATCAGCAGGTAACAGAACTCGTGCTGTGATGATCTTAAGAGATATATCCGATATAGGAAGGGTGAGCTGGGAGATTAGCAGGAGATTTGAGCAGTTCAGAGGGCAAAAGCTCCTTGAGATGTCAATAATATCAGCTGCTGTTGCTGCATCCATTCCAGTCGTATCAGCTGTTATGGGAAGAGGCTCTACAGCAATCCTAACTGGAATCCTGAGCCTTCTGTTCATGCTCATACCAGCTAGAATGCTGGGCCTCTGGGCACATGTACTACTCTCCTATACAACATCTTTTACAATAATGTATATGATATCTTACAATCTTATATAATATATATCATCTTTATTATAGATATGGTATTTAAAGCCTGCGCGCGCAGTGTATCTCAAGATCGCATTGGGTTCTGGACTATGTAGTCTTCAGCAGACATACATAGCCCTTGAGGTTCATCAGCCTTAAGCCCCTCTCGGGTTCGTTGGGGCTTTCAGCTTCTCCCCCTGTCAGGGTGAACCCTCTCCATCCCCTCATAAGCTCTTTAAAGAGCTTTGGAGATGGAGTAAGACCCTCCATCTGAAGGTACAGATTAACGGCAGCATTCAGCTGCCTGTCTATCCTCAACCCACACCTCTTGCACTCATATAGTGCTCCTTTCGGGGCATTAACCATCCCACATCTGGAGCACCTTCTAGAAGAGTTTTTCGGATTGAGGAAAACGACCCTAGACTTATAACTCATGAGTATGGCAATCATTCTCCAGTCGGTCTTCGAGATATTTCTGTTATGTTTCTTTAAGCCCTTATATGTACTCTTTTTTCTACGTATGAGCATGTTTTCCTTTTTTAGGTCTTCAAAGCCGTGAACATAGTTGCTAAACCTCCTAGAAAGTTCTGTAGTCAGCTTGTGGACAAAGTCTCTAGCTCTGTTCCTTTCCCGTTTAGAATACTTTTCTAGGATTTTCTTTAGGGATTGCTTCCTTGATGCTAGGCTTTGAAGTCTCTGTCTTTTCAATTCGTAGACCCTGTGTATGTGGAAAAGATAAGACAGGTCTATTTTTATCCAGCCAAGCTCTGGGTTGAAACCATCAAGGCTTTTCTCATTGCTGTCCCATGCAATCCTACCCTTTGCATCCTCATACTTCTTCCTAAATCTATATGTGATGGTCAGGTAGTTTTCTCTAAGGATCAATTCGCCCATCCTTCCTCTGGCTCTGCTAATGAACCAAGCCTTGGAAATGTCAAATTCTAAATGCTCTTCATAGGGCCTTATGCTTACCCTTATTTTCCCATCCTTGTAGCTGTAGAGTGTCCCCTTGATTCTGGCAAATTTTCTCTTGACTATAGGTCTCTCCCTGCTTCTCCTATCCTTCAGGTAGTTTCTCTTCCAAGACTTGATTGTAGAATATGCCTGCTTTATCGCAGAATCGACATAGTGCTTCGAGTAGCACCAATCTCTAAGCAGAGCATTCCTAAGATTGCGCTTAAACTCGTTGCTCTTTGGAACGATTGGAATAGGCCTTCTACCCTTATTTTTTCTTTCCACCCATTGAATGTTCTTCCAAATTTCGTCTATGGTCCTCTGGAGCAATAATCTATAGTCCTCGAGGAAATCAGAGACATCATAGCTATGTCTCAAATTGTAGGCTCTAACCTGATATACAGCCTTTGACACATCCGACTACCTCTTTATACTTATGTATGGCTTTCTTTTGTCTATCCAAATCATATTTCTGGGTCGAGGAGGAAACTCTAGCATAGTCGACTATGAGTCTATCTTTCAATCCAAGTTTAATCTCGCTCTCAGGTACCCTTCTGCTCCCTGTCCTAACAACCCTTATCTTATCAGCCTTATCCCACCGTTTAGTCCTAGTAGAAACACCAAGAGCTCTTTTTGCTTCCTTGATCGTACAAAGCCTCTTCACTTCGACAATTACTTAGCGTATCTATTTAAATCTATCTACCAAAGAACAGTTAGAAATGGTGTTCATTGAGCAGCTGGAACTTGAGAACTTCAAGTCATTTAAGAGAGCGAGGATAGTGTTTCCAGAGAGGATAGTGGCCATAACAGGTCCGAATGGATCAGGAAAGTCGAATATACTGGATGCTATAACTTTTGTGCTGGGAGAAAGGGCAAAAGCTCTCAGAGCTGACAGGATTGCTGGACTTGTGAGAAAAGGAGCTGATACAGCTAGAGTTACCATGATCCTGAGAAAGGGAAACGAGAGGATAAAAATCTCTAGGGAGATAAAGAAAAATGGCACAAGCGTCTACAGAGTTAATGGATCTGTGAAAAAAGCATATGAGGTGGATATACTTCTCTCTGAGCTTGGGATTAGGGCTGGGAGCTACTCCATAGTATCTCAGGGGGATATAACGGAGATAGTGGAGATGTCTCCTCATCAAAGAGTCAGGCTGCTTGAGGAAATAAGCGGAGTGGAGGAGTATGAGAGAAGGAAGCTTGATGCACTAAGGGAGCTGGAGGAAGTTGACAGAATGGTGTCCGAGAGAGAAGCAGTGCTCAGAGAGAGAAAGATGGAGCTTGACAGGGCGGAGAGAGAGCTTAAGAAGCTGAAGGAGCTTGAGGAGTTGAACGAGAGAAAAAATAGATTGATAAAAACTGTTCTCCTGAAGAGGAGGGATGAGCTTCTCAAGAAAAAGGAAGGGCTCAGATTTTCCATTGAAAACAACTTGGATGAGAGAATAGAAAAGGTGAAAAAACTCCTCGAGATGGAAGAAAAAGAGCTGGAGGATCTGGAGAAGTGCATAGAGGAGGATAAAAGCAGAGAACTGAGGATAAGGCTTGAGTCGATGAAAGCAGAGCTAAGGAGAATAGAATTGGAGATCTCCCTTAAGGAGGAGAAAGCAAGCAGAATTAAAAAGGATATTCCAGAGGAGATAGAAAGCGATCCCTCTTTTCTGGGCACTGTCTCAGACCTGATAAAGCCAATGGAGGGGTATGAGCTCGCATTTCATGCAGCGATAGGAGGGAGAGTTAATGATGTAGTAATTGACACATATGAAAGTGCTATCAGGATAGTGGATAAACTGAAGGGAAGAAAGGTGAGGATTAGGATAATTCCCCTGGACTCGATAAGGGTTAGACAGAGGGAGGAGGATCCTGAGATAGGCTTGGGATGGCTTAGCTCCTATCTAATATATGATAAAAAACTAGAAAAGCTTGTACATCTTTTGCTGGGGGATTACGTTCTTGTTGAAGATATAAAAGAGGTTCAAAAGGATAAAATAGGAAGATTTAGATATGTCTCATTAGATGGGGAGATAATATTTCAAGATGGAACCTTTATGATAGATAGAAGGGATTATCAAAGCGAATATAAGGCTGAAAAGGAGTTAAAAGAACTAATTGAGAGGAAGGAGAACTTAAGAAAGGATATATCCGAGCTGGAGGAGAAAGTAGAAAAAGAGGAGAAAAAAGACATTCTTTCAGCCCTTAAAAAGAAAAGAGAAGAGGTGAGAAGACTAAGAGATGAATACTCCTCTCTTTTGGCTGAGAGACAGAGAATAGCGAGGGAGATGGAGAGGATATCAGAGGAAAGAGGAATTTTGGAGGCTGAGCTTAAAGAAGTGGAGAAGAAGCTCCAGGAGTTGTATGGATATGAACCTGCTGAGTCGGATGATCCAGAGAGGGAACTGAATGCGATTGAGATGAGAATAAGGGAGATAGGTCAGGTTAACCCAAATGCAGAGATAGAGTACAGGGAGCGGCTCTCCAGATATGAAAGTCTCCTCAGGGATCTCGAGGATGTTAAGAAGAAGAGAGATGAAGTCAGGGCAGCGATAAAAAAGATAGACGAGGAGAGGGAGAAGGTGCTATCCTCAAGCTTTAATACGCTTAGAAAAGCCTTTGATGAGAAAATAAGAGAGATAATGGGTGGAAGTGGGAACATAAGGCTTGTAGAAGCTGATGGCAGGATGAGCTTGATAATAGAGGTTGAGCTTCCCGGGAAAAAACAGGTTCCAATAGACTCCCTTTCGGGAGGGGAAAAGAGCTTAGTCGCCCTCTCCTTCATACTAGCAGCTCAGGAGGTTAGACCTTCATCTATATACTTGTTTGATGAAGCTGATTTCATGCTCGATGGAAATAACTGCATTAAGTTCGCTGAGGCCATGAAAAAGCTATCCGAGAAAGCTCAAGTCATAATAATAACTTTGAAGAAAGAAACATTAAATGAGATGAGCTCAATAGTGGGAGTGACGAGGAAGGGAGATGAAAGCAAAGTGGTGGCTGTTAGCCTTCAGGAGGTATCCTAATGGATTTCTTTCAGACCCTGAGGTTCATGTTGGAGAAGTTCATGAGAGACATGGACATAGCTTATGCCGGAAGGATCATATTCTCCCTCTCAAGGGAGCTCAGGACATATGCAAATAATCTTTTCTATGGTATGAAGATGAGAAAAAGGAAAGTATATAACAACAAGGTTGAGAAAATAGTAGCTGATGTAATACCCAGAAGGGTTGTGAGGAGGCCTGTTACAGCTGAGGAGCTCAAGGATGCAATGTATTGGGCATTGGAGAGGCTTAAGGAAAAATCAGGAGAGGAGATGACGATAAAAGTCGAGGACTTCTACAATATCCTTGATTCTATCTACAGAAGGATAGTGAGCGTCCTATCTAACAGGAGAATGGTGTCAATAAGGGAGATATCCACGGGAAAGGAGGATATAGTGAATGTGTTTGTATCAATTCTCTTTCTGGAGATGGAGGGAAGGGTGGTGACGTATCAAGATGACCCATTCGGAGAGCTCTACATATCACTCCCAGGGATGGGAGAGAGCAAAGAGGCTTCTTGAAGCTCTTATATTCTCTTCCTCAAAACCTGTGAGTGAGGAGGAGATAAAAAGAGTATCCGGCCTCGTGGGGGTGGCTATAGAAAAAGCAGTGGATGAGATAAACTTGGAGCTCTCAGATCATCCCTTTGAGATAGTTAAAACCGATGAAGGATGGGAGATGAGGCTGAAAAAGGATTATATGAAGCTTTTTTACAGATTTATTGAGCCCGAGCTGAACAAAGCTGAGCTAAAAACTCTTGCAGTAATTGCTGCCAAAGGAGAAACAAGCGTCTCTGAGGTCTTGAGGATAAGAGGAGGTTCTGCGAGCAATCACATAAGAAAGCTCATCAGAATGGGATTTATAAAAAAGGAGAGAAGAGGGAGAAGAACAGTTCTTTCGATCACGGAGAAGTTCAATAAATACTTCTCACTGGAGAAAAACCCTGATAAACTATGAGATCGAGAGTATTGTCCAAAGCTCATCAATAATGGGCACATTTAGGTCTACTTTGCTCCCATCTTTTTTCAAAACAACTCTCTCCTTTCCCTCCCTGAACTGCCCTATTATGGATGCATCAATTCCTTCTTTCCGGAGCTCGCTCACGATATCCCTAGCTTTTAGTGGATCAACTGATATTAGAAGAGTTCCTGAGCTTATGAGCTTCAGATAATCCACTCCTAGAGTTCTGCATATTATCTCAGTCTCCCTCCTAACAGGTATTTTCTCCTCCTCCACATAGATGCCCAAGTTCGAGGCCATGGCCATCTCCTGAAGTCCTCCAAGAACTCCTCCTTCAGTTGGATCATGCATTGCATGAACCCCTCCGACTTTAACGGCTATCATTGCATCCTTTACGACACTTATCTCTCTTATGAAAAGCTTTGCCCTTTCCAGAACATCCTCCTCAACTTTCCCAACCAGTTTGTCGTATAATTCGGATGCAAGTATTGCAGTTCCCTCTATTCCGGCCCCTTTCGTCAGTATTATCTTATCACCTGGTCTAGCACCAGATGTCGTTAGCACATCCTCTTTTTTCCCCTCTCCTATTGCTGTTGTTATTATTATCGGTCTGTCAAGCCCCGGAGTGATCTCCGTATGTCCTCCGATGATGGTTGCATCTATTTCATCTGCAGCTCTTTTCATCTGATCTATTATCTCATTCAGAAGCTTATCATCTGACCTCTCCGGCAGAAGTATGACAGATAACAACCATCTAGGCCTTATTCCTCTTGTTGCTATGTCATTTGCAGCTACATGTATGGACAGCCATCCGATATCCTTTTCCGCCCCAGTTATCGGATCTGCATGAACCACTAAAATGCTCTCGCCAAGATCCACTAGAGCTGCATCCTCCCCTATGGCAGGTCCTAAAATCACGCTTTTGTCCTCTCTGCTCAGTTTAGAGAGGATCTCTTTCAGCTGGTTGTATGGAAGTTTTCCATACCTGTACATCAATATCCTACACCTACACCAGTGGTCTTCTTAATAATCTTGCCCACTATATTGGAGAAAATTATCCCAGATGCTGCCTGAAAGCTGTTTCCCGGAACCTCTGCTAAAGCTCCTCCAAGGCCATATATGAAACATTCAACTATAAAATATCCAAGCACCATCTCAGCTCCTGCTATGATCGTGCCAATTATCGTCAAGATGGGCCTTCTTCTCATCGAGAATAGCCCTGCTATCATCCCCTCAATCCCCTTTATCACTAGAGTGAAGGGAGCCCAGTGAGCATAGCCAGATGCCAGATCAGCCAGAGCAGATCCAATACCTCCAGCTGCAGCTCCAACAGCAGGTCCAAATAGAACAGCAGAGAGCATGACCATTGTATCGCCTAGATTTATGTATCCCCTCGTCTGGGGAGTTGGTATCTGTATTATCATCGTGGCCACGGTTGTAAGAGCAGCTAGAATACCAACAGTAGCCACAAACCTAGGGCTTCCTGCTTTCATACTTGTCCCTGAAAATTTATCCTCCACATATTAAAAAACTTTACCTTCGTGCTCATAAGGTAAGGGTATCAAGATACCTTATGTAAATATTTTTTACCGAATTAACAAACGCCTCAGGGTAAAGCGCAACAGAGTATCTTCAGCAACCTCTACACCTATTCCCCTTCCTCTCGGCACCTGTATAAATCCATCCTTCACAGTCCACTCCGGAATGACTATATCCTCCTTATAGTATCTTGAACTGGCTGATATGTCATTCGGATATCTCACTCCGGGCAGTGATGCAGCTGCAACTAAATGAGCTCTTCCTATGCCTGTCTCAAGAAGGCCTCCTATCCATATGGGAATTCCCACTGAAATACAGAAATCATGAAGCTCTAGCGTCTTTGTTAAGCCACCAATTCTGGCAGGTTTTACATTTATTATGCTGCAGCTTCCTATCCTATATGCTTCTACAGCTCTTTCCTTTGATGTTATGCTTTCATCCAAGCAGATAGGAGTTCTTATTAGCTTCGCCAGCTCTGAATGTTGTACCAAGTCCTCGAAGGAGAACGGTTGCTCTATCATCATCAGATTGTATTTATCCAGCTCCCTGAAAAGCCTCAGATAGCTCATATCATACGCACCATTTGCATCAATATGCATGGGAAAATCCGGTAGCTCCTTCCTCACCTCTCTTACTATTTCCAAATCCCATCCAGGCTTTATTTTCAGCTTTATTCTCTTATACCCCTTCTCTACATTTGATCTAACGGTTTCAAGAAGAGATTTCAAGCTATCCTTTATTCCTATGCTCACCCCGCTCTCTATCTTATCCTTTTCCCCTCCTATGGCTTTGGAAAGGCTTTTTCCCTCAAGTCTTGAGTAGAGATCCCATATTGCCATGTCAACTCCAGCTTTTGCCATGTTATGGCCTCTTATTCTGGAGATAACTCCTTTCCAGATGTCATCAGGTTTCTCTATCTCCTTCCCAAGAACATCCTTCGAGATGAAATCCTCTATTATGTGCCACTCGCATTTAGCTGTCTCATGGCTGTACCATGGGCCAGAACTTGCTGGGACCTCACCCCACCCTTCCTCTCCGCCTCTTTCCTCTATTCTAACTATTATGCATTCTCTCTCTTTCTCAACGCCGAAGCTGGTCTCAAAGGGAGACACCAAATCCATTTTCAGGTGAAACATCTCCAGCAATCGAAGCTGCATACCAAACTATTTTGAGCAAAAAGATAATTCTTTCTCATTCACTCTATAATCCCTCGGTCCATCAAATATAAGCAGATAGATTTTTATTTCTCATAAGAATCTCCGTCAAATGAACCCCTTAATAGCAGCTCTTGTACTTGGAATTGTTCAGGGAATATCGGAGTGGCTTCCAATAAGCAGCAAAACCCAGATAATGATAGTAAGCTCTCTTCTTCTCAAGCTGGATATAAGCGAAGCATATTCCTTGGGCCTATTTCTCGAGTCTGGATCCCTTCTTGCTGCTATAATCTATTTCTACAGGGAAATAAGAGAGATCATACTTGGGATAATGGGAAGAAGCAAGAAGGGACTAAGAATGCTTCTATACTTGGTTATAGTCACGCTGACAACAGGCTTGGTCGGCGTTCCTCTCTATTTATTTGTTGAGGAGAACATAAAAGGTTTTATAATTGGAATTCCGATGATACTGCTCGGAATAGCCTTGCTTTTCGATTCATTAATTATAAAAATATCAAATAAAGGAGGGGACAAGCTGTTCGAGTCGACGGGAATAAAACACTGGCTAATTGTGGGGATATCTCAGGGGATAGCCGCACTTCCAGGAATTAGCAGATCAGGAATGACTACCTCTGCTATGTTGTTCATGGGATTGTGTGCAGAGGAGGCCTTTAGGCTTTCCTTTCTTGCCCTAATCCCAGCTTCTGCTGGAGCATCGGCTCTAACTCTTCTAATGGGAAGGAGCACTTATTCAGCCATCGGGAGAATTGGATATCTTGGGGCATTGGTTGCCATGCTAATATCTACTCTTGTCAGCCTAGCAGTCATAAAATCCATACTGAGGTTTGCCAGAAGGAGTAAAGTGTACAGGATAACATTTGTCCTCGGGATAATTGCAATTATATCAGGTGCTCTATCCCTGCTGACTGGATCATAATCTATCTATTTCCTCTGAGAGAATCCTGACCAGATCCAATAAATCCTCTTCAGGCAGCTTTCCATAGCTTATTCTGAACCATTTTTCGCTTGAGCCAAATGCTCTGCCTGGAACTATCCCAACAGCAGTATCATTTCTGGAGAGGAGCCTTTCAGCAAGTTCTTCCGAGCTTTTCATCTTTTCATGAGATGCAAATATGTAGAAAGCTCCTCTGGGCTCTGGAAATACAAAACCCTCTTTTTTCAGCATGCTGGAAATTAGATCCCTCTTTCTCTTGTAGTAATCCCTTACTTTCTCAAAATAGTCCTCGCTAGCACTATCTATAAGCTCATTTAATACAATCTGGGAGATTTCTGACACACCTGCTGAGCTAAGGTATACTATCTTTGAGACTTTCTCAACCTCCTCGGCCTCCCAGTACAGATAACCAAGCCTCAGTCCTGGAACTCCAAAAGTCTTGCTGAAGGTGTCCACTATGATATCTCCCGGTACAACAGGCTTAGAATTGAAGTATAGCTGGGAGTAAGCAGAATCATTCACCAACAGTATCTTCCTTTTCTTCAGCTCATCCCATAGATCTGTTAACGCTGAATTATCTGGTGCATAGCCTGTAGGATTATTTGGATAGTTTATAAGGACGGCTCCGACGTCCGAGCTAAGCTTGCTGATTATCTCGTTCACGAGATCCTCGCTCATAGAGTTATATGTATCATACTTTATATAATGTAAACTCATTTGATCAAAATATTGTGGAAACGCAGGTGAGGGTATAAGGAGCTTCTTATTTCTCAACGCTAAAAAGGATATGGATAGGGCTTGTACACCCCCATTTGTTATGAAAACTCTCCTCCAATCCATATCTCTTCCAAGAAACTTTTTGGAAAACTCAGTCACTTTCATTCTGGTTGTATCCATCCCCTCAAATGGAAGATATTCCGATCCTGCTTTCTCAATTGACCTTAGAATAGATGAGATCTTCTTTGGTGGTTCGTGAGATGGAGACCCTATATGAGCATCTATCACTCTTAATCCCTTCAACTTCTTCTCCTCGCATATCCTGAACACATCACGGATACCAAATCCTCTCTTCGTGCCATGTCACCTCTCAAAACATCACTTTGTCAAGTTTATATGCTTTCCCTTGTAGTTTAGTGAATCTTATTTTCAAGCCAATTCATTCAGAATTTCGCTGATTTCTGGATATAAGCATAAGTTCCGAACATTTAGCTCTAAATAGATCTAAAACTTTTGATTCGCTTAAATAAGCTTCATCTTGACATCAAAGCTCGCAAGAGAGGCCTAAGTTTTAATCATGGGGTGAATTGTCGATAATTAACAACAACATTTTTTAAGATGATGGTCCCGAGCCTCTCTTCTCTTAGAATAGGGATGGTAATATAGTGACGCTTTTTTGCTTCTAATGGGATAAGATGATAGCCTAAAAAGGAGATTAAAAAGCAAACTAATGAACATATTAGGACATAAATTTCCCGACTTCAGCTATGAAGAGTGTCAATGAAAAGAGAATAGTTAACATTTTTGGCAAAAAGAGGAATCCTTATATTTTTAACCCTTCTGATAACAAAATTAGGATGCGCTTGAAGAGGCCAACTGACATGATGCCGGAGGAGGCTAGGGAGTATTACAGATACCAACTAAAGGCTCTTGGTGTTGAAAATGCAGATAGAATAGCCAACACCATGATGGGAATTGTTATGATAATGCAAAGTTCTTTTAGAGGAGGAGAAACCAAGGAAAAAAGGATTAAGAAAAGCGGTCTCACGAGAAAAGCAGCTAAAAATTGATCATTCCACTTCTATTGGGTTTTTGTCCTCGTTTGGCTTTTCCCTAGATGCGATCTCTTCCATAGAGCTTCCCATTGCAAATGCCGCTTTGTGAATTAGAGCATTGTAGAACCTAGTCTTTATCCCCCTTCTTTCGATCTCCCTCTCGACATCAGCCTCAAGAGGATCATATACCTTGCTCCCTATCGAGAAAGTCCACTCATCTCTGAAAGATGGAACATATGTTCTTGCAAGCCTTGCTATCCTGAAGTTAGCCTTTACAGCGGAGAATATCCTTAAAACAGCATCCGGAGTATAGTATATGCCTTCGCTATGCGTCACCATTATCCCATCATCCCTAAGTATCCTGCTCACCTCAGCATAGAACTCCTTTGTGTAAAGTCTAGCTGATGGCCCCTTTGGGTCTGTTAAATCCATTATGGCCACGTCATAACTTTTATCCTTGCTGCTCTCCACAAACCTCCTGCCTTCACCGAAAATAAGGTTCAATCTTCTGTCATCGAAGGATCCTGCTGGAAGTTCTGGAAACACCTCCTTGACTAGGTCAACTACATCAGGATCGAGCTCAACTAGATCAACTCTTTCAACAGATGGATGCTTTAGAACCTCTCTAAGAGCCCCTCCATCCCCTCCTCCTATTATCAGGACATCCTTCGGGCTTGGATGGGTTAGCATAACCGGATGCACTAAGGTCTCATGATATATGAACTCATCTCTCAGCGAGAACTCTATCTTGTGATCCATGTAAAGGCATCTTCCAAATGGAACTGTATTTAGGGATTCTATTAACTGCCCGCTCCTCCCTATCCTCTGTAGTTCGACATCTACTAGTTCTGTTACGGCAAAAGATCCCATTCCAGTCCTTTCTACATAGTAAAGCTTCCCGTTCTCTCTCATCACACCTTCCTTTAACATCATATCACCTCGGCTGGATTTTCATCTGTTGATGGATTTGTCTCTGAGAGCAACTTCTCTTTAAATTCTTTTCCAAGGGAGAAAATAGCCTTGTGGATCTCTGGGCTGTAGAACCTAGTCTTTATCCCCCTTCTTTCGATCTCCCTCTCGACATCAGCCTCAAGAGGATCATATACCTTGCTCCCTATCGAGAAAGTCCACTCATCTCTGAAAGATGGAACATATGTTCTTGCAAGCCTTGCTATCCTGAAGTTAGCCTTTACAGCGGAGAATATCCTTAAAACAGCATCCGGAGTATAGTATATGCCTTCGCTATGCGTCACCATTATCCCATCATCCCTAAGTATCCTGCTCACCTCAGCATAGAACTCCTTTGTGTAAAGTCTAGCTGATGGCCCCTTTGGGTCTGTTAAATCCATTATGGCCACGTCATAACTTTTATCCTTGCTGCTCTCCACAAACCTCCTGCCTTCACCGAAAATAAGGTTCAATCTTCTGTCATCGAAGGATCCTGCTGGAAGTTCTGGAAACACCTCCTTGACTAGGTCAACTACATCAGGATCGAGCTCAACTAGATCAACTCTTTCAACAGATGGATGCTTTAGAACCTCTCTAAGAGCCCCTCCATCCCCTCCTCCTATTATCAGGACATCCTTCGGGCTTGGATGGGTTAGCATAACCGGATGCACTAAGGTCTCATGATATATGTGCTCCTCTCTGAAGACTATCATTAGAAGCTTCTCCATGAAAAGTGATCTTCCAAGAAATTCAAGGTCAACAACTTCAACAAGCTGTCCGGCTCTTGTCCTGAATGACTCAATCACATCCTTGATCTCAACTAAGGACAGTACACCTGGCCTCAACATCTCAAGATAGTATCTTCTTCCCAAGAACTCGACAAACCCCTCGTTAACTATTGACATGTGGCATCAGAGCTTTCAAAAGATATAACCGTAAGCACTTTTGAAAATGCTATTACCAATTTTATCTTAATTATCCATGCTCCTTAATTTAAAGGAATCGAATATGATTTTTAATTCTTTTCACCACAATATATACAAAAGCAATAACCAAAATAGCCACGAATACCTGATCCAAGTAAGAAGAAACAAGGCCCCAGTTGTCCTCCAAGATCATGCCCGAGTAAACAAGAAGCGCATTCCATGGAATTGAGCCAGTAATTGTGAACAGGACAAATCTTGACAGATCAACTCGGGACATTCCAGCCGGAAGAGATATGACAGTTCTCACTCCGGGCATCATTCTTCCTATAAGCACAGCCTCGCTTCCTCTTCTTCTTAACAAATTCTCTGCTTTTCTGATCTCGCTTTCACTTATCACCTTTGAGATAACCTTAATCCTCAGCAGCCATTCCCAACCTGCTCTTACACCTATATAATATGCGATAAGAGAGCCTGTTAGATTTCCCAGCACACCTGAGAGGACTGCAATCCAGAAATCCATGGAACCCCTGCTCACAAGGAAACCGGAAAATGGCATCACTACTTCGCTGGGCACCGGTATCAGCGCACTCTCCATTGTCATGAGGATAAAAACGAGTGGGTAAGATCCTTGCTCTACTAGACCTATCAGCGCTTCTATAACAAATTTCATCATAAAACCACCTCAGAGGAAGTCAATTAAGCCCTCCTCTTTTTTAAGCTTTGAGAAGTCCTCAACGAGGAATTTCCTTATAGCAGGATTGTATAAGCTTGCTGCTGGATGCAATGTGGGCATTATGCGCACATCCAAGCCTAAAATTTTGGCTTTTATGAACTCCCCTCTAACAGCCATTATTGACCTGAAATCCCTTCCTGCTAGCCTGAATATATATGAGGTGCTGTGTCTTCCCAGAGTAATTATAGTTTTGGGCCTTATCACAGCTATCTGTCTGTTTAAATAAGGGGAACATGAATCAATCTCCTCTTGCGTCGGATCCCTATTTCCGGGAGGCCTGCACTTAACTACATTTGTTATGAAAACCCTTTCTCTCGACAAACCAGCTATCGATAGAAGCTCATTTAGAAATGCCCCTGCTGCCCCGACAAATGGTCTTCCTTGTTCATCTTCGTTTCTTCCTGGAGCTTCTCCTATCAGCATTATCTCTGCTTTTTTATCTCCCTCCCCTGGAACAGCATTTTTCCTGTTTTTATGCAGTGGACATTTTTTACAATTTCTTATCTCCTCCGCTATTTTATCCAAATCTTCTATCAAGAGATCACCTCAACATTGTCCTAACAGAAGGCTTGGGGGGCATTGCTCTCTTATGGGCAGACCTTTTGCTCATCTCTATCACCTTTCTCACAGCGGCTTCATCAACTCTTAATCTCTCCGGTATCTCAGCCTCCGGTATCCCTAGGTCAAAATAAGCTTCCAATATCCTGTCTATTATATCGTAGCTCAGACCTATCTCCCCTTCTGCTGTCTGCCCAGCCCAGAGACCGGGGCTGCTTGGCTTATTCACTATCTCATCCGGAACTCCTATCTCCCTAGCCAAGGCTCTCACCTGAGTCTTATAAAGGTCACCTATTGGTATCATATCGGATGCCCCATCTCCATACTTGGTAAAATACCCAAGCAGTATCTCGCTTCTGTCAGATGCTCCTGCCACAAGCAAGTTTCTCGAGTTGGCAGCATAATAAAGAAGAGTCATCCTTATCCTGGCCTGCAAATTCCCATTTGCTATGCGATTTGTCCTATCGTGAAGAGGATTCCTTTTTTCATATGAGAAATATATATCTCCTATATCTATTTCATATGAATTTATTCCAAGATCTTTTGATAGATCTCTTGCATGCTTTAGATCCTCCTCGCTAGTTATACCAGGCATCGGCATTATGAGACCGGTGACCCTCTCCCTTCCTAGAGCTCTAACTGAAAGCACTGCTACTGTTGAGGAATCAAGGCCCCCGCTTATCCCTATAACTACTCCATTAGCCCCAGCTCCCTCAACCATTCCCCTTATAAACCCTTCTATGGCCTTAGCGGCCTCTTTGTAGCCCATAGGAGATATATGAACGATAGCATTAAAATTTTATGCCGGATTTCAGGCAAGCTTCTTGCAATTAGCTGTCTATGGTCGCACGGTCAGTTAAAAACACAATATTTAAAATGGCAATCAACAATTAACTTGATCTGCCATGAACAAGCTTGCTCTGATATCCCTTCTGCTTTTGCTTCTCTCCTCCATAGTGTCATGGTTTACCCTCGAGGGGCAGACCTCGGAGAGCGAGGGATACGTGAAAATGGAGGTAAATCCCTCATCCCTCCTCTGGTGGACAACACACGATCAGAAATCATCCCTTTCCAGAGGCTACAGCATTATAGACTGGATGAGCAGAAATGGCATGTTACCGGCCTCTTCTAGGCAGAAGATAGGCATTTCAAAATCCTTTTTCCTTCTATCCTCAATAGCGCACTTTGGGGGTCTACTGATGATGCTCTGGGGAGGAATAGTATCCAGCAAGAGCAGGCTTCAGATATCCACAGTCTTGATATTCTTGGGGATGCTTTTCTTTGTGCTGGGAATTGCTGTCATGGATATACCGATGACCAATGAGATAGTGGTAAATGAATCGACATGGGTGAGATGGAGCCCCAGCGTAGGTATATACATAGAATTCACAGCAGGTTTGCTCTCAGCTATTGCCCTCCTTATCCTCATAATTACCGGTCCTAGAAGGCACCCTCTCTATAGAATAATGAGGAGAAGATAGCGGAACAAATTTGAATCCGTAAAAGATCTGTCCCGATTCTCCAAACACCCTCACAATTCTCAAAGTAGCCTCCACCTCATCCCCTATTTTTAAGTTGTCAGCATCTGATATCTGACCGAAAACCCTTGTGCCATCCTCAAGCTCAATCACAGCTAGAACATAGGGTGTGTAATACTCAAAGCCCCTTGGTGGATTTTCGACCACGGTAAAGCTGATCACTTTCCCCCTTCTGGGAAGCTTCTTCGCTCTTATCTTAGTGGAACCGCATTTTGGACATATCGATTTATATGGAACAAATGTGAAGCCACATTCCTCACACTCGCCTTTCTCCATCCTTAAGAGGAAACCCCTTCTCCTCCAGTAGAGAGGTATGGGCGACACAAATGACCACATGATATCACCTCTTCAGCACTATTGCTGTGACATTTGATCCTGTGCCTCCTATGTTCACAGAGAGTCCTATTCTAGCCCCTTCTACTTGAGATGGTCCAGCTCTCTCCATCAGCTGTAGGGCTATCTCAGCCACCTGATAAACTCCAGTTGCCCCAACTGGATGGCCTCTTGCCTTTAATCCACCCTCGGGATTTATTGGAAGATACCCATTTCTCTCAGCATCTCCCGATTCGAAGAATTTGTGTGCTTTTCCTCTCTCAACCACTCCAATGGCCTCTACACACATATATCCTATCACACTGAATGCATCATGTATCTGAACTATGTCTAAATCGCCGAGCTCTATGGAGGCCATCTCCATCGCCTTCTTCGCAGCGCTTTTGACAGCTCTCAGCTCTGTCAAGTCCCTTGAGAAGGTCTCAACTAGGTCCGTTGATGAGCCAAATCCAGCTATTTCCACATCCCCTTCTTTCCCTATTATCATTGCAGCTGCGCCATCTCCTGTAGGAGAGGCATCTAAAAGTCTCAGGGGCTCGCACACATATGGGGATTCGAGGTAGTCCTTCAGGGATATCCTGTACCTGAGCTGTGCATGTTCCACGTCAGCTGCATTCTTGTGCATTAAAATTGGGAGGTGCGAAAAATCCTCCTCGCTTAACCCATGTTCATGCATATACCTTCTCATTATTATCGCATTGAGAGCTGCAAAAGTTGCCCCCATGCTGAGCTCTGTTTCAGCATCAGATGCAGTTGCCAGAGCAGATGACTGATCCTCAGTGTTTGTTGCATCTGTCATCTTCTCCACACCAACGACAAGAACATTTCTGAAAATACCCGATATCACTCCTATTGCCCCCCACATGACTGCAGCTCCTCCGGAGCCACATGCTGCCTCTATCTTTATTGCTGGAATGCCTGACATGCCTATTGATTCTGCTATATGTGCTCCTAAGTTCTCCTGTCCATTTAGAAGGCCCGACATCATGTTTCCCACTACTATAGCATCTATTTTCGGATTCCCTGCATCTCTTAGTGCCTTAAAGCATGCCTCAGCAGCAAGTTCCCCTATCGATTTTGACCAGTGCTGATCTATTTTTGTGAGCCCAACTCCCTTTATCATTGCTTTCATGGTCTCACAGCCTCCATTCCCAGCTTAAATGCAGATATGTTTACATCCCTGTATTTTTCTGGAACGGATTCTGATATAGCATCGGTTATCTCCTTTAAGCTGAATGGGAGAACTCCTGTGGAGTAAACAGCACCTAGCATCACTGAGTTCACAACTCTTATGTTTCCCAGCGATTCAGCTATCTTTCTAGCATTTACTAAATAAGCTCTGTGCTTTCCGATCATTTTGATGAGATCCTCTCTTTCAGGAAATTTTGATATCCCCAGATAATGGGGTATGTGATACCTTACGTAGTCATTTGACACGACAACTCCCCCCTCTCTCAGGTATCTAAGGTTCCTCGCTGCCTCAACAAGCTCCATCGATACTACAGCATCCGCCTTTCCCTCAGCTATAGTAAGCGAGCCATGATCACCTATTCTTATGTGGCTGGACACAGATCCCTCCCTTTGAGCTAGGCCTCTGACCTCGCTGACTGTCACATGAAGACCTGAAAGCAGAGCAGCTCTTGCTAGCACTCTGGATATGAGAACTATTCCCTGGCCTCCAACACCGCAGACAACCAAATCCACCATTATATCACCTCTATTGCTCCATTTTGACATATCTGAGAGCATACAGAGCAACCAATACAATCCATAGGATCTATCTCAGCTTTTCCGGATTCTTGGGAGATTTGTATAGCAGGACATCCCGTTGTCAAGCATAGCTTGCATGCGCTGCACTTTTCTTGATCTACTCTGGTAACTTTCCTCCTCCATCTTCCAAATCTCACCGCTTGAAGGGCACATTCCCTCCTGAATATGACAGCAGATGGAATCAAGCTTTCCTTAGCCTTTCTTATTGCTTCCCTTATTGCATTTTCTCCTTCTCTTATATTATAAGGATCAACAATTTTTATATTACATACTCCAATAGCTTCCAATAGATTTTCTATTTTCAGCTGAGGTCTCGGCCTTCCAAGCGAGTCAAGACCTGTGGAGGGGCTAGGTTGATGTCCTGTCATTGCTGTCCAAGAGTTATCAAGAATAGCTATAACTATTGGAGATCTTGAGATGACAGCTTCTATTGTTGGAGGGATTCCTGCATGGAAGAATGTGGAATCCCCTATGACAGCAACTACCGGCTCTTTAATGCCTGATCTAGCAAGACCTACTGCCATTGCTATGCTGGACCCCATTGCTATAGCTGTGTCTATCGCCCTAAGGGGCAGGTTTCCTCCCTGATTATAGCAACCCCTGTCCCCGAGCACTATTCCTCTTCCAGATAGAGCTCTCTTTATTGCTATGAAAGATCCTCTGTGAGGGCATCCTGGACAGAGTTGCGGAACTCTCCTCGGTATTTCCTCCTCTACAGCTTTTCTCCGGTAAAAGATCCCTCTTATCTCATCGGGTCCTATTTCTCCATAAGGCTTCAGGTGGCCGGATCTCTTTCCCACTATCTCAAGCTTTAATCCATTATTATATGCTAATATAATTACTTGATCCTCTATTATTGGGTCGAGATCCTCCAGCACTATCACCTTCTTCAACCCAGATATGAACTCTAGGACAGGTTTCTCCGGAAGAGGATGGGAGACAGAGACCTTCATGAGAGGAAGATCCATCTCCCTCGCTATCTCCATTGCAGCTAAGTAGGGAACTCCTGATGCTATTATCCCGATGTCCCCGGATCCCTCCTTAAAGCTTATCCAGGGTTCTCCCTCAAACAATTTTCTGGCTTTCTCCAGCTTCTCAAATATCAATGGTATGTTCTTTCTCGCATTTGGTGCTGTTGAAATTAGCCTAGAAGGGTCTTTCTTGAACTCAGCATTTCTCTCCAGCTCCACTCTATTCCCTATGCGGACAGGAGCTGACCCATGAGCTAATCTCGCTGTATATCTCATCATTATAGGTAATTTTATCAGCTCTGATACCTCAAATGCCAATTTTATCATTTCCTTTGCCTCGGAAGGATCAGATGGTTCAAATACTGGTATATGAACTGTTCTAGCGTGATTTCTGGTATCAGTTGAGCTCTGTGAGCTATATGGGTATGGATCATCTGCTGAGACGACAAGAAGTCCTCCCTCAACCCCCGTTACTGCGGATACTGCTAAAGGATCAACTATCCAGTGAGTGCCGAGGTGTTTCATGACTGCGGCAGCTCTCAATCCTGATAATGCTGCTGCATATGCTATCTCAAACGCTACTTTCTCATTGACAGACCATTCTGCATTCATCCCCAGCTTTATCATCTCTTGAATAACCTCAGAGCTGGGAGTTCCCGGGTATCCTGTAGCCACGGAGACTCCAGCCTCATACATTCCTCTAGCTATAGCTTCATTTCCTGAGAGGAGCATAACTTTCTCATACTCCATTTCTGCTTTCATTCATTTTCACCTCCCTTTTGTTCGAATAGATGAAAAAGTTGCGATCGCTGATTTGGGCTGTTGGAAACAGGGCAGAATATATAAAGTTTGTTTTTTAGTGAAAATACATTCGTCTTTTGACGGATAGAGAGGGTTAAAAAGAGAGCCTTGATTAAGAGTGTATGCTGAGACCTGGGCTCAAGGATAGAAGGTTGTTCAGGGTAACAGATCAACACTCAGCCAAGTTTCTCGGTAGTGGGGATGTATCAGTTTTATCAACTCCATCTATGATAACATTCATGGAGGAGACATGCAGGAAGATGGTTGAGAGCTTCTTGGAGGAAGGTGATACCACAGTAGGGACTAGGGTTGATGTAAGTCACTTAAAGCCAGCTCCTGTTGGGGAAGAGGTGGAGGTGACAGCAGAGCTAATTGAGGTAGATGGAAGAAGACTTAAGTTCAGAGTTGAGGCCTTCTGGAGAGGAGAGAAGATAGGAGAGGGCTATCACGAGAGGTTTGTAGTCAACAGGGAGAGATTTCTGAGCAAGCTAAGGGAGCTGAAAAATTAGGCTATCGCTCAGTCCTATATAGCAGTTTGCATGAGATAATTTATATATCAAGTGGGGGATCTTATCATTAATGCCCAAACGGCTGATAATCTTATTCCTGCTCCTGTTTCAGACAGCGAGCATATCAGCATATCCTCCTATATCCGAGTTCCCCTCCCCATTTTTGGGGAATTGGAGCTCCTATAATGGATATCTAATCCCAAAAACTGCGATAATAATAGGGTCAAGGGCTGACCCGCTGGATCTTCATACTGCAAACATAATAGCAGATGCCCTGAAGCAGGAGGTTAATGTGAGCTTTGAGATTCCAACTCCAAGCTATGTCCTAGTTAAAACTGTGTACTCCATCATAAACTCAACAGATGGAGTTCCCTTTGTATCCACGAAGAACATAGCCGGGAAGATATATGAGCTCAACGAGAGCTGCGTGAACGAGAGCTATATCTTGGTTCCTCTGACAAATATAACGATGTATCCTGCAAAGTTCTCCTATCTCCTTGGAAGGGCAAATGAGTCAAGGTATATCTCAGGGGACAGGATAGTCTTCTACACAGGGATGCTCGAGCTCAGGAACGGGAGCAACTACTTTATTCCATGGCTTGGATACAACATATCAGTGGTCAGTGTTGTTGTAAAAAGTAATACTGATTATGAAATAAGGATGAAGATAAGAGGGAATGGACTGTATGCTCTGGTGACGATAAACCCAAGCACGATGGCAGGAGGCTTTCAGTTCCCGGGATCAGGAAATGTCATCATGGTAGAGAAGCCAAGCATAGAAGGACAGGGGCTAAAGGGAACGCCCTTCTTTAAAATAGAGAATGATCCATCCCACTTTCTCCCAATTCCAGGATTTAATGTGGTGTATGTCAATATAACATCCTTAAGAATTCCGGGATTTGCCCTTATGAGGAACATAACTAATCCATGGCCCTCAATCGAGAATGCCACGATCTTTCTGGCTGATAAGCCATACAGGGGATATGCTGTATTCTTCTCAAGTGCGGATAATTACTCATACTACATACCTTTTAAAGCACTTGGCTATCTGGTGAGATACCAGAGGCTGTACATCTTCAACAACTCCGGCACGTGGAGCTTTAATGAAGCCAGACAGATAGGCTGTCATGTATACCTGATGACATGTATTGGAAGAACCTATTATACACCTCAATGTCCTCTTGTTGGCAGCAGAACGCTGGAGGAATGTTACCAAGGATGTGAAGGTATGGCAGGATTGTACAAAGTTGAGAGAACTGAATATTTGTTCACTGGTGCTTGTGGAGGGCCTGTCAAGCTGTACAGCACTGTGACAAGATCAATATCGATATCAGTGCCCATCTACAGGGATTCCCAGGTCTTCAAAAATGGTGTTCTCGATCCATCTTTGAGGAATACAAATCTCATATTGATAGGTGGTCCTGATGTAAATTCTGTCGTGGCTTACCTTCAGGCAAGAGGATATCTGAATGCGACTTTCATCAGAAATAAAAGCATATATGTGAAGTTCGGCAATGAGACCTTCAATACCAGCTACCTGATATCCAAGGCATATGAAATGGGAGTTCCAAATGGCTCAATAGATTTCAATAGGATAGTGAGGCTTGACCAAGGAATAGGCGTGATAGAGTACTCAAACAGAAACCCTTGGGGGAATGGAAGCATTCTTGTAGTCGCTGGAACAGACAGATACGGTACTCTCTCCGCAGGTCTTGCTCTCGTTAGATCGAGTCTGTTCAAGCAGTCCGAGTTCATGTACTATATAGCGGGTAGGTCGAACTATCCCAACATATTACTAACTCTTGGAATAAGGTCTCCTCTCACAAAGGAGATGTATCCTTACAGGATCATAACAGTTGTGCCGAGAAAGCCTTGAATTCTTATATAGAGTTATTGCTCTTTTCAACGCAGGGACTTTATGAGAAGGGTTTTTGTTGGTTTGATCAGAGCTAAAAGGAGGGTTAGAGTTGGAAGAATATCTGTGAGACGGGTAAAAGAGGATAAAGTAGGTGATTAAATGGCTGTGAGAGTTAAACTGAGGATTTGCTTGGATAATAAGGTTGTCTCTACGAATGCCCTAGTGAATAGTGGATATGAGGCTGATACGCCTCAGCTCATGATTCCCATGGTTCTGGCCAAATATCTCGGTCTATGGCCTCCGGAAAGTGCAGAGAAAGATGTCTTCGACACTACTGGTGGTCCTCTTAGTGTTTGGATATACAGAAATGCGGCGGATGTTGTTGTAGCGTCCTCTGAGGAAGAGAAGTTAAAGAAGGTGAGAGCAGACATAGTGATATCAGCTCTATATTGATGAAGTAATAATAAGTGATATTCTGGCTGGGGAGCTTGGAATAGCCATCGAAGATCCTGCATCCGGGTTGTGGAGATTCAGATGGGAGCCAAAAGATAGTCTAAGGGAACTGAGAGGCCTCAAAAGTGGAAATAGCATGTGAATTCAGCCAAGTAGTTCATGTTAGCTAAGAAAGATTGTTATAGGCTATTTTCTTTTCTCCTATCACCTCCTTAGCTTCTCTAATAGTTTTCCTTCCATAGATCCTCTTTACTAGAGCTGGCTTTCTAATTCTCCCATTCCCATGGCTTTTCTGAGAAGATCCACAGCTTCCATAGCCTCCTTAATTGAGGTCTCATCCTCTAATGTTGTCATATCCCCAAGAGGCATGTTGCTAACCACGGCTCTCAAGAGTCTCCTCATTATCTTCCCACTTCTCGTCTTTGGAAGCTTGGAAACAAAATAGAGCTCACTCGGAGAAGCTATGGGTCCAACAGTTTTTCCAACCCATCTTATTAGCTCGGTTCTCAGACTATCGGAGGGATTAAAGCCAGGTTTTAGCGTCACAAATGCCACTATTGTCTCTCCTCTTACTGGATCAGGCTTACCGGTAACAGCAGCTTCTGCAACAGCCTCGTGCATTACAAGAGCACTTTCTACCTCTGTCGTGCCTATTCTATGGCCTGCAACTTTGAGAACCTCATCTGCCCTTCCCAAAAGCCATATGTACCCATCATCGTCCTTCATCGCATAATCTCCGGTGTAATACACAGCAGGAGGATCAAAGTAGAAGTTAAGATTATTTTGCCCAAATTTAGACCAGTAGATGCTCTTATAGCTCTCAGGATCTCCCCATAGGGTTGTGAGCATGCCTGGCCATGGACCAAGTATCACGAGATATCCCTTCTCATAGGGTTTTGCCGGTTTTCCGCTCTCATCCACTACCTCTGCATGCACTCCTGGAAGAGGAAGCGTTGCAGATCCCGGTTTCAGAGGGACAAGCTCTATTCCAGGGGCTGGACTTATCATTATCCCCCCTGTCTCAGTCTGCCACCATGTGTCAACTATGGGGCATCTTCCCCCTCCAATGACCTTCTGATACCATCTCCAAGCCTCGGGATTTATGGGCTCTCCCACGGTGCCGAGAAGCCTAAGGGATGAGAGGTCATGCCTTCTTGCCCAATCCTCTCCAAATCTCATGTGCATTCTTATTGCTGTTGGTGTTGTATAGAATATTGAAACAGAGTATCTTTCAATTATCTCCCACCACCTGTCAGGAGCTGGATAGTCCGGTGCACCTTCATACATCACAGAAGTAGCTCCATGAAGCAGGGGGCCGTAGACAACATAAGAGTGTCCCGTAACCCATCCTATATCGGCTGTGCACCAGTAGATATCCTCGGGCTTTATGTCAAAAACCCACTTCATTGTCACATAAAGCCATACTAGATAGCCTCCTGTGTCATGTACAACGCCCTTAGGCCTTCCTGTTGTTCCAGATGTATAAAGTATATAGAGAGGATGTTCGCTCTCCAACGGCACTGCTTGGGAATTGAGGGAGTTTTCCCTCATCAGATCATCCCACCAGAAGTCCCTTCCCTCCTTCATCTCAACATCGGATCCAGTTCTTCTCAGAACTACTACATTTTGAATGCTTGGAATTTTCGCAAGAGCCTCATCAGCAGTCTTCTTCAGCTGGACTATTCTTCCTCTCCTATATGCTCCATCTGCTGTGATCAGAATCTTGGCTCCAGAATCCCTTATCCTCACAGCTAAGGCCTCTGAGCTGAAGCCAGAGAATACCACGCTGTGAATAGCTCCTATTCTAGCACAGGCCAGCATTGCTACTGGAAGCTCTGGAACCATTGGCATGTATATGGCAACTCTATCTCCTTTTTTCACTCCTAAATCCTTAAGGACATTGGAGAACTTGCAGACTTCCCTCCAGAGATCTAAATATGTTAAAACCCTCCTGTCCCCCGGTTCTCCCTCCCAGAAAATTGCTACCTTGTTCCTGTTTCCTGTCTTTACATGGACATCAAGACAGTTGAAGGAGGCATTTATGAGTCCTCCTGCAAACCATCTTGCAAAAGGAGGATTCCACTCAAGAACTCTCTCCCATGTCTTGAACCAGTAAAGATTTCTGGCTATATCGCTCCAGAAGTTTTCAGGGTCTCTTAAGGCCAGCTCCTGCATTTGTCTTAACTTGTGGCCATAGGAGGCTCTTTTAGCCTCCTCCATATACAGCTTAGTCGCCTCGGACATAGCCTACCCTTCTCTCGGAAACTATATAATTATTTTGTGTAATAAACAGCTATAGATGTTATTTATAGCTACATATAGCTACAAATTTCAACGCAAAAAGTTTAATAACGTATCCTTGCAATCCTCTGACCAATGGCACTAACATCAGCACAGTTAGAGATACTTCATGCTTTAATAAAATTATATAATACTAGAGGAAAGGGTATCAAGAGCAGCGAGCTTGCTCATCATCTTGGCAGGCATGAGGTCAGTGTTAGAAGACTTCTATCTGTGATGAAGGGACTTGGTCTCGTTCAATCCAGAGTTGGACCTGGAGGAGGATACTTGCCCACTCTTAAGGCTCTTGAGCTTGTAAAGTCTCCTCCGATCCCTGTGGACACAGGATCTCTAAGGCTTGTTAGGGAGGGAGTAAGGACTGATATTACTGCTATAGAGATAGATCTCCTAGATGTGAGTGGAACAACAGGATATAGGGCAATAATAAGAGCTGCTGGGGACTTCTCTGAGGTAAAAGTTGGGGATTACATAAGAGTAGGCCCTACAGCTTTCGGAAGGCTAGTGGTAGAGGGAAAAATCCTGAAGATAGACAGAGAAAACGGAGAGATATTGATAGATGTTGCCACGATGTTCAGCATACCCAAGCTCAGGGTTGGAGATGTCATGTCAAGAAATCTGATAACGATAGATCCAGACAAGACTGTTAAGGAGGCAGCAGAGATCCTCTACAAGCACGACATAAGAGCTCTTCCTGTAGTAAAAGATGGAGAAATAGCGGGGCTTATGCTATCAAAGGATGTTCTTCATTTGCTAGCTAAAGGAAAAGGGGAAGAGAAAGTGGGAGATGTTGTCAGAAAGGAGTACTTCACTGTGCTCGAGGAAGATGATATTGTAGAAGCTATCTCTAAGATGACAAAACACAAAACAGGAAGACTTATAGTCACCGACAGAAGAGGAAAGCCTATCGGCATAGTCACAAGGACTGACCTTCTCTCAAGATTTGGTGAGGCATTTCAGCAGTCAGATTGATAGCCTCCTGCTATTCTGAGCAATTTTAGAGATCCTTTCAAGCATTATCTTCCTTTCCACGGATGCTATAAGCCTTCTTGTTCCAATTACAGCATCAGGATTCACGCTCACACTATCTATGCCGCATCTTACTAAGAACTCTGTGAACTCGGGATAGACGCTTGGTGCTTGTCCGCATATGCTGACTGTCCTCCCATGCTTATGTGCAACTTTTATCAGGTGTGCTATTGCCCTTCTGACAGCCGGATCCCTCTCATCAAAGTATCTCTTGTCCAGCTTCGGGAGTATTTGGCTGTCCCTATCCGTGCCCAGTATGAGCTGAGTTAGATCATTGCTCCCTATGCTGAACCCATCGAAATACTTGGAGAACTCCTCTGCTAGAAATATAACACTGGGAACTTCTGCCATTGCCCATATCTTGAAATCTCTTCCGCTTTTCAAGCCTTCTTCAGCCATTATCTCAAGAACTCTCTCCACTTCCCACGTGGTTCTGACAAAGGGAAGCATTACATGAACATTCGTAAGACCCTGTTCCTCCCTCACCCTTCTGATAGCTCTGCACTCAAGCCTAAAGGCCTCCTCATACTGCGGGCTTATATACCTGCTGACGCCTCTCCAGCCGAGCATCGGATTGTCCTCATGGGGCTCATACTTATTTCCTCCTCCAAGCTCCCTATACTCATTTGTCTTGAAGTCACTAAATCTCACAACAACAGGCCTTGGAAATATCTCCCTAGCTACAAGGGAGATGCCATCCGCCATCCCGCTTATGAACTTCTCCTGCTTTCCCATCTCTATTAAGTAGAGGGGATGTTCTCCTATATAGCTGGCTAATATAAACTCCACTCTCATGAGACCTATTCCATCAAATGGGAGCTTACTGTACTCCTTTATCTTCTCCGGAACTCCTAGATTCATGTAAACTTTTGTCCCAGTGGGTATCCACTCTACAACAATTTCCTCTTCCTTCTTCGGCTTTAGGAGTCCCTCTACTTCACCTAAGTAAACAACTCCTCTAGTGGCATCAACTGTGTAGATCTCCCCTGTTTTCAGCAGCTCTGTCGCCCTTCCTGTTCCGACAATACATGGTATTCCGAGCTCCCTGCTCACTATTGCAGCATGGCATGTCATTCCTCCTTCATCCGTCACTATGGCACCAGCCAATCTCATATAAGGAACCCAGTCCGGGTTTGTCATCCTTGTGACAAGCACATCCCCTTTTCTCATCACTTTTGAGGCTTCCTCAGGCGTCATCACAACTTTTGCCTCTCCTATATGCACTCCTGGGCTTGCAGGAAGGCCCTTAACAATGGGCTCTGAGGAAATTTTAGCAATCTCTTTCTCAGTTTTTGCTGTTTTCCTCGAGCTCCACACAGTTTCAGGTCTTGCCTGAACTATGAATATATTCTGAGGAAAGGGAGAATCATCAACAGCCCATTCCACATCCATATGGGTTCCATAATGCTCTTCTATCTTAATTCCAAGCCTCGCAAGTTCTATAACCTCCTCATCTGTGAGGGATGGCTTTTTCCTGAGATCCTCTGGAAGATCTGATACAACAGTTAGACCATTATCTCCCCTTAGGCACCACTTCATCTTGTTGGATATGCTTCTTTCAACTATCCTGAGACTTCTTTTCTCCACAATCCATCTATCTGGGGTCACTAGGCCTCCTACAACTGCCTCGCCCAACCCCCAGCTTCCCTCTATGACAACAACGTTTTCATCTCCTGTTGCCGGGTGGACTGTGAACATCACGCCCGATGATCTCGCATTCACCAGTTTCTGAACTGCGACAGCCATCGAGACTCTTCCATTGTCTAAACCTTTCTGCTCTCTGTAGAAAATAGCTCTTGGAGTGAATAAGCTAGACCAGCATTTTTTCACCTTATTTATCACATCCTCCTCGCCAATAACATTGAGGTAGGTGTCCTGCTGTCCTGCAAAACTTGCATCAGGCAGATCTTCTGCTGCAGCGCTGGATCTGACGGCAACAGCTAAATCATCCTGATTGTTAAATCTCCTGCATAGCTCCCTGTACGCAGATCTTATCTCATTCTCCACATCCCTTGGCATTGGCGTTTCCTCTATGAGCTTTCTTATCTCCCTGCTCACTCTTTCATATTCTTCCGGCTTTCCTTTCTCTACTTCTCTGAGAATCTTCTCTATCTTATCCCTTAGCCCAGATTTATCAATGAACTCCTCATAAGCTCTGAATGTGACAGCAAATCCTGGAGGGACAGGAATTCCCTGCTTGATCATCTCTCCTAAATGAGCGCATTTTCCACCAACCAAGGAGAGACTTTCCCTGCTCAGCTCATTCAGCCATATTATATACTTGTAGCTCATATGTAATTCTGGTCTGCATGCTATAAACCATTTTGTGTAATAAATGGCTACAGATATCACAAAATTCCCCTAAGCGTTGCAGCTGCTCTTACGGGAACTTTTATTAATTTGATATTCAAGCTTAGTTACATAAATATTAAACAGTTAGATTCCTCGAACAGAAGGGCATAAACAGATGGAACTATCATTAATCCCCTTTAACATGAGATAAGCAATTCTTATATCGAGGCCCTTGTGCAATAATTCCCTGCAGACATCTAAGAGATCTGAAATTTTAGTACCTCTGCTACTACCTCTTCACAATATCTCCTTCGATTGGGATAGTGCTCCTTCTGAGAGTCCTTTCTGCATTTGCTGCCTCTCTTGTCATCCCTTCGACCTATGCTCTGCTGTTTGAGGTGTCAGGAAAGGAAAAAGGGAAGCTGATGGGATCCTTTTGGGCAGTTGAGGTATTGGGAAGGACTATTGGTCCTGTCATCGGAGGATTATTATATTCTTTTGATATAAATTTTCCGTGGCTCTTTTTGGCATCTTTAGAGCTGTTCTTAGTTCCGCTTTTTTATATATCCACTTTTAGTAGCCCGAGAGCTAGCTAGTCTTATATGCTGATGGAGTTTCAGCAACTATGCTCCTGATATCCATTTTTCTTGGCCTATGTGCCAGTATATATCCCATATACGGCCTGCTTTGTACAAAATCTACATCTTCAAAGAACATCCACGTAAAAGCAATGGAGCTAGCTATATCCCAGAAGTACATATCCATGGGATGGGTTTCCCCTCCTGCTAAGATTATCCTCGTTGTATATCCAGTCAGGAAGTCGTGTTTATAGTGAATAGAGAAGACAGGACCTCTTTCATCATATCTCTCTAGAAGAAAGTCTTTGTATCCTCTCAGCATGTAGAATCTGTCTGTTTCCTCCGCTATGAACACACCCTCCTTTTGTAATATCGTGCTTATGCTTCCGTAGAGCTTTATCAAGTCAATTGGATTGAAATGAGGAGTAGTGAGGCCCCATAAAATGGCTATATCTGCTTCTAACTTCAGCTTGTATAGCTCTCTGGCATCTACAGCTATAACATTGGCCTCTAATCCCAGCTCAGCTTTGCTGAACTCAATGGCCTTTTTAAGTGCCTCCTCCCTCAGATCCACGAATGTTAGCTCAACGCTTTTGTTTAGCTCTATTATCTTCTTGGCAAGGGCTATTCCCCCAATTCCAGTTCCACTGCAGACATCTACTATCCTTATATTGTCTCCTTTAAGAACATCTTTCATCCAGTTGTGCGAGAGTATTGTGGAAAACTCCTTTAAGGAATCATGATATCTCTTTCTTCCGCTTTCCTCTGATATATCTTCCGGCCATCTAAACAATCTGTACATTTTCTCAAGGCTTTCTGCATCCAAGCTCAGCGCCCAAATCACTCACTCTATAGTTATTAATAATATTTTTGATCGATTTAAAAAAATATCCACACAGCTATTTTCTCTACAGCTCCTTGCTTTACAGTAATGATGACTTCTAAGTTTCCCAGATTCTTTTGAATACCCCCGGCAGATCTCCCCATTTCACATAGCTTATACGTTCCTTGATCCATGAGGGAAGGAACTCAATTACATCAGATCTTTTATATCTGTCATCAGCAAAGACCACGGTAACCTTCTTCCTGTGACCTCTAGTCGATCTAGCTGCCGCCTGAACAGCCATTCTCACTGCTGGAAGCGTAAACACAACTTTATACCCCATTCCAGGAGATTTCTCGTTAATTTTTGAAGCTCTCAATCTCATCAGATCGTTCGGCTTCCTGTAAGGAAGGCCTACAACAATAGCAGAAGACATCTCCTTTCCGATGAAGTCCTCCCCCTCACTATTTCTCCCTCCCAGAACTCCAAAGAGGACAGCACCTCCCGCATCTGCCATCTTTTTGAAGTTCTCTATCATCTCCCTGTTCTCTCTTGCAGTTTTCTCCCTGCTCTCGAGGAAAACAGGTTTGTCCATGCTTCTCACTTCCTCATAAACTCTCTCCATAAACTGGTATGATGGAAAGAATATGCCGATATTTCCCTCCACTGTGCTCGGTATCTCCGATATCACCTCAGCAATTGCTTTGTAAAGCTCTTTTTCTCTCTTCCTGTAGCTTGTGGTTATTCCCTCGGCAATAAATACGGATAATTCCTCCTCCCTTCTCGGATTTATCTCCATATAATCTAGATCAATTCCCAGCTCTGTCGATAATGCTTCTTTTCCTCCAAAAGTTCCTGAGATCATCACTATTCCGCTGAACTTGTCGCCCAATACTTTCCCATAAAGATTCCTTGGAAGTATTGGCTCCATTAGGAGATCTGCTTTTCCCTCCCTGCAGAACACTATGTTCCCCGCATTTTCTCTTGCGATCTCAAGTTTTCTGAGGAACTTAACGGCATCCATGAAGCTGTTGTCCATGAAATCTGCTTCTTCTGGTTTTTCAAACATCTTATCCAGAAACTCCCTCAGCTTGATGGTCTCATCCTTGCTCACAAATTTGAGGATCTCACCGGAAACAATCTTGGAGTTGCTCTCGCACACCTCATCCAGAAGTCTGATAATTCCATTAAAACCCGTATCGGAGGAATACCTTGACAGTATATCGTAAAGCCTATCTATCCTTGCCCTAGCTCTCAAAAAGTCCAGAATTCTGTCCGATACGTTATGGGCCTCATCTATTATGAGAAAGGGTTTTTCCAAGCGAATTTTCTCAAAAAGATAATTATAATAAAACATGTCAAATACATATATATAATTTGCTATTATAAGAGTCGAGTCCTTTGCAAGCCTTATGGAGAAGGCGTAAGGACACTGTCCTCTTTTTAGGGCCTCAGAAATCACTTTCTCTGTGAAGAGAGGTCTCACATCACCGACTTCATCAACGCTTTTCGTGTAATTGCAAATCCTCTTCTTTACTATAAAACTACAGAATATTCCCTCTCTGAAAAGGCCTGTGTTGAAGGGACATAAGCTAGCCATCCCTCTTATCGGCGCATATACCACTTCTGCTTTCTTGGAGATTTTCTCCACCTCCTCAACAACCCTGTCCGTCTGGGAATGAGTTCTTGTCAAGTAGAGTATTCTCCTTCCGCTTCTCTCCGATGCAAGAAGAGCTCCTGATAAGACTGCTGATGTCTTTCCAATGCCATTTGGCGCCTCTATGGCAAGGGTTTCTCCTCTTACAAGCGTCTCGTAAGTTCTCGCTGCTATCTCGATTTGTCCCTCTCTCGGGTCTTCATAGGGAAAATATCTGAGTATATCCCGCAGCAATCAAGGATGAAAGAAGAATCATTTATGTCTCGGTATGGATGGAGAACTTTCACCGTAGGACGCAATAGTTTTATACTGAGATGGAGAAGGAACCAAAGGGATTATGTTGAGCGAAAGAATACAGCCGGAGATGAACATCGGAACTGCAGGTCATGTTGATCATGGTAAATCCACTCTTGTTCAGGCTTTGACTGGAGTTTGGCCTGAGAAACATAGTGAGGAGCTCAAGAGAGGGATAACAATAAAGTTGGGCTATGCAAATGCCGAATTGAGGAAATGTCCAAACTGTGATGAGCCAAAATGCTATACTACGAGCAGAAAATGTCCAGTAGATGGAAGCGATACAGTTCTCATAAGAAAAGTATCGATTGTGGATTGTCCAGGGCATGACACTCTGATGGCGACAATGCTCTCCGGTGCTACCTTAATGGACGCTGCTCTTCTGGTTATAGCTTCAAATGAGCCTGTTCCTCAGCCTCAGACAAGAGAGCATCTAGCAGCATTGAAGATAATGGAGGTAAAAAACATTATAGTAGTTCAAACAAAGATAGAGCTTGTGAGCAGGGAAGAGGCTGTGAAGAACTATGAAAGCATAGTAACGTTTCTGGAGGAGAATCTGGGATATGTTCCGCCGATAATCCCGGTTTCAGCTCTTCATGGGGTGAATATAAACTATCTTGTCAGGGAGATGGTGAAAAGGTTTATTCCTCCTGAGAGGGATTTAAGCAAGCCCCCTAGAATGCTGGTAGCAAGGTCCTTTGATGTGAACAGGCCAGGAACAAAGCCAAGTGATCTGAAGGGAGGAGTGATAGGAGGAGCTATATCTCAGGGGAAGTTCAGGGTTGGAGATGAAATAGAGATAAGGCCAGGCGTTCATGTAGGAGGTAAGTACATGCCTTTAACAACAGTGATAGTCAGTTTAAAGAGCGAGGACATAGATCTTGAGGAGGCAAAGCCAGGAGGACTCATAGGAGTTGGAACAAAACTCGATCCATCCCTCACCAAGGCAGACAACATGAAGGGGAATGTTGTAGGACTTATAAATGAGCTTCCACCTGTCTTCTCAAGTATAGATGTAGAGGCTAGTTTCTTCGAGAAGATAGTTGGATTCAAGGAGGAAATAAAAGTAGAGCAGCCGAAAGTGGGAGATCTACTGCAGATAAGCATAGGAACTGCGACAGTGCCTGCTATACTGGAGGAAAGAAGAGGAGATTTGATGTCATTAACACTCAGAATACCAGTTTGCACAGAGCTTGAACAGAGATTAGCAATATCGATGAGAGTGAGTGGAAGGTGGCGGCTGGTGGGTCATGGGCTAATTAAAGGAGGAAAAGAATACAAACAGTGAATCTTCCTGCTTTTTCAGAAATAACTGCTTAATCTATGATTTCTCATGTTTACCAAAAAAGTGCCCAGAAAGCCCAGAGCTAAAGCTCTGGGATGAGTGGGCAGAACTTAAATATCGGCTCATGATAGTTGTGTTAAGCGAGTCGCTCATGCGGGCTATGGGCTACATGCCCATAGCAGGGGCTGATAGGGCATTATGCCCTGGTCTTGACACAGCCCTGAACTCGGTAGGATGAGGCCTCAGGCTGACAAACCGGGAATCTCCCGGCTTTAGCCGTGGAGAATGTCAAATTAGAAGCTAGGAAGAAATTTGATTTTTCCAGAACTCGTTTTTGCCTATGATTGCAGCCGGGATTACAGTATGTTTTATCTTTTCATTTGTTGAAGCTAAAGTTTATATAAGCAAGCTTCACATAAACTGGGTTTGTGCGGCCGTAGTCTAGCCTGGAGAGGATGGAGGCCCTCCATGGTGCCGAGGAAAGCCTCAGACCCGGGTTCAAATCCCGGCGGCCGCATCAGCTTATTCTTCTTAGGATGACCCTGAAGTGGAAATCTGTGAATCTGTATTTCATGAGCACTTTTTCAAGCGAATCCGAAAATGCACATGGATGCCTGCATACAGGAACTCTCTTTGCCCTGAAGGCTATGCTCATCCACTCGTCTACATCGGGTATTTTTCCATCCGTTAGACTTCTTATGAAAGCTATAACTAAATCTGACAGCAGATTCTTAGATTTTTCATCATTAAAGCCTCTTTTCTCGGAGATCTTCCTTACAACTTCTGAAAGCTCTTTCTCAAGCTCATCCAATTCTTCCATAAGGTTCTTCAGCAGGTATAACTTTATATATTTTGCACAGTATCTGAATCCAGCTGAGATTTCAGATAATCCCTAAATGCAATAGATGCCCTAAGAGATAGCTCTTTTAACTCTTCAATGCTGAGATTTTCCCTGCGATTTATTCTTTCCCCTCCAACTAATGCTATTATCTCATTAGTCAGTTCGATTATCCTTTCCGCATTGCTTCCCCTAGCTTCAGATTGCTTCAGAGCCTCCCTTATCTCAGCCTTCTGCTTCCTCAGCTTAATTGCTATAACTCTTAGCTTATCCTCATTCATATGTAATCACCTTTTTTAATGCGGCCAACATGTCTGTCCTGATACCCATGGAGCTTGAGGTTCTAGTGGATAAGGTGGGGAAAGATCCCCTGTTCAATCTAGATCTTGTTGAGCTTAAGTCGGGCAACATCACCATAACCCTCGACTTTCCAAGGGAAATAGGAGCTATAAGGCAAAAAGAAAAGGGAAAACTACTGATAAGTAAGGAGGCTCCAAAGGAGAAGAAAGGGTATATATTCAGTGGGATAGTGTATAAATCGTCCAAAAATGAGCTTCAAATATCGTTTTATGGGCTGTGGATGAAGATAAATGGTGAGGGCTTGGAGGAATTCGCCCAAGGGGATAAGGTGTATGTGCAGTTGATTTTGTCGGAATAGTTTTCCCAATCTCCCTCTATTACCTAGATTAAATTTCCAATTATACTTTTATAAGGAAAAATTTTTAGAGAAAGAAGAGCTGAAGTATCGTATGAAATGTGAGTTCTGTGGATCTGAGCTTCTCAGAGGGGAGGATGGCCTTGTCTGTAGCTCATGTGGTGCTGTATTCCAAGATTTCTTTGAAGATAGTAGGTTTACAGGAGGACCCATAGCGAAAAAAGGATCGGAAATAATAGACTATCTGGCCTCCTATTTCAATACACCAAGGGATATTGCAGAGGAAGCTAAACAAGTGGCGACTTTTACCAGAAGGAAGCTCGGAATGGATAAATCACCAACATCGCTTGAGATAGCGGCATTTATATACACATGCAGGAGGGAGGGAAGGCTAATACCTCTCAATGAGATAGATAAGTTGGCGAGAAGAGAGAGGATAAGGGTTAGCATATCAACTGTAGCTCTATATATAGCTAAAATAAGCAGTATTTTCGGAAGGAGCAGGGAAGATCTATTAATTCCTTACTTAAATTATGTTAAAATAAAAATAATGGAAGATGATAGAATAATGGGAAAGATGGGCAAAAGAGGAAGATACTTGGTTGAAGTAGCGGAGCAGCTTGCATACAGGAACCTAGTTGACTCGTTTGAAATTAACAGAGGAAGGATTGCAGGGAAAAATCCACTTTTACTTGCAGCCACAGCCTATTATAATGCATTCAAGCTCCTTGGGGCTAATATAACCCAGAAAGAGGTGGCATCATGTGTGGGAATTGGGAAGAGTGCGATAGCAAAGGGGAGAAGATTAGTGATAGGTCCAGTGGTTATGAGAAGGGAGGAGATTTGACGGAGATCAGAATAGAGCTGGAGATGCTTAAGAACTCAATAAGGATAATAATGATGGAGATAGAGGAGATAAAAGAGGAGATGAGGAAAATCAAGGTGTACTGTCATGAAGAGAAGGGATAAAGAAGCGAACTTTCTTATAATAATTCTGATAATCATATTCTTAATAATAAAAATTTATAGAAATGTTTATGTAATGAGCATGTTTTACAACATTCTTCTTCCAGCACTGCTCGGCATTGTTATCATGTTAATTGTTGTGATAACTTTGCGTAAAGCGAAAAGAGGAGGGATTCTCGGACTGATAGAGCTGAGGGAGAATATATTCCTGCTGAATTTATCCGGAAGGAGCTATATAGCAGCATCCTTTCTCATCACCCCGTTGGGAAATGCACCAGCAGAACCAGCTGCATTTGATGTTGAGAAGATAGCATCAGTCCTGTCGGATTTGGATGTAAACATTGCTTTAACCGTTTCTGGTGCAAAGGGAAGGATGTCTATTGGAGATGAGATGAGGTACTCCATGGTTGGTGTGTTGTGGAAAAGAGTCTCTTCTGTATCCTCGGATTCAGAGCTTTTGGATAACTCAATAAGGGTGATAACTAGAATTATGGAGAGCGATGGGTTTGAGGTGAAAAGGACAAAGCTGGACAAGGAGTATATAGCTGGGATTATCTCCCTGCATCAAAGGGCCAGGACATTCGAGGAGAAGCTCTCTCTAAAGGTGCCAAGTTTCAGCTCTGAGGAGGAGAGCTCTCTTTCAGTGGAACCTGGAATAGAGGTAAAGGATCTGCTAAGGCATATGCTCGTGGTGGGATCGACAGGATCGGGAAAGACGACCACAGTGAAGAGAATCCTATCCGATTTATGGACTAAGTATGGAGTAAAATTTGTGGTCCTTGATTACCACAATGAGTATGCCAACTTAGTGGCAAGCCTTGGAGGCAGAGTTCTTGAGCCAGAGGACTTCTCAATAAACGTTCTCAAAGGTATAGGAAGGATGGAGAAGGAGGAGCTCTACAACTTAGTTGAATCCTTCAGGGTGATATTTGATCTCACTCCTCCTCAAGAGTTCATGCTCCTAGAGGCTCTTGGAAGGATTAAGATAAAAGCTAGTGCGATGAAAAGCGAGCCAACGTTGGAGGAGCTTCTAGATGAGGTCAGTCAGATAGAGGTCAGATCTCAACCCGAATATGACACAAAAGCAGCTCTTTTAAGGAAGTTGTACCTTATATCAGAGTCGTCTTCAGTCCTGTCAAACGAAAGGCTTAGCTTATCCGACATGGATTCGCCTGTTGCAATAGAGCTTGGGATGCTGAAGACAGATCTCGGAAGAAATCTATATGCACACTTTTTCTTAAAGAGAATATACGATGAGTTCAGGTTGTTGAAGCAATATAGCATGCCTGAACTTGTAATAGTGCTGGAGGAAGCGGAGAGGACCATACCAAACTTGGGCCAAGAGAGGATGACAATAGCGGAGAGAGTAATAGCTGAAATGAGGAAGTTTGGAATATCGGTTGTTGTTGTGGCACAATCGCCGAGAAATATATCTCAATATATAATACAAAATACAGGAACTAAGATAGTGCATCAACTTGGCGGGAGCGATGACATAAACCCGATAAGGAGCTTCTTGGGGACTGATCAGAAGGCTATTCAAGAGGTATCAAACAGAATAGGCAGGCTAAGGAGGGGGGAGTTCATAGCTATAACAGAGAAGAGATCATTTCAAGGGAGGACCTATCCAACAGAATTCGAGCTAGATCTAAGCTTGGATGAGGTCAAGCAAAGGGCCATAATATCAGCTCTTAAGTGAGTTTTTGCTCTATCAGCTAAAAGTCGATATTGCAAGCATTCAAAAATGATTTCCAAGCTAACCTGTTCTTTTCCATTGAGTTTATAACAGTGAAAAAAGTTATGGAGATTGTAGCTGTCCATAAAAGCTTTATTCCAATGCTTATTTCGATGAAGCCAGAACTACAAGTATATCTGACCATCTAAACTCCTTTGTCTCCTCAAGGAACATCTCAAGCTGTTTGATAAACTCCTTTGGCACATTTATCCGCCTCCATTCATTAATCCATGAGCTTATCACTGTTTTAAGTACTTCATGCGGCACTGTTGTCTCCCAGCTAATAATCCTCTTCTCAACGATGTGAAAGTTCAGCCGGTCAAGTAGCTGCAACCAGTACTCCGGCTCCCTGTACTCCTCAAATTTGCCAACTGACCTCATGGCATCCCGCCATATAATGCACATCTTTCGGTACAGCTCGTTACCATTGGGTATTGGCTCGACTATGAGGGTGTACTTTGAAACTTTTTTGATGCCAGCGAGAGCATCCATGTGGAGCTTGGGATTAATTTCATGAAGAACAAAGTAAAGCAATACTAAATCAATAGACTCAAGTCTTAGTGGGAGATGCAATGCATCGCAGCACACAAGCATTAGTTCATTTACCGCATTGCTGGAGCTGATTTCTTCAGGAGACCCTACCAACTTTCCACAATCTAAATCCACAGCAATAATGAGTCCCGATGTATTCGATAGCAAATCTTTTGTAGACTCTCCCACGCCTACATCAACGATTACCTTTGGTTCAACCTTAGACAGCACCGATAAGATCTCGCTTCTTATTCTCTTGGCATCATCAAAGTAGCTTTTTGAAGCAGAAGTCTCCCGCAAGTATATCACCACACTGAATGCTGCTTTGATCTTTCGTATAAGATTTCTAATTTAGATCTTCTTTTTCTTATAAAGCTGTCGTAATCTCCTAGCAAATCTAGCAATTTTATTATTCATTTATAGAAATCATGGTGTCTTCTCCGGTATCATAAAGAATGAGATTTTTCCCCTATAAAAATCTTCTAGCAAAACTTTGGCTGCCTCCGATAAGTTAAGCTCACCAGTTGACTTGAAAATAAACCCTCTTTTCCTCGCTATGGCACTTAAGACCTCCTCCGGGCTCTCCTCAGCAACACCATAAGCTCTCTTCAACAAACCTGGACTGATTTTAGATGCAGTTAAGATGAGGGAGGAAGCCATATCCACTAAATCTGCTTTTGCCCCTCTAACAACAGCCTCAAATCCGCTTCCCTCCGGGGGTATTATTCCAGGAGAGTCTATTATGTAAAGACCTTTTTCTATCCTGTATTTGGTGAAACCCTTTGTGTAGCCAGGGCTTCTCGGCACTGGGCTTGTGGACGCGGAATGTCTTCCCTTCAGCACGTTTATTATAGAACTTTTCCCAACTTTTGGAAAACCCGCTATGAGCACAACAGCAGGAGAGTACCTCTTCAAGAATCTCCTCAGTCTCATCGTTCCGAGCCTTTTTCTAGCGCTTACAGGGACGACAGGAAACTCCTTGGATATCCTCCAGATCCACCTCTCTGCCACATCTCTGGGGACTAGATCCACTTTATTCATGGCTATAACTAGATTTTTACCCCTCTCTTTTGTCATCTTCTCGAGCTTTCTGCTTCTAGTGATATCAGGAAATCTAGAATCTATTACCTCTAGAACAACATCAGCCTCCTCCATGGCCCGCTCTATATCCCTCCAGCTCATTTCCTCTACCCTTTAAACTGGGACATCATGCTCTTGAACTCAAGTATGGCCTCATCATACCCAGATTGAGTTGCGACCTCGACTATCCACTTTCCCCTGTACCACATCTGCAGTATGATATTTCCTGTTCTGAGCTCCATATATCCTGAATCCTTGAATGTTTTATATGTAGGATTGTAATTTCTGTACTGGTCCACTATCTTGTTTGCCACGCTACTCGCAGATGAGTTCAGGAATGCTATTATCGCTATCACTGGGGTTACATTCCTGTAGCTCATGTATATGCCGACAGCATATCCTCCCTTAGGCAGCGATACATTTCCAGGCATGTACTTGAGGGGCATTACCTCTACAACATTCATATTCTTAGTTCCATTTATAGAAAGAAGCTCCAGAAAAGTTGTTTTGTCAGAAGGAGTTGGCCACTCGCTGCTGCTCATTTCCTCCCCAGGTAGCAAGAAGATTATGCTTCCCGCAACAAGAAGAATGACAAATACAGCTGCAAAAATAGCCCTGAAATTCAACGTTGCACCCACTTGAGTTTCAGGGCCAAGTGATAAACCTTTCGCTTTAATGAATAGCTTAATTTTAGTGCAAAGTTTTGTATAATTTGGTCGCAGGGAATCGCTTTTATTTAACTTCGCTTACTCATCCTGTGCTGGGCATAATATTTGTCACAGGAGGAGTGGTAAGCGGCCTTGGAAAAGGGATAGTTGCTGCATCAATAGGCAAGATACTGCAGGCAAGAGGATACGACATATCAATGGTGAAATTAGATCCCTACCTGAACCCAGATCCAGGCACTATGAATCCAGTTGAGCATGGCGAGATCTTTGTAACCGAAGATGTATGGATATTCAGCCCCTCAGAATCAGTTAGCTTTCAGATAGCTGAGATAGATGAGGATTTTGGCCATTACGAGCGGTTTCTTGGGAAATACATGCATCCATCGAACAATATAACAAGCGGACAGGTCATGCTTCAAGTTATACTGGGCGAGAGAAGAGGAGTCTATTTGGGTCAAACGGTGAGATTGATACCCCATGTGGTGGATGAGATAAAGAGGAGGATAATAGAAGTAGCAAAAAGAGAGAATCCAGATTTTTTGATCGTTGAGCTAGGAGGCACAATAGGGGATTATGAGGCTGAATCCTTTGTCGAGGCATTAAGGCAGATAAGAGCTGAGAGAAAAAGCCTTCATGTGCATGTTACGTATGTTCCCTATCTAAGATCAACTGGAGAGCTTAAGACAAAACCAGCTCAGACATTCATAAGGCTTGCAAATGCTGCAGGTCTGCCTCCAGATGCGATAGTTGTGAGAAGCGACAGAGATCTTGGGATAGATGTCCTGAGGAAAATATCCCTGTATTCAGGAGTTCCCCTAGACTCCATATTCCCTGATCCGGATAGGGAAAATGTATATGAGGTACCGTTGATTTTGGAGGAAAAAGGATTGGGCAGAAGAATAGAGAAATTCTTTGGACTTGAGGAAAGAAAAGCAGAGCTGGACAGCTGGAGAGAGGCCATAAGAGAGGGGGAAAAAGAGCTAACAGTAGGGATAGTGAGCAAATATTGGAGGATGCATGATGTGCATATAAGCATAAATGAGGCGGTAAAACATGCAGCATCTGCTATAAACTGCAGAGCAAAGATAAAGATGGTGGATGCATCTTCTCCAGATTTAGATGGCCTAGATGGAGTGATTTTAGCCCCAGGTTTTGGTGTGAAAGGAACTGAGGGAATGATAGATGCCGCTAAAAGGGCTATGGAGGAGAAAATTCCAACTCTAGGCATATGTTTTGGGGCACAGCTATCGACAGTGGCTTTCGCAAGGCACATAATGGGATGGGATGGTGCAAACAGCACAGAACTAGATCCAGATACACCATATCCTGTTGTCGACATGCTTCCTGAACAAGTTGGAGTGAAGGAGAAGGGAGGAACAATGAGATTGGGTGCTCATGAAGTGCTCATAATCCCCGGCACAAGGCTTATGGATGCGTATGGGGAGAGCATTGTGAAGGAGAGGTTCAGGCATAGATATCACATCTCAAGAAAATATGCAGAGCTCATGGAGGAGAGAGGATATAAAATAAGCGCCGTCGACAGGACGGGGAGGATAATAAATGCATTTGAGATAAGCTGGCATCCCTTCTTTGTAGGGGTTCAGTTTCATCCGGAGTACAAATCAAGGCCAGGCAAACCCAGTCCTGTTTATCTTGCTTTTATGAAATCTGTTTTAGAACACTCTTAACGGAATCCACCACATAGTTTACATCTTCATCGCTCATGCTTGGATGGATTGGTATGTAGAACACCTCTTTTGTCAATTTTTCTGCAACTGGAGTTCTCTCAAACTCTACTTTGTCAAACAAAACTGCAAGATAATTTCTTTCAGGGTCATTAAGCATTTTCATAGCTTCTTGTTCCTGAACTGGCATCGGATAAGGCTTCCTAGCCATCACACCTACAGCATTCAGTCTATCAACTATCTCATCCCTCTTTCTAGCATCTGTCATTAATGGATAAAGGTGCCAAGCATGTTTAGCCCAGGGAGCTACATACGGTATCCTGATTCCCCTTATATTTAGTTCCTCAGAGTATATCCTCGCGATAGTCTCCCTTCTTTTATTCATAGAATCCAGCTTTCTGAGCTGGACTAGTCCTATCGCAGCATTTATCTCCGTCATCCTGTAGTTAAATCCTATTCCCCAGTGAATATACTTGCTTTTCTGTCCTTGATCCCTCAAAATCCTTGCTTTCTCTGCTATTTCCTCGTCATTTGTGGTTATCATTCCTCCCTCTCCTGTGGTCATGTTTTTTGTCGGATAGAAGCTGAAAATAGCGGCATCTCCCATTGATCCGACTTTTCTTCCCCTATACTCAGCTCCATGGGCTTGAGCTGCATCCTCCAGCACAAGAGCTCCTTCTTTTCTTGCCTTTTCCATTATGGGATCCATGTCAGCAGGATGTCCATGCAAATGCACAGGTATCACTATTTTACATTTATTTAAATTCATTTTCTCAGGATCTATATTCATTGTCCTCTCATCTACATCAGAAAACCTTGGAACAGCACCACAAAGCACTATTGTTGAAGCGGATGAGAAGAAGGTAAAAGCAGATGTCAGGGCTTGATCTCGTGGCCTCAAGCCCATTGCAATAAGAGCTATGTGAAGAGCTGCAGTTCCATTTGATACGGCTACTGCATGCTTTGTCCCGATGTAATCAGCGAATTTTTGCTCGAACTCTCTTACTTTTTCTCCTTGGGCCAGCATACCGCTTTCCAGTACTTTCTCTATCTCATTAAGCTCCTCCTTTCCCAAGAACGGTTTTGATATGGGTATAACTTTCTTAACTGTCACATGACCCGATGGAGGTGAAAGTTAAAAAATTATATGTGGTCATCTTCTTCATGCATCGTGTTCTCCTGACGAACGATGATGGCATACATTCAGCTCCATTCAAAGCTCTCTGGAAAGCGTTAATAGAAAAGGGGTTTAATGTATCAGTTGTAGTTCCGGAAAGAGAGATGAGTGCTGCTGGAAAAGGGATAACACTGCATAAACCACTGAGAATATGGAGAATACCGACTAAAGTAGGAGGAGCATATAAAATAGCTCATCTTGTGAGCGGAACTCCTGGAGATACAGTTACAGTTGCCTTGAGATATCTGCTGGAGGACAAGCCGGAGGCAGTTCTATCAGGCATAAATGTGGGAGATAACATGACCGTGGACAATATATTTACTAGTGGGACAATAGCAGCAGCAATACAAGCAGCCTTAATGGGGTTTAAATCAGCTGCTTTTAGTGTGGAGATACCGCAAAATGAGGAGCCAAGGCCAGCTGATAAGTTCAGAATCCATGCATTGATAGCAACCGAGATAGCAGAGTGGGTGCTTGAGAACGGGCTTCCAGATGGAGTGGATCTCCTGAACGTAAACTTTCCATTTAAGATATCGGATGATACTCCAGTAAGGCTCACAAAGCTGGCTAAGGTCAAGTTTGAGAACTATGTTCTGGAGAGAGTTGACCCCAGAGGAAAGCCATATTACTGGATTGGGAGCAACCCGATAGCCATCTCGGAGGAGATGAGAGGAACTGATTACTACGCTCTGACTGTGGAGAAGGCTATATCGATAACTCCCATAGGACTGAACTTTATATCTCCCTTGGAGGAGAGAAAAGCTGATAGGGAGGTAATAGTGGATAAGATGAACGATCTAATATCAGTTATATCAAATTTAGTCATATCCCTGAGGTAGCTCTTTTAAGAAGGCCCAGATCCTCATTTATTTTGTTTTTCGCACCCTCTATATATTTCCTCATGGCATCTGGATTGGGGGATCCATCGCTTTTTCTCTTTAGCAATTTAATCGGGTTTGATATCGCTCTTATAACTTTCTCATCCAAGTTAAACTCCTCCTTGAGAAAGGACAATATCTCATCCAAGCTGGGATCGTTCATCTTGCTCATCCCTCTTGCTATTCGCACATAAACCTCTCTGTACGGTATCTTGAGCTCAAGTGAAAGAAGCTCAGCTATATCAGTCAAGATTAGAGTTCCGGTAAATTTGACCTGTCTGAACCTGACTTTCGAGATAAAATCCTCGAAGATGCTTATTGTATCCGCAGTTCTCACAAGAAGGGGGATAAAACTGCTGTTCATCTCCTGAAGATCCAAGTTGTATCCTGAGGGAATTCCTTTCTCCACAGCCAAAATGGAGGTGAGAAGGCCTATTGCCTTTCCTCCCCATGCTCTAACAAGCTCCATTGTCACTAGGTTCTTTTTGTGGGGCATCAAGCTGCTTGTTGCCATGTGCTCCCTTGGTGCATCTATCAGGCTGGAGAAAGAGAAGAATATCATGTCCTCAGCTACTCTTGACAGAAATACGGAAAGAGAGGTGAGGATAGAGGAAACGATGTGTATGAAATCCCTTGATCCAGTTGCCAGCAGGGAGTTTTTTACCACACCACTGAAGTGAAGGGAGGATGCAAGCTCCTCTCTATCAATATCTACTAGTGTTGAGGTGACAGCCGCAGCACCGAGAGGGGATCTGTTCACCAGCTCCAGTACATCTAAAAGAAGTCTAGTGTAAAATGAGAGCTCCTCCTCTATGTACGTCAGATAATGTGCTGCTGTGGATATCTGGGCAGGCTGCATGTGGGTGAAGGAGGGAAACAGTGTGTATAAGTTCTCAGAAGCTGCATGAAGCAGCGTAGCCCTCAAATTTAGGATCTCCTCTATTATTCTAGTGATATATTTTCTTGTTAGAAGCCTAAGGACAGCAGCTACATGATCATTCCTGCTCCTTCCTATGGAAATCCATCCAAAATCCTCACCAACTCTCTCCTTCAGGTATTCTTCCATCGCCTCAAATATGTCCTCAGCTTTTCTCGAGAGCAAATCCTCTTTGGAAACTGATTCTAGGGCTACCAGAACTTTTCTGCCCGCTTCCTCTGGTATTGCATTAATTGATATTAAATGCTCCACATGAGCTCTCATTACATCAACTGCTTCCTCAACAAAATGTCTATCTATGTCAATGGATGATGTGAACTCAAGTATTTTCTTCTCAGTATCACCAAGCAATGCTTTCCTGTAGAGGGACACCTATACCCCTCCTTGTCCTGAATCCAATGATGCTCTGAAGTCCCCACAGCTCAACAAATCCCTTTGAGAACTCCTGAGAGAGCGTGCTATGGCTTTCGTATGCCACTAACTTGTCCTCATATAAGCTGTTATATGAACTCCTTCCCACAACTCTAGCACTTCCCTTGTATAGCTTTAAGGTGACGCTTCCACTGACCTTCTCCTCCATGTTGTTTATGAATGCATCTAAGCTGCTCTTCAACGGCTCAACCCAGAGGCCTGTGTAAACTAGATCGGACCATGTCTCATCAACGAGCAATTTAAATGAGAGCTCCCTCTTCGTGAGAACCATCTTCTCCAAATCCTTGTGAGCTTCTATAATGACAGTTGCTGCTGGGCATTCATATACCTCCCTGCTCTTCAACCCAACAGTCCTATCCTCTATGTGATCTATCCTTCCGATGCCATGTCTCCCTGCTATGATGTTGAGAGTGGCTATCAATCGCGATGGTGGTAATGCATCTCCATTTACTGCAAATGGAACTCCCTTCATGAAATCTATGGTCAAATATTCTGGCTCATTTGGCGCTTTTTCTGGGGAAACAGTCCACTTAAATGCATCCTCTGGCGGCTCTCTTGATGGATCCTCTAGGACTCCACCCTCTATGCTCCTCCCCCAAAGGTTCTCATCAACACTGTAGCTCTTGTATTTCACAGGTATTCCCTTTGATTTTGCATACTCATACTCCCAATCCCTAGCGAGACCCCAGTCCCTGACAGGAGCAAAGACCTTTAAAGATGGGTTCAATGCCTTTATGGTGACATCAAATCTTATCTGATCATTCCCCTTCCCGCTGCATCCATGGACAACAGCATCAGCATCCTCCTTTTCAGCTACTTTCACCAGCTTTGAGGCTATTAGGGGCCTTGCGATGGCGCTTGAGAGGGGATATTTTCCCTGATACATGGCATTGGCTTTTATCGCTGGGAATACGTAGTCTTGTGCAAACTCTTCTTTTGCATCTATGTAATAATGTCCTGCAGCTCCTAGTTTCTCCGCTTTATCAGCTATCTCCTTGAAGTCATCCTCCTGCCCAACATCGACTGTCACCGTTATAACCTCGCTTCCTGCTTCCTTAAGCAAAGAGAGGAGGACGGATGTATCCAAGCCTCCGGAATAGGCTAAAACTACTCTCATTTTTCCTATCTCATCTGGGACTTTCATGCAGATCCCAGCTGCAAAGATAGCTCTATTTATAAATATATTGTAATATATACTTCATTAAGAGGGATCAAATGTTCTATTTGTGACAATTTGACCGGACCTAAGCCTCAGTATTATCTCATCTAGCACATTATAAGCTCTTATCGCATCGTCTTTGCTCACAATAAGGATGGTATCTGTGTGGCAGGAGATTATCTGGCTTATGTTAATCCCATTCCATGCGAGAATAGATGTTATATAGGAGACTACGCCAGGAGTGTTTATTATCTCCTCCGGACTCACCAGAATTATAGCTGCTTGATCGTCCATCCTGTATGTTATGCCCCTGCTAAGTATATTTATCACATTGCTGCTTGCCTCTCTTGCAATAGCCAAAGTGAAAGTTCTAGTTCCTTGGGTCAGCTGGAAAAACCTAGCGCTTGCAGCTTTCTCCATGATCTCATTCACGTTTCTCAAGACAACTTCTCTCTCTGCTGTTATAACTGTAACATCCATTTCGAGCCTCATTGAGCTATTAGCAAGTATGTATCTGACCATTCTCTCATTCAAAGTTCTCCTCCTCTTAAGGGTCTCAGAGAACCTTATGACCGCCATTTTCACAGCACTTTCATCTGTTTTCTCCAAATTACTTGCTTTTCTCACTTCCTCCATTATGCTTCTGCTGAGAGCACTGAAATTCACTATATTAAGACAGATACAGTCCACTATGGAGGGATGACTTGCTATTATCCTTCTAACAACTTCAGCAATGCTCTCCTTTCGACGCATATGCATGGAAGCACTTTCCATTTAGAAACATTTCTACAGATCCAGCAGTGTCAGACCCTTGGCCTCTATTGTTCTGTTGAGCTCTCCATCCAGCTCAAATACTGCTATTTCCGCTGTTCCTCTTACATATCCCTCAATTAGATGTCCAGCTATGACACCTCTCCAAGATCCTAGGACAACATGAAGGTGCAGGAATCTTTCCCCATCCTTCTTTATACTGAGATTTCCCAAAAGAGAAGCTATTTCATGAAATCCAATTACTTCTCTGACATCGTACTCCCCTCTTTCCGGGTTATAAACAGCTATTTTTGCCCTGTCAAGTCCGCCTATTCCCTTTACTATTCCACCTTTCATCCCTTGACAGGATTTCTTCAGCTCGGATACAATCTCAGTCCCCTCATCCAGCCTGATTAGATGAACTGCTCTTATATTATATGTCTTCATGGGGCATCACCTTCATCAGCGGCATAATGGTATTGATAAACCTTGATAAGGAGAGTCAATTGAGATCACTACAGTCCTTTGAGATGCCTCTGGGAGGGGGGTGTTAAATATTTTTATAACCTTATGAGTTTCACAATAGACGAGTAGATGATAAATAAATATCTATAAGGGCATTCTCTTGCTATGATCCTCTCTGGTCTCAGCCCACCGACCGTGATCACCTGCCCTACTTCCCTCAGTGTGTGGGCATCACTCCCTCCTATCCCCTTCTTTCCGTATTCTGTCGCAAGTTTCAATGCTTTCTCATTCTCCTGTCGAGAGGATCTTCCGTTAGTCACCTCTATGAAATCCACCAGTCTCACTATGCTTCCTAATCTTATAGACTTTCCTCTAAATGGATGCGCTATGGCTGAAATACCACCTTGCTCTCTTATCTCTTCTATCGTCTCCTCAGGACTCCTGTGCGGTTTCACTTCTTCGGAGATAAGATATGCAAGAATTTCCCCTCTGTTTGTCATTATTTCTTCTCCGGGTATTAGATCAATATCCAGCTTTCTTGCTGCTTCCCTTGCACTTATGTATCCCTGCATGCTGTTATGGTCTGTTATAGCTACTCCAGATAGACCTTTTTTCTTCGCTATTTCAATTATCTTGTGTGGCTCGGAAAGCGAATCCTTTGAGAACTTCGTGTGTATATGAAGGTCGTACATATTATCCCTCCGTTAGGACTAATGTTTATTAATTTCTCTTCATAGTGATGTCGAGTAATTATTATACTAAAATTAGCATTATATAAAATGTAGTGTACTTTGCCTATTGCAGAGAGAGGTGTTCATAGATAAACCCCGCAAAAGAGGCACTTTCTTTACAAAAATAAAGGCTGCAGTTGATGGCAATAAACCGGATTTTATTTTCGCTGTTGTATTTATTTGCTTTATTATTCTTCCTTCTTTTAGGTGAATAGCCTCCATAATTACTCTGTAAAGCCTATCAGACGGCCTTCCTTTCTGAACTCCGGGGCATCTATCGTCAAAATAAACATGATACCCGCAGAAGTAGGATTCTGCATCCCCTTCCCTCATGATTATTATGGGCCATAATTTACAAGCTATTGGTTTCTCATCCCCTAGCAGGCATAAATTTCCATGCAAAAACACACAGGAATTTCCTATTCTCCTAAGTATCGGCTTTCCATGCACTATCTCTATCTTATCTCTTCCGTAGGTAGAGGATATTCTGACAGCCTCATCCGGTCTTAAGCTCACAAAAAACCATTTGCAACACTCACCGCATGCGAAACAAGTCCAATCTTTCACCTTGCTCCATGGCAGGAGCATGATGCTCTATTGTACTAGAGCAAGATAAGCTTTAATCCTTTTATGAAAACTAGTTGTTCTTTCTGAATACAACCCTAAATCTCCCATTTCTCAGCTTTTTGTACCTCTCTATTCTCCAGTTTAACATAGTCTCATCCTCTAAGATATACTTAAAGTCGTCGAAGTAGTCATAAATACCGCAGGTGAAGCACATGTGGCCATAAAAATCAACAATAACTTCATTTTCATTTTCTTTTATAAGATCTACCTTTGCCTCAGGCCAGAATCTCTCAATAAACTTTTCAATAGCCTTTTTAGCTGTGCTCATACGATATGAAGCAGAAATCTTTTTTATGCTTTTTCTTCACCGCGGCATATGTGGGACGTGCTTCTACTCTTCATAACAGGGATAGCCATAGGTAAGTTTCTTAAACCAAAGGTAAAAATAGAGAAAATACTACCATACATGGCATATGTTCTCATATTTATAATAGGGGTTGAGATCGGAAATGAGGGTATATTGTCTCAGCTGCCGGAGATCTTGTTTTTCTCTCTTTTAATTGCCATATCCGTGATGATAGGCAGCATCATTGCTGTAAAGCTATCTAGGGTGGCATGATGTATTCCTCGATAATTCCGCTGCTTCTCTTGATACTGGGAATAGCCGTAGGCTCCTTTGTGAAGCTCCAGCTGATAAGCACCACGATATCTCTGTTGCTCTATTCTCTCATCCTGCTTATCGGCATCACTTTGGGGAGAAGGAAAATAGTTTTAAGAGTGAAAGATCTAGAAGCACCCGTTCTCACATTGGTGGGAACTTTAATTCCGGGAGCAATCGTTGCTCCAATTATAGGCATTCCGGTGAATGTTTCAGTAGCTATTTCTGCAGGATTTGGCTGGTATAGCTTAGCTGGACCTCTTATAACGAAAATATGTGGAGCGAAAGCAGGAACAATAGCCTTTCTTTCTAATCTCTTCAGAGAAGCAATATCACTTGCTTTAGCTAGGACAATTTCAGAGAAAATAGGCTGCGGTGCTTTAGTGGCATCAATTGGAGCTGGATCGATGGACACAGCGTTGCCCTTTGTCGCTCAGGTATGCGACTATAACTGGGTGGTGAGATCCTTTATCTCTGGGCTTGTGCTAACTTTACTAGCCCCTCTTCTGATACCTTTACTGCTTGGTTTATGAGGAAAAGGTTATTATATGGAATGATCTCTCATATTGGGTGCTTTAATGGGAGAAGCATATGGAGAAATAATATTTGAGGGATACAAGCCATTTATAGAGCTCCTGAGAAAGCTAGGGGTGAAGGAAGTAGAATCAATTGAAAGAGAGCTTGAAGAGAAGGGAAAATGCGATATATCCTTGAGCAATGTAAGGATAAATTCCGAGATGAGAGATGGCTTACTTCATGTAAAGTTCGATGGAGATGAGCTCTGGATGGCATCCGCGGCACCTCCTGATGAGAACTATGTGGACTGGCTTAAGAGGATATGTGCTGGAGTGCTTTGGATATCAGAGGTCTTCAAAGCAGTAGATGTGCACAAAAAGGAGGGGGTTAATTTTCTCTTTTTCTCCGAGGAGGAGATAGAGAGAAAGAAGGAGGAGATGAATCAGCAGTGGATGAAATCTCTTGAGGATATTTCCGGCTTCTTCAATGTCTGAAAATTGCAATTAATCTGTCAATTATTCCCCTTTTTCTCCTTTCTGGTGGATTCAAGGCAATTTCTATCGGTATTTGCCCAATCAGAATCGATGTTAGGAAAGCTGAAAGTGTCATCAATGCTTCTTCCTGAGCATAGGTCTCTATAGCTCCAGGTCTTATCCTTCTCATATAATCTATAGCGGCTTCTGCAGTCATCCCTTTACTGAATATCAGATAGCCAGCAGCAACGGTTGCAGCTCTTCCCACACCAGCAAAGCAATGGACAGCAGATGGCCTGCCCTTTGTCGCTCTAGAGCTTATCCACTCTAATAAACGTATCATCTCACGTGTGCTTGGTGCTCCTCCTGGCTCTACTGGCAGGAAGTAGAATTCCATTCCCTCATTTACCACAGCATGTTCATATGAGTATATCCCTCCCCAGTAGGGAGCTATCTCCCATTCTGTTGCTAGACAGACAATACATCTAGCACCCATTGCCTTAAGCTTCTTAATATCCTCTCTTCTCACAGGTATCCTTGATATGCCAAGCTCCATTGGAACTACCCAAGTCAGAAATTGCATGAAAAATAATCGATAAAGATAAAGTTAAAAACATAGTTTTAATAAAAATAAAGTGTTGCAGCCGAAGTGCTGAAAGTTAAATATTGGGAAGTTGCTGGCGATTCTGTGCGCTTGGATTATGTTGAAAAACTTCTGAAAGAGATGGGCTTGAGCGAGGTATGCAAAGTTGACCTAAAAGAAGGCACTATAAGGGTATCCGTGAGATATGATCCTTTTTACGCTGAGAAAGCGAGAATAAGGAGGCTTATCCATCTTGTGGATTCGGATGAGCTCAGGGAGCAGCTAAATCACCTGCTTAAAATGATGGAAGATGCCTCCGTTTATACAACTGTAGTCGTGGCAGAAATTCCAGGGGCAGCTTGGAGATTGAAGACCCACTTGGAGATGATAAGCAAGAGAGTGGATGATGCAAGGTCAAGAGCTCCAGGAATAAAGGCCATGATGAAGAAGGTGGACAGCTACATCAAAGAATATCTCAGGGTGAGAAGTAAAAATGTGGAATAAAGGAGAATCGAAAGCAATACTTGTTATAGAGGCATTTTTCGGCAGCTTGTATGTCACGGTGACAAGAGGCTTATTCATAGTCATGCTAAGCTACAGTGGCTATGAAATGAGCTCTATATCCATGGTTAGCTTGTTTTCAGCAATACTTGGCGTTATGATATCCTACCTGTTGTATCACAAACAATCCATAATCTATGGAAAGTTCAAGCTTAAGATGGTGATTGTTCATGGAGCAGAAAGGCTTCTCTGGATGAGTCTTCCTTTCTTCGTGTGGAACAGAGAGGTAACAACCTTGTTATACTCTCTTTCCATGGCAATAACAGTCCCTGTGGGTGTTTTCATAAGCTCAGCTATGATGGCCCTGTTTAAGGGAGAAGAGCTAGATGATCTAAATGCGAAGAGGAATGTTGCAAGTGCTGCTGCTTCACTTCTAGCCGGAATTTTTATGACAATATCCCTTGCATTGCTCCCAGCTCCTGAGAGCTACTATATATCATATGTATCAGCAGGTCTCCTTGGTCTCAGCTCCACGTTCGCTGTGTCGATGCTGAGAATTCAGAGGCTTGAGGAGGAAAAAGTGTTTGCATTACATGAGGAAGATAGGATAAAGCTGTCGGCAACGTTTGTCTTCCTCATCATAATGTTCACCGGATCTAACATGCTTGGAATAGCCTGGATTCCATATATCAAGGGAATTGGAGCCCCAAGCTACATAGCTGCCTTGATGAACTTGGTGGGCTCCATCGGCGGAATTATAGGGCCTTATTTATTCAGAAGTTATAGGCATCATAGAGTGGCTATATCAGCCAATGCTCTTGCCACATTATCAGTACCATTTATACTGGTGCCGATAGCTCATCCAGTCCTTTCCTTCGTAACATCAGCTACTTTTGTCAGCGTCAGCCTGCTTTCTATGCTTGTATACTCCAGCTATGTGGAGAACCTAGGAATAGCAAGGGCATCCGTGCTGCTGACCGCATCCTCCTTTATTGGTCTGGTGGTAGCATCACTCTTGGGCTTATTTCTTCAGCCCTTCATGCTTTTAATTCTGGCCGGATTATCCAAGATTCTTGCAGCGTTGATGGTAACATTTGCCGTTCCAGAGACAGCTATTGTCCCAAGAGAAGTGGCCATGGGTTATGCCCGGCTTATACACTCAGTGAGCACCGCTGGTTACATGACAATAGCAGTCATATCAAGACAAGCTATAGCAACAGCTCTCAAGATCTTTGCTTTTTCCTTTCTTCTGATACTAATATACTTTATATACAGGCTTCTCTTTCTCATCATATGAACATATTAGATGCACTGCTGTCCGTGTCCAGAGAGCTCGTGCAGTTATTTCCAAAGATAGCCCTATCAATACTGTTGATAATGCTCTTCTTAGTGATAATAAAGGGAGTTAACAAGCTGATAAGATGGTTGCTGAAGGTCAGCGATGTGGAAGGCCTTCTCGGCAGATACTCAGCATCTTTCTTAATTTCCCCCATAACTCAGGTCTTCATAGTGCTGTCTGATCTTGGGCTCATAATTCTTCTCTCGGCGATCCTTCTTAATGTGTTCCTGCCAACAGGTAGCGATGTTTACAACCTTTATGTCTCATATCTGGGAAGAGTGGGAAGCGTAGCCTTTCTGATAATCATCTTTGTGTTCGGTATAAGCTCCGTCATGAGCCTTGTTAGGCTGGAGGACAAGGTGAAGAGCATGGTGATGCTGATATCCTTGCTAATGGTGTTTGCTGTCCTGATAGATCTGACAAATCTAGGAGGAGAGATAAAGGCTGGGCTGGTCTGGGGAATATCCTTGGGAATAGGAATAACAATAGGGGTGTTCTCTGTATGGTTCTTCTTCAAGGAGAGCATAGACTCCCTCTGCGGGAAGAGGCAAGCTTAGTGGAATTTATGACCTTTCAGAGTTAACAACAATGAGAAAGACAGAGCCTCTGATATCAAAGAGAGAGGAATTATCAAACTCCTGTCTACATCATAGAAAAGACCCATCAATAAGCTTCCTGCCATCCAGAATGCCCCTGTGAGGAAGCTGAAGATTCCATACGCATAAGCCCTGCCCTCAGCCTCAACTAAATCCGCTACTGCAGCCCTTATGTTCGTTTCATAAGCTCCCATTGCTATTCCCCATATCACTGCAGCAGGTATGCCATTCCCGGATAGAAAGAGAGGAACCTCAAGGAATGCAGCGATTGGTGCTATGAGAATTGAGGTAATTCCAGCTTTATCATATATTATGCCCGCTGGTAGCGCTATGGCAGCATCGGATGCCATTGCCACGGCATAGAGAAGGGCAATTCCCTCATCGCTCATAATATTAGCTGCTTTTAAATGATATGACACAATAGACCAGTGCATGAATCCTATTGTGAAAAGGGACATAGCTACTGTGTAAATCCAGAAGGTTCTTCCCAATTTCCCAGATTTTGTGCTTTTTCTCACAGCTTTTACCTCAGGATAGTTTTTATACCCGATGGCTAGGGAGATAATTGCTAATAGAGCTGGAATTGAGAGAACAAGGAAGGCAAAGCTGTATCCATCCAGATAGAGCGCATATGCAACAACTATAGGTCCTATAAAAGCTCCTATTTGGTCAAATAGTTCGTGTATTCCAAATCCTTTTCCTCTTCCAATTCCCTCAGTTATCTCAGACAGTATCACATCCCTAGACGGCTGTCTCAATCCCTTGCCTATTCTCTCAAGGAACACAAGAAGGATGACAAGAGTCCAGTTTCTTGCGAATGCAAGCATTGGAACTGCTACTAAATTAATTCCATACCCAAGAAATGTGATCAGCCAGTATACCTTGCTGGATTCACTCCTTCCGGCAATAACTCCTCCCAACAATCTGAAAACATAGCCTATAAACTCCCCTACTCCCACGAGCCCTGCTATAACGGCCGTTGCTCCTATATACTCTATGTACGAGCCTAAAACAGACCTTGCTCCCTCATATGTGGTATCTGCGAATAAAGAGACAAAGGAGAGAGCTATAAAGGCTACTAAGAGCTTTTTCTGCATGATCAGCTCTTGATCAATTAGGCTTAAAAGCTTTTATCTCATGGTTTTAAGGTGTTGTTGATGAGGGTCATCCCAATGAGCTCGGATTCGATGGGCGCAAGAAGCATGGCCACATTTATAGAGACAAAAGATGCGAAGATAATGATAGATCCAGGTGTTGCGCTTGGGCCAAGCAGATATGGCCTTCCCCCTCATCCAAAGGAATGGGAGAGGATGCAGGAGCATTGGAAAGAAATAGTAAATTATGCAGAAAAAGCAGACATTTTAATAATAACGCACTATCACTACGATCACCATAATCCATGGGATGATCTGGAGATATATGATGGTAAAAAAGTTCTGGTAAAAGATCCAAAAAAGAACATAAACTATAGCCAGAGAAGCAGGGCATCTTTTTTCCTAAAACAAATTGAAAATAGAGCAAAGATAGAAATAGCTGACGGTAATAAAGTATTAGAAGGGGAGACCGAGATATTGTTCTCTAATCCTGTGTTTCATGGGACAAATGACAAGTTAGGATATGTTGTGGAGGTTCTTATAAGGGAGGAAGGTAACAGTTTTCTGTTCACAAGCGATGTAGAAGGTCCATCCCTCGAGGATCAAGTTAAATTTGTGCTCGATAACAGACCGAAAATTGTGATGATAGATGGCCCCATGACATATATGCTCGGTTACAGGTACTCTCAGGCCAGTCTGGAGGCATCTATACAAAATCTTCTCAGGATTTTAGACGTGGTTGAGACTCTTGTGATTGATCATCACCTTCTTAGAGATCTTGATTGGAATAAAAGGATAGCAAAGGTACTTGATAAGGGAAATACTATGGGAAAGAAGGTATTAACATCAAACGAGCTGGTTGATAAACCATTAGATATGCTGGAGGCAAGAAGAAAAGAGCTATACGAACTCTACCCTGTTAAAGAATCTGAAATGAGGAGATGGAGTATTGAGGAATGATCTTCCTCAGGTATATGAGCCAAAATGTTTATATCTTTTCCTAAGCCGAAAGCTGGGTGATGCTTTTGGTAAGAGGGGGATGGACTGGCAAAATCCTAAGGGTGGACCTAACCAAGAGAAAATATGTTCAGGAACCGCTTGATGCAAAGATGGCCGTAGACTTTCTCGGAGGAAGGGGCTTTGCTGTGAAAATATTGTGGGATGAGCTGAGCAGAGGCGTTGATCCTCTATCCCCAGATAACCTTTTGGTGATGGCAACAGGACCTCTCACGGGCCTTCCAATCCCAAGCAGTGGAAAAATTCAGGTGGCAGCTAAGTCCCCGCTGACAGGAGGATATGGAGATGGGAATATAGGGACAAAGGCAGCTGTTCAGCTTAAAAAAGCGGGATATGATGTGCTTGTCGTTAGAGGAAGGGCAGAAAAGCCGAGCATAATAAAAATAGAGGATGATAGCGTTGAAATAATGGAGACAGATCTCTGGGGAAGGGATACATGGGAGACTCAGGACGAGCTCGAGAGAAAGTATGGGAAGAATGCTGGCATACTGTTGATAGGTCCTGCTGGAGAGAGATTAGTTAAGTTTGCAGTTGTGATGTCAGAAAAGGGAAGATCCGGTGGAAGGCCCGGTATCGGGGCTGTAATGGGATCTAAAAATCTGAAGGCTGTTGTGATAAAGGGAAGCAAGGAAATACCTGTTGCTGACAAGAAAGCTGTTGAGGCCCTTGGAGCTGAGGGATACAAGGAGGTGAAGAGCTCGAAGAGCTATGATCTCTGGATAAGGCAGGGAACAATGGTGGCTTTTCAGTGGTGTCAGGAAAACAGTACACTGCCCACAATGAACTTCAGCGAGGGGATATTTGACTACGCTGAGAACTTAAATGGAGATGCCATGGAGAAATACTATAAGATAGGGCAAAAGGGATGCCCCAATTGCAATATGCCATGCGGCAACTTGAATAAGATAAAGGAGGGCCCATACAAGGATGATGTTGTTGAGATAGATTATGAAAACATAGGGATGCTTGGACCGAATCTCGGAATAGGAAATATGAATTATGTGCTTTCATTGAACCTTCTGGCCGATAAAATGGGGATGGATACAATAAGTCTCGGAGGAACTTTAGCATTCGTAACGGAGGCTTACCAAAGAGGATTGATAGGAGAGGATCAGATAGGATTAAAGCCTGAGTGGGGAAATGGGGAAAAATATCTGAGAATGGCTGAGATGATAGCAAGAAGAGAGGGTTTTGGAGATCTAATGGCAGAGGGCTCCCTTTCATTGGCAAAAAGAATAGGAAAAGGCGCTGAAAAATTCGCCATTCAGGTCAAAGGACTGGAGGTCTCCGCTTATGAGTGCCACACCCTCCATGGAATGGCCTTGGCATATGGCACATCTCCGATAGGAGCTCATCACAAGGATGCATGGTTCATATCGATAGAAATAACAGAGGGAAGGGACATAATAAACAAAGAGAAAGTGGAAAAGCTGATAACAATGCAGAGAAGGAGGAGCTTCTTCGAAAATGCGACCACATGCAGGCTGCCTTGGGTTGAAGTCGGTTTCAACCTTGATTGGTATCCAAAGTTCCTGAGGGCAGCTACTGGACTTGATTTCACATGGGATGACCTCTATCAGATATCCGACAGAACTTATGCACTGATAAGGGCCTTCTGGGTGAGGGAGTTTGGAGAGAAGTGGGGAAGACATATGGACTATCCTCCGGAGAAGTGGTTCACCGAGCCCTACACAAAGGGGCCTTATGCGGGAAGAAAGCTTGACAGGGATAAATATGATCAGATGCTGTCCTGGTACTACGAGCTCAGAGGATGGGACGAAAGAGGCATACCCAGAAAATCGACTCTTGCAAAGCTTGGCCTAGACTATGTTGCTGTCGAACTCGAGAAAGTGGTGAAACTGAGTGAATAGCCGTGAAATGGATGTCCAAACAAGCTTTCAATGAGAGATATACCAGCGGTATCCTCTCCATCTTTTTATAAATTTTTAGCGTAGCAGTAAGCTAATGAGCCTATATTATAGGTGGTTTCATGAAGCTGAAGTTCATAGGTCCTCTAGCTGATCTAGCAGGCGGGAGGGAAATAGAGATAAAAGGAAGGAAGGAGCTAAAAGAAGTAATAGATAGCCTTCCTGATAAAGCTAAGAGCATCATAATGAGCGGGAGAATCATAATATTGGTTAATGGAAGGTCGGTCAAGCTGGAGGAACGTGTAGAGCTCGGAGAAGAAGATCTAGTTGTTTTCTTGCCGGAAATAGGAGGAGGGTCTAATTGTATCGCTTTCTCTTTGATCTAGATGATACCTTGGTCGACAATATGTTCATGAAGTATATTCTTCCGGAGGTTTCCAGAAAGATAGCTGATATTGCAGGTATGGATCCGGAAATTATCAGGAGGATGATAATAGATGAGAACATAAGAAGGCTTAAATCCGGACTTTACGTGGAAGCATTCGACTGGGATGACATAATAACAGGAGTTCAGGCGTCTATCGGGGTAGGAGATCCTGTTCTGTTCTCCGATGAGGTCATCAAGTTTTCAAGAATGGCATCTCCCAAGCCCGGAGTTAAGGAGGTATTGAGGAGAATCAAGTCAGAGGAGGGAAGAATAAGTCTGGTTACAAATGGTTTCTTGAGTTATGTTCTACCTATTCTGTCAAAAGCAGGAATTATCGAGTTCTTTGACCGGATCGTGACTCCAGATCAGACCGGCTACATAAAACCGATGCCAGAAATATTTCTCGCAGCAGTGGACAGAAATGAAAAGATCGTTCATGTAGGAGACAGTGTCTCCCTCGACATATGTGGAGCTAGAAGAGCGGGATTTGACTCAGCTTTAATAATGGAGATCCCGCCGACTTTATCAGAGCTTGATCCAATGAGGAGAGTTTACGCTGTAGCTGAGCTTATCAGGAAAAAGTTCGAGATAGAAACTTATTCATTTCTCGTAGAAGGACCATGCCTTCCCTCTTACCTGATAACTGACATAAGAGAGCTTCTCCATCTCATTCGGCGATGAGGCTCAATTGAACATTGTTCCAATTTTCATGCAAATTAAGAATGATTTTCGTAATTTTTACAAAAAACTCGTCAGAATGTTTATATTGAATGAGCGAAGAGAGGACCTATGCAAGTACAGATGCAGAGAGAGGACATAATTCCTATACTTAGAATACAAACCACTGTGCTAAAGGAGATGGTCAACTTCATGATCGACAGAGGATTTATACAACTACTTCCCGTGATAACATCCAAGGTAACAGACCCCTTAGGTCCGGATCCGGGAAGTAGTGTTGTAGCAATTCCTAGGATAAGGTATTATGATGAGGAGCTTGTCCTGACGCAGAGCATGATACTTCACAAACAGCTTGCTGTGGCAAGAGGCCTTGAACGGATATTCATAATGTCTCCGAATGTGAGGCTGGAGGACAAAAGGAGAAGGAACACAGGGAAACATCTGTTTGAGTTCACTCAGATGGACTTTGAGATAGCTGGAGCTGAAATGAAGGATATATTCTCATTAGTCGAAGATCTAATAATCCACATAATAAAAACTGTTAAATCGGAGAATAAAGAAGAGCTCGAGGAGTTGGGGAGGGAGATAAGAGTTCCCCAGAAACCCTTCCCTGTGTACACCACGCATGAACTGGAAGAAAGATATGGAAAGGACTGGGAGATAAATGCATCAGCTGATCATCGTGAGCCGTTCTGGGCGGTATGCTTCAAGAGAGAGTTTTACGATAGAGAGGATCCTGAGAACCCTGGACATTTCAGAAACTATGACCTGATATATCCCGAGGGATTTGGGGAAGCTCTATCAGGGGGGGAGAGGGAATGGAGGTATGAAAGAATAACAGAGAGAATTAGAAGGGACGGTCTTGATGAGAGGTTCTTCTCTCCTTATCTAGAGGTGGCGAGGCAGGGAATACTGATTCCGAGTGCCGGTGCTGGCATAGGGGTTGAGAGGCTGATTAGGTTTCTATCGGGCAAAAAACATGTGGGGGATGTGCAGCTGTTTAGGAGAGTTCCCGGAGAGCCTATCCTGTTTTAGTTACTTTTTGGATCTTATCTCCTCTATTATCCTCTTTGCTACATCTATTCTTATGGTTTTTTCTCTCAGCATTCTCTCCACTACCTCATCAACTATATCAGGGGTTGCTCCAGCTGCCATTGCTATGTTTCTGGCATGAAGCTTCATATGCCCTGCTTGTATTCCTTCTGTTGCCAATGCTCTTAAAGCAGCAAAGTTCTGTGCAAGCCCGACAGCAACCATAACTTCTGAGAGCTCTCTAGCTGATTTCACACCCAGTATCTTGAGAGCTATCCTAGCTATTGGATGGACATTTGCCACACCACCAACTATTCCCACAGCCAAGGGCATCTCCAGAAATCCCTCGAGATCTCCATCCTCATTTCTCCAGAACCTGCTCAGGGATGTGTATCTTCCATTTCTAGCGGCATATGAGTGAGCCCCTGCCTCTATGGCTCTGGTATCTTGGCCTGTTGCTCTTGCAACAGCAATTATTCCGTTCATTATTCCCTTGTTGTGAGTTGCAGCTCTATAGGGATCTGCTTCAGCAAAAGCATAGGCATAAAGTATCCCCTCAACAACCTCATCTCCTCCTATTTCCTCCTTTTTCCAAACAGCTCTTGCCGATGCAAGCCTTCTATCTGCCAAATTTGATAAAATCCTCAGGTAAACTCTGCCTCCTGTTATTCTCTCTATAAACGGGGCTACTGCCTCAGCCATTGTGTTCACTACATTGGCGCCCATCGCATCTCTGACATCCACAATGAGATGAGTTATCACCATCTTTCCCATTATGGTATCTATAATTCTAACCTCCAAATCCCTAGCCCCTCCACCTAGCCTGACCAAGACTGGATCTCTCTCGTTAGCTATCTCTAATATCCTCTGCTTCTCTGCCAGTATGGCATTCCTAGCTTCCTCAGCATCTTTCACTTTCACAAGTTGTATCTGGGATATCATTATCGGATCTGTGCTGGATGTGAAGAATCCGCCTCCTTCTCTTGCCATTTTTGCTGCATTGCTTGCTGCTGCGACAACGGAGGGCTCCTCTATCGCCATCGGTATGAGGTAATCCCTTCCATTTATGAGGAAGTTCGTGGCTATGCCGAGCGGAAGCGGCCATGTCCCAATTACATTCTCTATCATCCTATCAGCAACGCTTATATCGAGATTTCCAGCCTTCATTAAAAGGGATGCCTCCTCATCTGTGAGCCCGGCAAACTCCTTCACTATTTTTACCCTCTCCTCAACAGGTAATTTATAAAAACCAGGTATTCTTGATGTTCTCTCCATATCGCACTTCTCACAGGTAGCCTAAAACCCTTTCTATATCACTGTTTTTGCTATAACCTTCAGGTAAGCATATCTCATCACAGCCACCACTATAGCTGATATTAAATAGTTTAGTATCTCGAAAGCGAAAATTCCCGTGATGTATATTGTCAGAGGGGTGGCATTAACTATTGCCCTAAACACAGGTAGACCTGCTATCATCTTCCTGATCTGGGTCTCATTTCCCCTTTCTATTTGCTCCTTCAGTGCCTTCTCATAATTGTTCAGGTATGCCGTTATTCTTGTCCTGTAAGAGCTACAGCAAATTCTCTCCTCCTGGCTCAGGGCGTCATATTCCCGATTTACCCCATCTCTAACTCCATTCATTATGCTCGATATAATCTCCTCCATAGCCTTCTTCTGTACATCCAGCCCTCCGGCTCCGGCTGTCAGGTCTGTCATGAGATCTAGATTCTTTTCTTCTGCAAACTTATTATACTTAGGAAAATACAAGTATATAGATAATGCTATGCCAACCATCAGCACCAAAGCAACTACTGTCATCGCTGTTCTCACCCTATTATACATGCCAAAAAATTTGTTTCTCTCATCCCCTCTGCTGAACATGGCAACGGACGCCATTACTCCTAGAACAGTCATGGAAAGAGTTATTGATTGTGTTATATAGCTCACGATCACTGTTATGATGGTAAGACCGATGAAAATCAGTTCCTTGCTGATCCTGTCAAATGTGTATATGGGGATTGCAACACCGAAACAGATAAGGAGGAACGGAAGGAATACCTTTGACCCAAATTCCCTTATATAATACATTAAGAAATTGTATACCGCAGTAAGAGCATCGCTCATGAGGGATCTCATAAACACTCTAGTGGAGTCCACATCCATTGATATAAGATCCTTTATTGTTATCTTGGTGAGATCGAGCAGCAAAATGCCTAAGAGCACCAAGGTTATGGAGAGAATGCTCAACAGAGCTGAGGTATATCTCATACTCTAGTGTTAATAGAAGGAAAAATATAATCCTATTGTTTTTTCAGTCTTATCAGACCATTTACCTCCTCCACTATTCCGCTCTCCTTAAGCCTTCTTATCACCTCATTTCTGAAGGCAGCAGGAATTCTAATTTCCTCTATCCTTTTTTCTCCTGTAGATAGCTCTGATATCACCATTCTCTCCAGAGCTGGCATTAATCTTCTCATTTCATTCTCTATCTCCAGTTCCTGCTTTATCCTGCTCACCTCAACAGAAATCCCCTTTAACAGCGAATCAGCTATCTCAATGGGATCTCCCTCTGGAACTCTCACTGAAGCAAGTCTTTTGGCCTCTATCACTGGTTTCAGATCTTTTAATATGGCTAAATTGTCTCCAATAAACTTCATGATTTTGTAAGACTTTTCATCAAGCTTTACTTCTCCCTTGGTAATTCCAACATCCCTCACAATCTCCACCACTCTGCCCAGAAGATCGTGGCCGATAAGTCTGTCAAATGGCTGTGATATCTCCTCCATGATCATGACACCCTCCCTGATATCCTGGGATATGCTAAGGACTTGAAGAGCTATGTTTTTCCTTCTCTCAATCTCTTTTTCCATCGATTTCAGGCATTCTGAATCACAATTATCAGGTATTTCAATTCCGATCTTGACTTTAAGTCCAAATTTATCCTCTATTCTTTTCGTTATTTCTTTGAGCTCCTCCATCTTTTCATATACCTCATTCCTCAGCTTCTCCAGAGATTTTCTCTCATGAACTCTGGAAAGCTCCTCTTCTGCACTTTTAATTAGCTTATCCATTTCAACAGCCTCATTATACCCTAAAAATTCCTCTCTACCGATGATCTCAGCAAGCTTATCCTTCTTTCCCGGTAAAACCGAATTTATGTCGATTTCCATCTCATGAGCTTTTTCCAGCACTTTTTTAGCCCTTGCTTTGAGAGAATCAAGTCTCAGATATCCCAAGGAGTTTATTTTGAGGGGATCAGCTCCGCTTGCGATGGCATCAGCTAAAAGCAGAGCCTCCTCTCCAGAGAATATCCTAGAGCCTATTCTTATTGCTGGGAGGGTTGTTATCCCCTCCTTAAGAACTTTGGAAAAATCAACTCCGTGTCTTATCTCAATATATTTAACGCTTAAACCAGTTCTTCTCTTGATTTCCTTCTCCTTTCCTTTCAGAATATTCTCTATTATCTTGGATTGCCTTGCGGCTAGAGCAATCGAACTTGTTTCAAGCTTGGTAGGCACGTACGAGAGGAAGACCTCTATATCCGGCACTGTGAAAATTCATTTGATGAAGGATATAAAAATATTCTGCTGTGATAGGATCTGTAAAAAATGTCTCGAAAAAATAGGTTTATAGGTTTTCCTGAGAAAAGCTCAGGGTGGCATCTTGATAATATCGGGAAGATATGTGGTGTTGCCTGATGGTCTTCTTAAGGATGGGGCTGTTCTTGTGATCGATGGAACGATAGAAGAAGTGGGGAAAAGCGATGAGATCATGAGGAAAAACCCCTCAGAGGAGAAAATAAGCTTTCCAAGATCCGTGATAATGCCGGGACTTATATGCTCTCACTCCCATGCATATGGGGCATTTGCAAGGGGAATGCCTCTTAAAGCAGAGCCTCCCAAGACTTTCGGTGAGATCTTGGAGAGAATCTGGTGGAGGCTTGATAAAAAGCTGAGGGAAGAGGATATAAAATACAGCGGCCTTGTGACGGCAATAGATGCAATAAAACACGGAACAACATCCACAATGGATCATCACGCAAGTCCATACAGCATAAGAGGTAGCTTGGATGTCCTTTCATCGGCTTTCAAGGAGGTTGGGCTCAGATCGAATCTGGCATACGAGGTCTCGGATAGGGATGGACTGGATAAAGCTGAGGAAGGGATAAAGGAGAACGTGGATTTCATAAAGAAGCACAAGAACGATGGTATGATCACAGGAAGCTTTGGTCTTCATGCATCTCTCACTCTTTCTGATGAAACCCTTCAAAAAGCAGTTGAGGCATCCAAGGAGCTGGATGTTGGATTTCACATTCATGTGGCTGAGGGAGTGGAGGATGTCTCGGATAGCATCAGAAAATCGGGAAAGAGGGTTGTTGAAAGGCTTTGGAGCCACGGAATACTTGGAAAGAAGACAATAGCGGTGCATGCAGTCCATATAAACCCATTAGAGGTGAAAATTCTGAGGGAAACTGGAACATGGGTTGTCCACTGTCCTGAGTCAAATATGAACAATGCTGTTGGGGTGTCACCAATTCCGTTTATGATGGATATGGGGGTGAAGGTGGTTCTGGGAACCGATGGAATGACGATGGACATGTTCAGAGAATCGAAGTTCATGTATTTGTTGCATAAGCTAAATGCAGCAGATCCCAGGGTGATGCCGCCCGACAGAATAATTGATACAGTGATCAGGGCTAACTCAGAGCTTATGTCAATATATGCCAATAGAAGAGTCGGGATGATCCAAAAGGGGGCGTGTGCAGACATAATTGCTGTGAGGTACATGCCTCACACTCCGATGAACTGGGATAACTTTCCAGCTCATTTTGTGTTCGGCATGGACTCATCACAAGTGGAAATGGTGATGGTAAACGGAAGAATAGTGTTCGAAAGGGGATCCCTGCTCACTGTGAATGAGGAGGAGATAATGATAAGGGCTGAAAAACTGGCAATGGATCTATGGGAAAGGATTAATTAAAATATAATTTATATGAATAAAGATAATTTTAAAAATTCCTCTTTATGTTAATAGTTGACTGTTAAGTAAAAATAAACAGGGGGTGATCGAAAATGGAGATAATAAGGCCTCCAGCCCTCTCTCCAGGCTCCACCATAGCTGTGGTTTCTCCCTCATCTCCGGCAGATCCGAAATCCCTAGCTAGAGGGATCGGATACCTGAGGAAAAGGGGATACAAAGTTGTGCTGGGCGATGTGACCAAATCGGTGAGAATGCACGGATATCTCGCAGCTCCTGATGAGATGAGAGCTGCTGAGCTGAGCTGGGCATTTAAAAATGAGGAGGTGAAGGCTATAATAGCGGCTGGAGGAGGAGCTGGCTCAATAAGGATACTTCCCTATGTGGACTTCGATATAATAAGATCTAACCCAAAGATATTCATTGGATTCAGCGATATAACAACCCTTTTAATTGCAATCCACGAGCTAACAGGTCTGGTAACAATACATGGACCTGTTGTCAAGGATTTCAATCCCCACAATAAGGAGGCGATGACAAGCGCTGAATGGCTTTTTAAGCTAGTTAGCTTGAAAGAGCCCGTCGGGGATGTCGTCTATGATGAATCCATAATGCTTCCTAGGGTTGTGATAAGCGGATCTGGAGAAGGAAGACTCATAGGAGGAAATCTGACAATGTTGACGGTTACTTTAGGGACTAAATTTGGGATAAAGGAGCAGACTGGGAGAATTCTCTTCTTAGAGGATGTTGGAATGGAGCCCTATCTAATAGACAACTTTCTGGGGAAGCTGTGGTTATCCGGAGTGCTGAGAGAGGATCTAGCAGGAGTTATCATAGGCGAGTTTACAGAGATAATAGTGCCGCAAGGGGAGTACACGCTGAGGCCTGAAACAATAGTTGCAAGCTACATGCAGAAGGTAAAAGTTCCCTCTATATATGGATTTCCTGTGGGCCATTCTGACTTCAATTTAGCCCTTCCCATAGGTGTTAAGGCCAGAATAAATGCAGATGAGCTCAAGCTCTCAATACTGGAGAGTGCTGTGGATTAATCTGGAATATTTTTTATTTCAAACTTATTTTATACTCTATCGATTATTGTCGATAGTTGATACCAAACAGAGATATTGTTGTTACTAAATAAGAGAAAGTGTTAAATAGAACTGTCACCAATTCTGAAATGGTGTTATCATGAGTAAGGGACTGGCGAAGCTCTGGGCAGTACTGTTAGTAGTCCTTGTGGTAATTGGAATATCAGCGGCTGTTTTTCTCATGTCGCCGTCTGCTAAACCTGCTGGGCCCAAATACATCACAGTAATTGATATGACGGGAAAGGCTGTCAATATCTCAGCTCCTGTAAACAGGGTTGTGATATTGCAGTCTTACTGGGCGGAGACAGCATATCTTTTGGGTGCAGGCGATAAGATAGTTGGGATATCAAAAAGCGTGAGGGATTCCATCTGGATCCCCGATTATATAAGGAACAGGACTGTTGTAGGTGATATCTTTTCAGGAATAAATCTGGAAACCGTGGTCAGCCTTAAACCGGATGCAGTAATAACTGACACAGGTTATGGCAAGGCTGAGGATGTGATAAAGAGCCTAGAAGGTCAAGGAATACCTGTTGTGAGGATGTTCTGCCGGAACTTCGACGATCAACTTAAAGCGATAAGGATAATAGGCACCGTTCTCAACTCCACTGTTAAAGCAGAGGAACTTGCTAATTATCTAAGTAATAAGTTTAATAAAATAAAAGAGGTTGCATCGAAGATACCTGAGGGAGAGAAGCCAAGGGTTCTGATGCTTTCATCCATAAAAGAGGGTCTTGTCAGCACATACTCCAACAGCACATGGGGTAGGGCTGTGGAGGATGTAGGCGGGATAAACATAGCTTACAGGGAATTTCCAAACCAAGCATGGCCGAAGGTCAATGTTGAAAAGGTGCTTGCCTGGAATCCAGATATAATAATAGTGGTATCCTTTGATGAAAAGACATTGAGCCAAACAGTGCAGCTCCTCACAAAAGACCCGTGGAACAAGACTGCTGCCGCTAAGAATGGGAGGATATATGGAGTTCTTGCCGGAGGCATGCGCAAAGAGGCATTTCTGGACTGGGGTCCAAGGATGCTCATAGGCTACATGCAGCTGGCAAAACTGATTCAGCCGAAATATTTTAAGGATCTGGATTGGAGGAAGGAAGCGGATGAGCTGCTAACTAAATTCTATAGCATGAAGAAGTATATAACAGTAAAAGATGTGCGTGGAAAGGAGATCACGTTGCCTTATCCTGTTGAGAGGGCAGTCGTTATCGAAGGCTATGAGATCACCGCCGCACTCGGAGCATTTGATAAGGTTGTTGGATCTCAGGATTATGCCGTGAAGAGAGATCGAACTTTGCAAAAGGTTGTTCCGAATATAAAGGACATGCCAATCGTAGGTACTGCATCGTCAGTAAATATGGAAATGTTATTGTCCTTAAGACCAGAGGTGGTAATAACATGGGATGTCTATCCAAAGGTCATAGAGGACATAGAGTCTGCAGGAATACCCGTGGTAGCGATACGCATAAAGAACTTGACCTCGCTTGAGGAGACTATTCGCCTTCTAGGTAAGATATTTGGAAAAGAGGCAAGGGCAGAAGAAATTGTATCATTGATGAATGAGGCGATCAAATTTGTGAGAAATAGAACAAGGGAAATACCTGAAAATCAGAGGTTAAGAGCACTTTATCTGGCTAATCCTCAAACTCTGAACGTATGGGGATGGGGGACTACACATTCTCAGATTTTTGAGCTAGCTGGGCTGATAGACGTTACTAGGGGGAAGATGCCACCTCCTGGCTACGGCCAAGTCCCATTAGAGACTATAACGGGATGGAATCCCGACATCATATTTCTCGCACCTCGAGTTTGGTGCAAATGTACGGTAGAAGATATCTATAACGATGCGAAGTGGCAACAAATAAACGCTGTCAAAAATCATAGAGTATATCAGCTTCCTCTCATGTCATCATGGTCTCCTGAGTTCGCAACACTATCCCTTTACTATGCTGTTAAGGCGTATCCAGATCTCTTCAAGGATGTAAACTTCGATGAATTCTATAAGGAGTTCACAAAGAAGATATATGGCGTGCCTCTGGAGCCTTACTACGGAGGATAAACAATGGGAAAAACATCCTTTACAATCCTTGTGGTTCTTCCCTTCATCACATCATTTTTATCCCTCTTCTTGGGTTCTTACATTATTCCACCTGAGACAATCCTTCGCATGATATTCATGAAGCTAATTTCTCCCAGCACTCACTCCCCCTGGCCTGCTACATACGAGACAATAATATTTGACATTAGACTTCCAAGAATAGTCTTAGCTCTGCTGGGAGGGGTTGCCCTCTCAGTTTCAGGGGCCTCCCTCCAGACTGTCTTCAGAAATCCTCTAGTTGACAGCTATATACTTGGCATCAGCGCAGGAGCTGGATTCGGCGCAGCTCTGGCGATAGCTGTTATTCCATATGCAGTCAGCATTCAGCTGTCTGCTTTCATCTTCGGCCTTCTGGCCTTCTTCATCACATATTCCATCGCCAAAACTAGGAGTGGAACTCCAATTGTCTCCCTCATTCTAGCTGGTGTCATAGTGACATCCCTGTTTAGCGCAGGTATATCGCTGATAAAGTTCTTCACGGATCCCCATCGGTTAGCTGGAGTTGTAACCTGGCTGATGGGAAGCCTTGCAGTATCAGGCTGGGGTAACGTTGTCTCAATAACTCCATCAGTCTTTATCGGATTCATAGCTCTCTTCCTGATGAGATGGAGGCTCAATGTGCTCTCAATGGGGGATGAAGAGGCCAGATCCCTTGGAATAAATGTGGAAAGGGATAGATTTATTGTTCTTCTTGCGGCCACATTGATGGTCTCCTCCTTCACCTCGATAGCAGGGATAATAGGGTGGATAGGGCTCATGGTCCCCCATATGGCGAGGATGTTCCTGAGATCTCCTGACAACAGGGTTGTGATACCTGCATCCGCATGCATTGGCTCAGCTCTCCTTCTTCTTGCGGATGATGCTGCTAGATGTCTGACAACATACGAGCTTCCTGTCGGTGTTTTGACGACAATAGGGGGAGCCCCCTTCTTCCTCTATCTCCTGAAGAGGGGAGGTGCGAGGGCATGGAGAGAGTGATAGTTGAGGATTTGTCATTTTCCTATGGGTATGGGTTTGAGCTGAGGGATATCAGCCTAAGGGTGAAAAGTGGAAGCATAGTCACCCTCCTCGGGCCCAATGGCTCCGGAAAAACCACGCTGTTAAAGTGCATAAATGCGCTGCTGAAACCAAAAACTAGCTGTGTCTATGTGGATGGCAAGGACGTGCTGAAAATGAAGGAAAGCGAGCTGGCAAAGCTCATGGGCTATGTTCCTCAATCGCACAGTCCTGTATTTCCATACACTGTGCTAGATGTTGTTCTCATGGGCAGGACCTCCTACCTCAACATCTTTCAGCAGCCCTCCAGAGCAGATATCGACAAGGCTGAGGAAGCCCTTAAATCGGTTGGATTATACAGCTTGAGGGACCGTCCTTACACGGAGATAAGCGGTGGAGAGAGGCAATTAGTTCTCATTGCAAGAGCTTTAGCTCAAGAACCAAAAGTCATCCTTTTAGATGAGCCAACAGCCCATTTAGACTTCAAAAATCAGTTTAAAGTGTTGAGGGTCATCAAGGAGGTGGCTAGAAAAAGGGATGTAGCGGTCATAATGAGCTTGCATGATCCAAATCTGGCATATCTCTTCTCAGATGTGATAGCCCTCATGAAGGACGGGAGAATAGTGGCATGCAGCGATCCCAATAGTGTTATCACGAGGGAGAACATCAGAGCAGTCTATGGAATAGATGCGGAGATAGTGGACAATGGAAGAGGGAAGCTTGTGCTTCCGCTGGAGGCGGTATGATGAAACTCTCGTTTATCATTGGATATGGGGCATCCATGTTGCCTCTTCTTTCAAAAGTCCTGAAGGAGGAGTCCAAGGAGCACGGATTTGACTACCTTGTGATAAATAGCGATCTCTCCGAAGAATATGCAAAGGAGATCATGGAATCGGATGCTATCGTTCTATATGCATATGAGCTTCCTGAAAGCGCTGAAAATGCCCTGAAGGAAAGTAAGGCCAGAGTTATAGCACCGATATCTGATTACTATCTGCATTTATCGAGGGGCTCTCCCATGCTCCTCTCTAGCGTAGAAAAATACTTCAAGATAGGAGGAGAAAGAAACTTCAGAAACTTGATTCATCTCCTTCTCAGAGAGCTTGGGCTTCCCGTAAATGTGGAACCCGTTGAGGATGTTCCATGGAATGGCATATATCACCCCAAACTTGGGACGTTCGGGGATCTGAAGAGCTACCTTCAGGCATATAAGCTGAGGAGACCGGCTGTTGGAATCCTCTTTTACAGAACTTACTGGCTTTACAACAACATCCAGTTTGTGGACGATCTCATAAACTCCATGGAAGAGGAAGGAATTAGCGTGATTCCAGTGTTTACCTACGGCTCCAGAGATGATGCCATTGGAAGTCCATCTAAAGAGGACTCGATAAGGGCATTCTTCATGAAAGACGGGGAACCCATCATAGATGTGCTGGTGAACACGACAACCTTTTTCCTGCTTGATCATGGAGAGTGGGAGAAGAGGAAATATGCAGAGGTGGGAGGGGTCGAGCTTCTTAAAAAGATGAATGTTCCCGTGATAAACCTAGTTCTCTCCTATTACAAAAGCGTAGATGAGTGGCTGGCTGATCCCCAAGGAATTGACTATCTATCACAGGTCTACAGCATAGCTATGCCGGAGGTGGATGGAGCAGTGGAACCCATATTCATTGGAGGGGCGAGGATTAATGATAGTGGCGTGAAAATATACGAAACCTACAAACCACACGCAAAATACATCGCTAAAAGGGTGAAAAAGTGGATAGAGCTGAGGCAGAAACCTCCTAAAGAAAGAAAAATAGCAATTGTCCTCATAAATCCGCCATGCAAGGGGCTGGAGGCAAATGTAGCAGTTGGAATGGGATTGGATGTCCCAGAATCGATAACCAAACTTCTTCATAGGCTGAGCGAGCTCGGCTATGATGTAGGTGATGTATCAAAGCTTCCAAAAAATGGAAAAGAGCTGATAAGGATGATAATGGAGAGGAAGGCGATAAGCGAGTTCAGGTGGACCTCTGTTGAGGACATTGTAAGATGTGGTGGTGCAGCGGCCTTTGTTGATGAGGAAACGTATCTGGAGTGGTTCAACGAGCTTCCAGATGATGTCAAGGCAAAGATGGTGAGGGACTGGGGACATCCATCCGATGTGCTAAATGGAAGGGTGAGCAAGGTCTTCGTTGGAATGGTGCACAACCACAAGTTCGTCGTCCCTGGCATAAGGTTTGGGAACGTCTTCATAACACCGCAGCCCAAGTTCGGGTGCGCAGGCTCGGCTTGTGATGGGAAGGTGTGCAGAATACTTCACGACCCGACAATAGCTCCACCTCATCAGTGGCTTGCTGTCTACAGGTGGATCACGAGGATCTTCAAGGCAGATCTGATAATGCACTTCGGAACTCACGGATATCTAGAGTTCAGGCCCGGAAAAGGCGCTGGATTATCCCCATCCTGCTGGCCAGAGATCTCTGTGGACGATGTCCCCCACCTCTACGTATACATAGTGTCCAACCCGATGGAAGGAGTGATAGCGAAGAGGAGATCATATGCTGAGATAATAGACCACATGTATCCTCCAATGGCCATGGCTGATGTCCTTGAGGATCTTGAGCTCCTGCTTAATCAATACTTGAAGGCAAAGCAGAGCGGTGATTTCACAAGAGCTGAGATAACATACAAGGAGATACTGGAGAAGGCGAGAAAGAACAACATCCCGATAAGGGGAGACAGTCCAGAGAAGGTAGCAGAGGAGGTGCACAGATATCTAGACATGGTCAGGGGGACTCAGATAAACATGGGGCTGCACATCTTTGGTTGCTCTCCTGCAGATCCATCGAAGCTTGCCAATTATGCTGTCACAGTGATGGCATACGATTCCCACAACTTCCCATCGATAATAAGGACAATAGCTGAGTACATCGGGCTGAACTATGATGAGATGAAGGCTAATCCTTCGGGGGTAAATGAGCTAGGGTTGACGAACTCTGAGACCACTGAAATGATAAGAAAGGTCGCTGTAAAAGTTGTTGAGAGCCTTATAAAGAATCCTGAGCTGAAAGATAACCTTTTGGATGTTGTAAATGGGGAATTAAAGCTTGTTTTTGGAGGTGAAGTGTATGCAGAGGTGTGAGTTGAGGCCTAGGCAGGATTTATCAAGAAAAGTTGAGAAGGCCTTTCTGAGGGCCCTAGATATCGTTGAAAGGATAAGGAAAAGCGGAAAAGCGGAGTATGAGGGCTTCTTTACGGGAGTCAGCGGAGGATATGTGGAGCCTGGGGCAAGCGGGGCCCTGACAAGGGGAAAAATAGAGATACTGCCCACTGGGAGGAACTTCTATGCAGTTGACCCCACCACATTGCCTACTCCTGCGGCTTGGAAGGTAGGCATAGACACAGCGGAGAAGCTGATAAAATACTACCTGGAGAAGCACGGAAGGTATCCGGAGAGCGTTGGACAGGTTCTCTGGAGCATTGACGGGTACAAGGCGGATGGAGAACAATTGGCCCAGATACTGTACCTTCTTGGCGTAAAGCCTGTCTGGAGGCCTGATGGCTCTGTGAAGGAGCTCGAAGTGATCCCATTGGATGAGCTGAAAAGGCCGAGGATAGACTGTGTGATAAACATGAGCGGCATAGTTAGGGACACTCTTCCAAACTACATCTACCTGATAGATGAGGCCGTTACAAAAGTGGCTTCCTTGGATGAGCCGCTTGACATGAACTATGTGAGGAAGCACTACATGGAGCACTTATCAAAGCTCATGGAGATGGGAAAAAGCACGGCAGAGGCCCAGGACATATCTCTCAGCAGGATTTTCTGTGCTCCTCCTGGAGCTTATGGAGTTGGTGTAAACCTAGCTGTGGAAGCATCTGCTTGGAAAAATGACGATGACCTAGCCAAGACGTGGATACAGTGGACCAGTTATGCTTATTCTAGAAAGCACTTCGGAAAGCCAGCTCCTGAGGGTCTTGTTCTAAGCCTCTCCACTGTTGATGTAATTAATAGAAATCACATGAGCGATGAACATGATATATTTGGCTGTTGCTGTTACTTCTCATTTCACGGCGGGTTCTTCAATGCGGTCAAGGTGCTGACAGGGAGAAACGACATAGAGATAGTGACAGTGGACACAAGGGATATCTCATCGACTCAGGTCAGGGGGATGAAGGATGAGATAGAGAGGATAGTGAGAGCTAAGCTTCTAAACCCAGTCTGGATAGATGAGATGAAGAAGCACGGATACAGAGGTGCGAATGAGTTCTCTAGGAAGATACTGCACCTGTATGGATGGTCCGCGACAACAAAGCTTGTTGATAAATGGGTGTTTGATGAAATCACAAATACTTATGTTCTAAATGAGGAGATGAGGAGATGGTTCGAGGAGAACAATGTATGGGCCCTTGAGGAGATAGCCAGAAGGCTCATAGAGGCGGCTGAAAGAGGGCTGTGGAACCCATCTGAGGAGATGCTGCAGAGGCTAAGGGAAGTTTATGGCGAGATAGAGGGGATCCTTGAGGAATCTATCGGGGAAGGAGAGGTGCAGGGAGGGGCTATTCAGATCTACACTTCTGAAGACGATCAGCATTGGAAGGAGAGAATGCAAGATGTGGAGAAGGTCATCAGCATGCTGAAAAAGGTGAGTTAATGGTGGAAAGAAGGAATGTTCTCCCATTCACCGCAATAGTCGGTCAGGAGAAGGCCAAACTGGCCCTTCTAGTGGCCGCAGTAAATCCAGCTGTCGGAGGAGTTCTCCTCAGCGGGGATAAGGGGACTGGGAAGACAACTCTTGTAAGGGCTTTAGCCGATCTTCTTCCGGAGATAGAAGTTGTCGCAGACTGCCCATTTGGGTGCAATCCAAGGAACCCGCTCGAGATGTGCGACTCCTGCTATGAAAAAGCGGTAAATGGTGGGGATCTGAAAGTAGCAAGGAGAAAGATGAAGGTTGTTGATCTGCCCCTCAGCATAACAGTTGACAGGCTCGTCGGAACTCTTGACATAAAAAGAGCCCTGAAAGAGGGAATAAGGGCTCTTCAACCTGGGCTTCTGGCGGAAGCCAACAGAAACATACTCTACATAGATGAGGTGAACCTCCTAGAGGATTATGTAGCTGATGTTCTTCTCGACTCTGCTGCAATGGGATGGAACATAGTGGAGAGGGAGGGGATATCCGTCAGACATCCTGCTAGGTTTATACTGGTTGGGAGCATGAATCCAGAGGAGGGAGAGCTACGTCCACAAATACTTGATAGATTCGGCTTATTTGTCAGCATAGAAGCACCTCTGGATCCCGACACGAGGATAGAGGTTGTGAAAAGAGTGGAGGAATTTCAATCGGATCCAATTTCCTTTGCTGAGAGGTACAGACCCTTGCAGGAGGAGTTGAGGAGGAAAGTTGTTAAAGCTAGGGAGATCATAAATGAGGTTGCTGTTCCGGATGACCTCCTCCAGCTCCTAGCAAAATCAGTTGTGGAGATGGGGATAAGAACTCACAGAGCTGAGATAGTCACAGTAAAAGCTGCAAAAGCAATAGCTGCTCTAGATGGGAGGAAAACAGTGAACTTAGAGGACTTAAAGAAAGCAATGGAGCTTGCATTACCGCATAGAATTAAATCAAGACCTTTCGAGGAGCCTCCTCAGCCACCCAAGCCACCGGAGGATCGCAGCCCTCAGGAAGATGAGAGCAAAAGGCGAGATGAGAAAGAGCAGGGCAAAGGAGAACAAAAGGGGAAAAAGATGGAGAACAGCAGCACAGTTCCCCCCTCGCTGGGAAATAAGGAGGAGAAGTTCAGCGCTGAGGAAGTGGATATGGAAAATGAGAAAGCGCTCAAACTTAAAGATAGATTTCAGCGGGCAAGGGGCTCCAGAAGCGTGAGGACGACTGTTATAGACAACCCGCATGGAGCTCCCATTTCCTATACCACACCGAGACATGATCCCCATGATATAGATCTCACAGCAACCATGATCAGTGCAATCCTGAGGAAAAGCCCGGTCATAGAGGAGGGGGACATAAGAGTGAGGGTTAGAAAAGCTAGGACTAAGAGGCTATGTGCTATATTGCTGGATTCCAGTGGAAGCATGGCTGCGATGAGAAGGATAAGAATAGCAAAGGGAATAGCCATGAACTTCATAAAAAATGCCTATGTGAAGAGGGATGAGCTGGCGCTGATCTGCTTCAAGGGAGCTAAGAGCGATGTATTAGCTCATCCAACTAGGAGATACAATGATGTCCTGAGGCTGCTGGATGGGGTGAAAACAGGTGGAAGGACACCCCTTCCCTCTGCTCTGCATAACTTAGCTACAATGGCAAGGATTTTCAAGGAGAAATACAAAAATGCTGTTGTAACCGGAATTCTGGTGACTGATGGAAAGGCAAATGTGCCGCTTGGAGGAGATATAAAGGAGGAAATGGAGAGGCTCTGCAAAATGCTGAAGAGGATGAATGTTAAGCTTGAGATATACGACACAAGGCCATCAGGGGTGATAGATCCAGCCCCCTCTTTCATCGATTTGATGGCAAAATTGACAGATGCCGAGGTGCACAGGATCTGAGGTTTCCAGCATGGCATCAGCTTTACTTTCAGATATATTGCTCCGCTACGCCAGCTCTCTTCTCTTTCTTCTGGCAACAACATTTGCTGGTGTTTTTCTAGCTGATATCCTTTTCTCCTTGGGTTTTCATAGGAAAATTGGAAGGCCTCTTAGACCTTTGCTGAAATCAGCCAGACTGCCTGAAGAGCTCTCCGTTCCGATAATAACTGGCATGATAGATTCTAGGGCAGAGCATGCAATAGTGTCCTCTCTTGTCAGAAGTGAGGCTTTGAGCCACAGAGAAGCAGTGTGCTACAGTCTCATATCTCTTCCCTTCGGAGGATCAAGGTTGATGATACAATATGTGCTGCCAGTTGCCATAGCAGGGCTTGGCCCTGTTGTCGGCACCATATATGTGGCTTTGTCCATTCTGGGTCTCTTCATCGGGATGATAATAGGTGTAATTGGTGGAAGAATTTTTCTCACAGAGGAGCGGAGAAAAATAACATTGGAGGATGAAATACAGGGCAGGAAGGTCGACATCCGGAGGTCCCTCCTAAAAGCAGCATCAATGACGAAAAATGTAGGAGTAAAATATGTAATAGTGGTTATAATACTCTCCATTCTTATTTATTTTGGAATGTTTGACTACTTGAAAAGTTTGTCTACACCTCTGGCAAAAGCATTCTTTGTGAGCCCAGTAGCCCTGCCGATCACGATTACCTATGCGGTCAACTCCATGGCTGCAGTACTAATGGCAGGTGAGTTCATAAGAGGAGGGATAGTAATGTGGAAGGACGCATTAATTGCCCTGTTTGTAGGAAGGGTAATTTTCGCTATAATATCTGAGTTTCCTAGGCACTCATTTCCATTCTATGTGTCCATATATCAGCCGAAATTGGCCCTGAAGTTGACATTAGCCCTGATTTTCTACACTCTTATTTCAACTCCTCTCTTGGTGCTTGCGGTCAGGATCCTGCCGGTGGTCTGAATGAACCCTTTGGGCATTTTGCAGGGCATACTAACTCTAATAGCAGCGACTTTTTTGGGAGTGTTGATAGCAAACATCCTGATCTCCCTGGGATATATAGAGAAGGCTGGCTTCATGTTTGTCCCGCTGATGAGGGCAGCGGGGCTTCCAAAGCAGCTTTCTTTCCCTGCAATAGTTGGCGTAATAGATGGAAAGGCTGAGCACTCGATAATTTCGTCCTACATGAGACAATCCAAAATAGGAGAGGCTGAGGTAGTGGCATATAATCTTGTTACCTCTCCTTTAGCGGTGCTTTTCTATCTTTACAGATACTATCTGCCAATTTGCGTTGTCTCACTTGGATTATTTGCGGGCGGGATCTACATAGGACTCTCCCTTATCTCATCCCTAGTTGCATTTGTGATCGGAGTTGTATATGGTAGGATCCGAGTTAAAGGCAGAATGCTTGTAGAGGATCGTTTTGAGGGGCAGAAGAGGAAAAGCCTTAGGGACTGCCTCAGGACAGCCACCTTTGTAACTCTATATATAGCAAAAAGATATATAGTAATTACTATAGTGCTACTGATATTGGATTATTTTGGCATTTTCTCCCAGCTGAAGCTAATGCTGAGAGAAGCAAGAATGCCTCTCAGCCCTCAGGGCCTTGCTGTAGTTGCAACACAGGTGGCAAGTCCGACGGCAGGTGTGTTGATGGCAGGAGAGCTTTTAAAAAGCGGATCAATAACGGTAAAGGAGGCACTGACAGCCCTTATCCTCGGGAGATTCCTGTTTCTTTTCTCACAGGACTACCCTCGAGCATCCTTCCCATTTTATGCCTCCATGTATCCGGTTAGCACCGCTGCAAAACTGGTTCTGTTCTCCGCACTGGCTACATTGATATCAACTCCTCTATGTATTTTACTTATTTACATCTTTCTCTAGCATTCCGGAATATTCCGGAACATTCCGGAATGTTTATAGACTTCCGGTGGAGAACAGCAATGTGGGCATCCTAGAGCTGATAGCTAAAGGGGAAGGCCAAGATGTAGAATTTAAATCGAGTCTAAGCGAGAGAAGAGAGATATTGGAGACTATATGCGCCTTCTCCAACTCAAATGGAGGGACAATACTCGTAGGTGTTGATGACAACGGAAATTTGGTGGGCATAGAGATGGGGAAAGGCGTGATAGAGGGGCTGATAAATGAAATCAAGTCATCCATAGAAC
>Ga0209225_1000167_pt1 | contig 77559 bp, 94 predicted proteins | sample WasSprMetagenome_FD_184732 | JGI IMG/M metagenome (GOLD analysis project Ga0209225, IMG submission 184732) | Sulfidic aquatic microbial communities from Washburn Spring, Yellowstone National Park, USA - WS (SPAdes) (version 3) | ecosystem: Environmental > Aquatic > Thermal springs > Hot (42-90C)... | reverse complement strand
AAGCCGTCCCTTTTGATCTTCGTCACTCCCAAGAAGTACGCCAAGGAACCGTTCGACACTGAACGGGTGCTCTCGGAGGCGCAGAAGGGCGCGGTAGCTGTAGTCTTCGGAGGTAGTGAGCCGGGGATTTCGGCGAGAGAGCTGGAGCTCGGGATCCCGATGCATGTAAACGTGGAGGACGACCTAGGACCCCTAGGGTTCGCGGCCATAGTGCTACACGCCATAGCGAGGTCACTAGGAAGGAGTTAGATGAGGTGAAGCAACGTGAAGGTCGTGATGAAGTTTGGCGGGGTTTGCACATCATCTGGGGCGAATATCTTGCGCATCGTGGACATAGTGCGGGAGCACGTGAAGAGGGGGGACAAAGTGGTGTTGGTCACGTCGGCCATGGCAGGGGTGACCGACGGGCTCCTAAGCCTCATAAATGATGCCCTAGCCGGAGAACTTGATGTCATCGAGAAGTCGATAGCAATGATGAGAGATAGGCACGTGCAAGCGTGCTCAGAGGCCATCAAGGACGACGAGCTGAGGCACGAGACCATTCGAGACATCGAAGGCTTGACCCAAGAGCTTCACTTCACGCTGAGGATAATTTCCTATCTAAAGGAGGCCTCTCCAAGAACTAGAGACAGGGTCTTGGCATTTGGCGAGAAAATGGCCACCAGGATCGTGTGGAGGGCGTTGATGTCGGAGGGGATAAATGCTGAATACTTCACAGGCGGTCAGGCAGGGATCATAACCGACGACAACTTCGGTCGAGCAAATCCGATAATGAGTTTATGCGAGGAGAGGCTGAAGAAGAACTTGGTACCGCTTCTAGGAAGGGGGATAATCCCGGTAGTGACGGGCTTCATAGGTCAAACTGTGGAGGGCGTGGAGACCACGTTAGGCAGAGGGGGTTCTGACTACTCTGCCACGATCATCGGTGCAGCGCTGGAGTTTGATGAAGTGTGGGTATGGAAGGATGTCGAAGGAATAATGACCGCAGACCCGAAGATAGTGCCCAATGCAAAGCCTGTACCAAAGATCTCTTATGAGGAGGCCACCGAGTTAGCGTACTTCGGAGCAAAGGTGCTACATCCGCTGGCCCTGAAGCCCTTAATCGAGAAGCGCATACCGCTGAGGGTGAAGAACTTCTTCAACCCCGAGAACCCGGGCACGATAGTTCATCACGAGGCATCAAATGATGGGATAGTCAAGGCTATCTCCATGATCCCTCGGGTGGCGATCATAACCGTAAGCGGAGCGGAGCTCTACGAGGCCCCGCTTGTAATCACCAAGGTGTTCAAGGCGCTCTATGACGTAGGCGCGAACGCGATAATGGTCTCCCAGAGCTCCTCGCAAACTAACATATCAATCGTGGTGCCAGAGGAGAAGGCGCCAGAGATATTAAAAGGGCTTAAAGAGGTTCTCCCCAAGAACTGCGACGTCGCTTGGGAGGGTGACGTGTGCGTGATAGCGGTCGTCGGCTCAGGCATGAGGGGGAGGCCGGGAGTCGCGGCCAAGGTGTTCAGCGCAGTAGCCGAGAAGGGAGTCAACGTCAGGATGATAGCTCAGGGGGCCTCAGAGCTGAACATATCCCTCGTGGTCAAAAGGGAGGACGCGATTAAGGCCGTTAGAGCTCTGCACGACGCATTCGTAGGTGATTAAAGTGGACAAGCTCAAAGTGGTGGTATTGGGCGCCACGGGCCTAGTCGGGCAGAGGTTCGTCGAGTTGTTGGCGGACCACCCTTTCTTTGAAATCGTCGCTTTAACGGCTTCCAGCAAGAGCGCCGGCAAGAAATACCGTGAGGCGACTAGGTGGGTGTTGGGGCCCTACTTTCCCGAGGCGGTCAGAGACCTAGAGGTACTTGAGACGAGTCCTGAGGCCGTTAGGAGGTGCGGCTACAACGTCGACTTGGTCTTCTCAGCTCTACCTTCGGAGGTGGCGAAGGAGCTGGAGCCCGCGTTCGCCAAAGAGGGCTTCAACGTAGTGAGCAATGCCAGCGCGATGAGGATGTTCAACGACGTCCCGCTAGTGGTGCCCGAGATAAACCCCGATCATCTCCACCTGATTCACGTCCAGAGGAGGAAGAGAGGCTGGAAGGGCCTCATAGTCACCAATCCAAACTGTAGCACGATAATACTCACGCTGACGTTAAAGCCGATAGTTGACTACGCGGGGGTCGAGACGGTCCACGTAACCACCATGCAGGCGGTTTCAGGAGCTGGCTTCTCGGGCGTCGCATCCATGGCCATAATCGACAACGTCATACCCTTCATAGCTAGGGAGGAGGAGAAGATCCAAACCGAGAGCCTAAAGATATTGGGAAAGCTGGTTGAGGACTCTGTGAAGTTCGCCGACATAGCGATCTCGGCATCGTGCAATAGGGTCTGCGTGCTCGATGGACACCTCGAGAGCGTATTCGTTAAGTTGAAGAGAAACGCGGATCTAGAAGAGCTCAAAGACGCTTTAAGAAGCTTCAAAGGGCTCCCGCAAGAGCTCAAACTACCTACGGCGCCGCCCTCGCCTATCATCGTTAGAGAGGAGGAGGACAGGCCCCAGCCCAGGCTCGACAGAGAAGTGCACAAAGGCATGAGCGTGGTGGTTGGGAGGCTCAGATACGGCAAGGACGGCTGGCTGAAGTACATGGTCCTCGGCAACAATGTTGTAAGGGGGGCTGCGGGCAACTCAGTACTGATAGGCGAGCTCATGGCCAAGAAGGGCTTCTTGTAGCACGTGAAGTTAAAACCCTTATTCTTGCCAACCAAACTTTTTCGGGTGCCAGGCCAAATTCGGAACGAGGTTTTTAGCGGAGGCGGAGTTCGTGGAAGGTGAGGAGGTTGTCAGGGAGGCCCTCGTGGACTGCAAGCCCTACCTGGCTTGTTGGAGAGAGGTCGAAGAGGTCGTTGAGAGGCTCTTAAAGGAGGCCTGTGACGCTCGCGACTTCGTCGAGAGACTCGAGAGGTTGGCCGCGAGTGAGAGCAACGTGCTCTTGAAGACGGACTTGAGGATCTTGGCCTCTGAATTAAGGTCCAAGTTCAAGAAGTAAGCGTTCTACTTGCTCGAGCACCTGCAGGGGTTCGCTCCACACTTAGGGCAACTCCCTCCGTAGCGCTTCAACGCCGCCTCCTCTATGTCTATCGAGAGGACGTTGGCGACCGTCACGAGCCAGGCGAAGGCATCCGCTAGCTCCTCCTCCATCAACTTCCTGTCCCCCTTGACTATAGCGCTACCGAGCTCGCCTATCTCCTCCACTAGATATATGAAGTTGGCCTCGGCCGACCGTTGCAAGTCTTTGTGCCAATACATCTCCTTGATGAGGTTCTGGAACTCCCTTATGTGCATGAAGCATCCCTTTTTAAATCGGCAGGAGCGCGGGGAGCGCCAACACCAACGCTATTAAGGCCACGGCGATGACTATAACCGCGTAGGGAGGTAGAGAGACTCCTCCCGTCTCCTCCCTGAAGAACCTTATCAGGCCCGCTCCGGCTATCGGAGTGAACTCGGCCCTCCTCTCGCGAGACCTGCTGGCCTTCGCGGATCTGGTCTTGGTCTTCTTCGACATGGCTCAACCCTCAACTCTCAGAGGCTCCCTTATTATCTTTGTTGCACTCCCACACTTAGGCACTACGGTGCTCAGGCCGCTCGGGTCCTCGATTATGAAGGTGAACTTCAGCCTGCCCTCTATCGCCGCTGTCAGCTTGTCGAGAGTTTCAGAGCACTTCCTCATCTGCTCCTCGTCTAGCTCGTTGGAGGCCAAGAACTCAACTATCTCCCTGGCCCTGTGAAGGAAGCCCTCTATCGTCGATATGACCCCTTGGGCGTAGGGGCCGGGCGTTATAGTCACTCCCAGCTCCGGCATCTTTATGGTGGCGTAGCTCGAGCGGACTACCAAGTGGTTCACGTCGTCCGGCCCTTCGACTACCACTGTGATCCTCAGGGGGTCTTGGTGGGGGTTCACCTCCATGACGTCGGTGTGCTTGAAGCCACAGTTCCTGCAGACGGCGGATAGAAGGTACACGCTGCCGAACCCTGGGAACTCATAACATATTTCGCTCACCACCAGCGACGACTCCTTGCCGCACAAGAAGCATAGTGTTTCGAACTGGTTCAGGCGGCGCGACTCGACGTCCTGCAGCCGCTATCACCTTTTATAGCCTATTTTCCTTAGGAAGACCTTCCTCTCCTCTTCCTTCTCCTTGTCCTCCACGCCGACGGCCGTGTAGCCATCTACAACCCCTATGACTCCTCTTCCTTGGTCCGTTTCCACCACGATGACCTGCAGGGGGTTAGCGGTCGCGCAGAAGATCCTGCAGACCTCGGGCACCATCTTTATGGCGTTCAGCACGTTTATGGGGTAGGCATCTCTTATGAATATCACGAAGACGTGGCCAGCGCCTATGCTAAGCGCGGCCTTGACCGCCGCTTCAATCAACTCGGGGTCGTTGCCGTCCTTCCTCACTAGTCGGGGGCCTGAGGCCTCATTGAAGGCCACTCCAAACTTTATGTGAGGCGACGAACTGACCAAGGCCTCGTAAAGGTCTTCGACCGTCTTTATGAAGTGCGCTTGGCCTATTATGACGTTAGACCCCTTGGGTATCTCTATGGGGACTGCCCTGATCTTGGGCTCGCTCATACGTCTTTCCTTGTTTCTCGCCTCGATTTAAGCCTTGAGGTTAAATCTGCCGACCGCGGCTTGGCCGGCCGAGAGACCTCCGTCGCCTGGGGGTAGGGCCCTGTGCCTCAGCAGAACGAGACCGCGGCTTGAGACCTCCTTCTCAATGGTCTCGATCAATATCTCGTTTACGGCTGCGCCCCCAGAGACCCCTACAACCCTTATCCCTTCTTTTAACGCCTCAGAGCAGGCTATCTCAGCCAGTCCCTTGGCTATTGCCACGTGCGCTGCCCTAGCTATGCAACTCGGCGGGCTGTCTTTCATGGACGCTAAGAGCTGTAACACGATTTGAGAGGCGTCGAGCATGCTCATCCCGCCCTTGTCGACTATTGGGACGTCTACTGCAATGGCGGAGTTGCTCGCGCGGGCTAGGGCCTCGAGCTTCATGGCTGGCTCGCCCTCGTAGGACCTGTAGGTGCAAACCCCGAGCATGGCTGAGACGGCGTCGAGATAACGACCAGTGCTCGAAGAAGGCACAACGTTGAGTCCCGAGCGCAACTGCTTCACCACGATCGGCACTTCACGAGGGCCGTACTTGAAGGCACTAGAGAACCTCTCGGTCAAGAGCTCCTCGAGCTCCTCGAGGCTCATTACTTGGCTCAGCAACCCAGCTAGGGCCCTAATGGGGTAGTAGGCACAGAGGTCTCCCCCTGGCAATGGGTAGGGCCTTATGCACCCAACCCTCTCGTATCGCTCGTACGTCGCCAAGAGGACCTCACCGCCCCAAGCAGTGCCGTCGTCCCCCAGCCCGACCCCGTCCATCGCTATCACCACTGCCTTGTCGTCGGGCCCGAGGCCCGCCTCAGCCATGAGAGAGGCGGCGTGCGCGTGATGGTGCTGGACCCTTATCAGGGGGACTTCCAGCTCATTGCTCAGCTCTTCGGCGAACCTCGTCGAGGCGAAGGCCCGGTTCAGGTCGCAGGTTATCGCATCGACCTCCTTCACCTTGAGGGCCCTCTTGAAGAAGCGGTAGGTCTGGACTAAGAAGTCGAGTGAGTCGGGGTTGTCGAGGTCCCCTATATGCTGGCTAACGTAACACTTGTTGCCAATTAAGAACGATATCGTGACATTGAGGTCCCCTCCCAAGGCGATGATGCATCCCTCCTTGTCCTCCACCCCCGAGAACGTCACGGGCGATGGCGCATACCCCCTAGATCGTCGCAGGAACGTGGGCACCCCCCTAGTCACGCGGACTACTGAGTCGTCGCATCTATTCACTATGTCCCTATCATGTGTCAAGAAGTAGTCCACAACCCCTGACAGCCTCTTCAAGGCGTCGTCCGTTGTTATGGCCATGGGCTCTCCGGGATAATTGCCGCTGGTCATTATGACCGCTGGCTCGTCCACGTACTTCAGCAATAGCAAGTGTATCCCGGTGTAGGGCAACATGACGCCCACGCTGTCGAGGCCGGGAGAGACCCAAGGTGATAGGGGACTCTCGGGCTTAGGCCTTAGGACGACTATGGGGCGCTCTTTGGACAGTAAGAGCTCCCTTTCGATTTGGTCGACGAAGGCGAAGCTTTCCACGCGCTCGATGGAGGGGGACATGACGGCGAAGGGTTGCTGGGGCCTTCTGCGTCTCCTCCTCAGCCTCAGCACCACGTCGTCGTCGGTCGCCAAGCACGCTATGTGAAAGCCCCCTATGCCCTTGACCGCGACTATGAATCCCTCCTTAATCAGCCTGGCCGCTTCCATTATGGGGTCTTCGCATGGTATCTTGGCCCCAGAGCGGTCGAGCAGCTCGTTCTTGGGGCCGCAGAACCGACAACAGATGCCCTCGGCGTGGTAGCGCCTGTCGGTCGGGTCCTCGTAGTCCCGCCGGCAGTACTTGCACATAGGGAACTTGGCCATGGAGGTGCGCTCGCGATCGTAGGGCAGGTCAATTATCATTGTGAACCTGGGCCCACAGACGGCGCAGCACGTGAAGGGATACTTGGACCAGCGAGGGTCGTTGCCCATTAAGTCCTTCACGCAGTCGTCACATATCGCTATGTCGGGCGGGATGGAGGAGCCGCTCTGCCTAACCTTGTGATCGCTAGGCATTATTCGGAAGTCCTCGAAGTCCCCCTTATACTCGAGCCACTCCACCGATACGCTGTCAATGCGCGCAGGGCCCGGCTTCTCCAGCCTCAACCTCTCGACAAACCTCTTAATAACGCCCGCGGGGCCCTCGATCACTATCTCGACGCCTGCGTCGCCCAGGTTAACGACATAGCCTTTGAGCCCCATCGACGTCGCTAGGCGGTAGACGAAGGGCCTGAAGCCCACTCCTTGGACGAGGCCGGTGACGTAGATCGCCGCCCTCGCTAAATCGCTCATAACCTCCAAGGACGAGGGGTGAGAAGGCTCTTAAATCCTGCGGCCCCGCGACTCCTAAATCCTCGAGACCTCGACCCTCTTGACCAGCCTGTACATCCTGTTCTTCCTCTCGCCCCGCCTCTCCAAGATGCCACTGTTGTACAGCCTCAGGAGGTACGTCGAGACGGTGGACAACTTGAGGTCCTCGTTGTAGGTCCTCCTGTAGGCGTCGAGGATGTCCTTGCTCGTGAACCAAGAGCCGTCGCCGAAGTTCTCCTCGACGACCTGCTTGAACTTCTCCATGAGCGTCTGCTCCTGGGCCTCGCTCTGGTTGTTTGTGAGCTCGGCCGACGAGACTATGTCTATCAGGTCCTTGACCATCTGGATGCGCTTCCACGGTATGTTCTTGCCTTGAAATATTATGATCATCTTCGAGCCGTCAGGGAAGGACACTGTGAACCTGAAATCGTTGAAAGCCATAGCCATCACGAGTAGACTAAATACTACACTCTACAGCTCACAATCTACTTTCACAGTTCACAGTTTTAAAATTTACCGTCGCAGAACTTTTACATAAACGAAGACAGGCCATTTCACAAGCACCATCGGAGGACGCAATCCAAGTCAAGAAGGTTCTTCACTTAATGTTAGAGAAGTAGAAGACACCGATCTCAAGAAATTTGACTTAGCTTTTCCATTGGAAATAGAAGGAGTGATGTTTTCTACAAACAAATTAAGAGTAAAAGTGGAAGAATTAAGTAAACTGTGAAAGAATGATTTCAGGCTTTCGAGCAGGGCTCTCTACAAGAGGGCTTCATCGCTTCAAGGGACATGTAGAGAGAAGCACGCGTTGATGTGCTGGTTGGCCTCTCCCCGGACCCCTCTGTTTCCACTGGAGAAGGACTGCAGAAAACTACTGCGCTGAAGTTGTATATAAAAAGAAGGACTGCAATTGTTTATTCTTTTGTCACGAATTTTTATCCTTCCCCTTACTCTCTTCTGAGAGAGGGTCTTTACTCAACCTGAATCGAGACAAGAGTGAGAGAGCTCTCCAGTGGAAACGCAGGGGTCTGACCGGTTCATTTCAAAGAAGAGGGCCAAGGCGAGGGCCCTTCGACTGTGGTCTCTGGGGGTTACTTGGATCTTTGACGAAGGGAAAAAGTTTTTGTGAACCTTCTGTAGAATACGCTAAGTGGACCGATCACGAAGCGGGGTGGGGAAGCCAGGTTATCCCGCGGGGCTCATAACCCCGAGATCGGTGGTTCAAATCCACCCCCCGCTACCAATCTTCTTGTGTTGAGTGGTGTATCAAAACATCGCCGAAGCCCGCACTCCACCACGATAAGGTCCCTAGTGAAGGTTTATAACATACTTGTAGACCTGCGTCGTCGATCACTCGTAGGTCGGTGCTTTTCGAGGTCACTTCTTACTAAGCAGACCTTGGTTCTTCAGAATAGGTCCGAGAATTTTACGATCGATATCCTCTAGGCGATCGAGGATGAAGTCTTCAACCTCCTTGAGCACATCGAGCGGTGATGCTTCTTTCCTCTTGCTCCTCCTTCTTTTCGTCTTTTCAAGTGCTCTCTGGACTTTCGTGTGGCAGTTAGGACATAATATCATCAGGTTCGATGGTTTGTTGTTTCTAGGATTTCTATCTTCATGGTGAATCTCCGGCGTGCAGGTGCTCCGAGCTACAGAAGTCGCTGATGGGTCGAACCTTCAACCTCTGGGACCGAAGGGAGTTCAAGGAGGCCATGGAGTTCGGAATGATAAACTACTGCTCAAAGGTCGTGGGGACCGTCGCTAAGCTGGCGTTCATGATAATCTTGGACGAGCTGAGGAAGAGCAGCATCGAATTAAGCACAGGAAGTAGGGCTAATATTCGACGAAGGGTCGTGAGAGGCGCGCTTAATTTACCACCTAACTTGCAAGCTTGCGATCTCCGTGCTCAACGCCTTGACGGAAGCGATCAGATACACGAGAGGAAGGTTTAGATTACTTTAGGTAGTAGTGTTTAGGTGGCTAGCGGACCAGGTCTTGACGCGATGACGAGTGCTTGTAGGTCAGGACTCGGATGACTGGGGCTGCCGTCGCCGAGCGTCTTTAAAGTCAGTTCTATGGATCCGTCTATGGCCATCCGATCAAGCTCACCTCATTTAAGGCGAAGCTCAAAACTCGAAAGCGGAGCAGCTCCTCCATCGACTCGACAGGGCAGAGGTCGTTACTGGAGCGAAAACTAGATTTTCTGGGACCTCATAACAGTGAATCGATGATGAGCCTCCTCTCACTCGATCGCTCGAGATGAAGAATTGGTAAGGTGCTGACCTATAACCCCTTGCCTTCCAAAGCTTTTGCGCCGTCTTGCTAATTCATTGCGAAGAGGCGGCATATTCTGCTTCGCTGGGAATGCAACGGTCTTCTGTCCGACGCCTATGTTGATCGGTAGATAGGATGACCGCTTTCTACGTAGCAGTTCGCGCAAGCTCTTTAAAGGATTAATGTTTCTTGGAAGGCATGGTTAACGAGTAAGCGGTCGCAACAGCCACGACCCCACCATATATCATGTGCGCACACCCATTCATGTCCTTTGGGAGTTGCTCTCTACAGCATTTTTCAACGGCGTGTATTGGCATACATTAGTACAGCCGTACACATAGATGCTAAGGCTTCAAACCTATGGGGCATGCTTTTATGCAAATAGCGTATCTCTCAAAGCGGCTACCCATACCCAACAGCCTTGGGCCTAACTTCGCTGCCATGGCATCCCTCTCTATCTTGCTCGCACCTTTTCGATAAAGCTCGGCCATGGCATGCCAAGCTTTCACGTCTAGGTCGGGATAGCGGTACCTCCGGCACTTTAAGTGGTCTATAACAGGTGGGTTCGGCGGTGGAAATTGATCCGGGAAAGCTTTAGCAGGGCACGCTTTAATGCATGCGGCGCCACAAGCCTCGGGCTTGCAGATGACCCCACCTCAACGGTTCTTTCGTGAGCATCGGATCCGGCCTCAATGGGGCAGTCGTGATGACCGCGACGAGCCTCACCCTCGGTCCGAAACGCGGAGTGACGAGGGGCACCCCAGCGCCGATCTCTCCTAACCCGGCCAAAACTGCTGCGTGCCTTAAGGATAGGTCGGCTAACATTTTAAACTTCCGTCTTCCTCAAAATAGTCTCGTCCAGTTTCGTTGTCTAAAGGCAATGCCAGGTATCCAAGGTCTTCGAGGTAAGTGGCAACTCGATAAGACAAAGAACACAATTCCCGGTTAATTATTTCACAGCTGACGGCATAATAATAACTCGGGAATTGTTTTAACGACGGCAAGTGGTATCCGCTTTGCCATCACTATTACGCTTTTTGCGCCACATAAGAGATCTTCGGGCTTATGCCCTAAAGGGGCGCTATCAAATCGGTCGGTCGAAGCTATCCCAATGAGGTCAGCACCGATGCTTTTAGCAAATTGTTTAACGTCATCCGCGTCTAGCACCATGGCAATCCTACCTGCGAGAGTTATCAAAATCATCAAAATTATGTATGTCTTCCCCGGCTAACCTTATGACGAGCACACCATTGTGTGCTCGTCTTGGCGAGGTTGAAGTCGATCATCTAGCGGAACCAGATTCTCGGCGCCCTGAATGACGAGCCAGCAATGACCCTTCCTCGCTCGATCTTGTCCCTCAATACGAAAATCGGTAGATGCTACATCGTGGTTTAAACTTCGCCGTTTTTACGTCCATTTCGGCCCGGGTTTTGTTCATGATCGACAAATTATGCGTCAGTCATGTTAACTAAACAAACATTAAAAGTGATATCTATGTTTAACAAATCAAGTCTTGTGGTGTTTAGTAAAGCGATGCTCCGCCGAATGTACGACGTCACCTCGTCCTTCTACGATGCCCTCTACGAAGGCGAGCAGATCAGGAAGTTCGAGGTGGCCTATCGCCTCGCACTCCTCCCCCTCAAGGAAGTGGTGCTGGACGCTGGTTGCGGGACGGGGCTGATAACTGAGAGGCTTAGAGGTGGAGGGCGCTTCGTGGTCGGGGTGGACTTCTCTAAGGGGATGCTCCGAAGGGCCAAGGAGAGGCTCGGGTCGCGCGACACAGACCTGGTGCTCGGCGACGTTGAGCGACTGCCCTTCCGCCCTAGGTCCTTCGGCCTAGTGCTGTGCCTCACAGTCCTGCAGAACTGCGAACCATTAAAGGCCATTAGTTCTCTTCTTCGCGCGCTGAAGAGCGGGGGCTTCTTGGTCCTCAGCTACCTGAAGAGGTCGAGAAGCGCGGTCTCGATCGAGGCCGTGTTCGGGGACCTCGTCGTCAAGGACGCAGACCCCACCGACGACTTCCTCGTCTTAAATAAGGAGGCAACAAGAAGGTTTAAGTGGAGGGCGGGGAGGCCGCCGCGAGGCTGTATGGTCTCTCGCATCAGGGAGGTACTCAACAAGATAAGGTGGCACAAGGACTTCGATCCTAAGGACTACGAGGTCCACATAGTGCACAGAGGGGCCCTCGGCGATGTTAAAGTCGTCCCAGTTCTTTGCATAACCGAGGTCTTGAGCGGGGGCTTCAAGTTCAGGGACGCCGACGGGGACGAGAAGGTGATCCCGTACCATAGGGTGTTGCTCATACGCAACAGGGTCAGCGGGGACGTGCTCTACTCGAAGGAAGGCTAGGCCTCAGCAGTCCTTCACTAGCACGGCATAGAAGAAGCCCGGTGTGTCGTGCACGTGCGGGTGGAACCTGACGAGCTTATCGGCGTACCTCGAGCGACTCGAGAGCCCTACGTCTCCGATAAGGTTCGGGCCCCTCACCGGTCGCATGCCCAGCTCCTCGACGGCGTAATTGACGTTGTCCTCGCACTCCTCTACGCTTACGGTGCACACAGAGTAAAGCATCCTGCCCCCTTTCCGCAGCAGGTTGAAGCCGGCCTTTATGAACTGCCTCTGGTACTCGCTGAGGTCTCGAATGGCCTTCTCCGTCAAGTTGTCGTACAGCTTCGGCCTCACGCCTATGGCGGAGCACGGAGGGTCCACTATGACCACGTCCACCTTGCCTCTCAAGTCCTCCAACTTCAGGTCGGCGTACCTCGAGTCCATGCACACGGTCTTGGCGTTCTTGACTCCGAGCCGGTGCAAGTTCTCATTCAGTACCTCCACCTTCTTCGGCGAGCGGTCGATCCCTATTACCAGCCCTTTGTTCTTCATGAGCTGGCTAGCATACGTGAGCTTTCCACCCGGAGAGGCGGTGAGGTCTACAACGAGCTCTCCCTCCTCGGGGCTTAGGGCCCTAACGGCTAGGACGGATGGCAAGGACTGAGGGTATATCTCGCCCTTCGCGTAGAGCTCCAAGCTCCTTATGGGCGGCAGCTTGTAGACGGAGGTCAGGGTCTCGGCCACTAACCCCCTCCTCAAGAACCTCAGCTCCCTCGAGCTTATCACGGCCCTGCCCACGGCCACGGCCCTCCCTCTAGGATCCAGTATTGTCACCACGTCGCCCTTATCGACCCCCTCCATGCTCTTCACACCCGGCGCATAGACGTTGGCCCCGACCATGACCGCCTCCGCGGTCATCTTGTCAACAACGATCTTCTTTTGGAGCTCGGGCACGTCGAAGGGCCCTAGGACCTTGACGAGCACGACATCGAAGTCAGCGAGGACCCTTACCTCAAAGCCCAACGATCGGAGGCTCTCCTCCACCCTGTCGACAGAGCTCCTGAGGGTGTTTACCCTAACGGTGTACCACGAGCCCGGAGAGGACAGCGCCTCTACTACTTCATTGGTTGCTTCTCTGTAAACGGAGCGGATTATCTTGAGGCCTGCCTCTGAGGGCTGATATCGCGGTATCAAAGGCCCTCATGCCCCGCTACCTCTCTCTTCAGTTTGTGGCCACAAATAGTGCACTCCTCCAAGAACTCATAGTAGACCCTTCCGCATGCCGTGCACCGATAGCGCCACCTTATCCTCATTTCTATGCCCCTTGCTCTTATGTTGCGCCACCTTATCCTGAAATGCGAGGCAAGGTTTTGTACGGTGTAGTCGTCGGTTACTAGAATAGGATCAAGCCCCTGCCTCTTGAGCTGAAGTGCCAAGGCAAGCAATTCTAGGTCCGCCTCGGAGAGGGACGATATGTCACCACTCTTCTTCGCAGCTTCGACTACCTCCTTTAAACAATCTTCAGCTACCTCCATGACGTTCAGCGCCTTAGAGTCCAAGAGGACCTCCACGTAAGCCCTATGCCTCAAGGTCTTGACCTCATCAATGACCTTAGGTACGGTGAAGCAGTAATAGTCTTGCAAGTACCGTAATGCGTTGTTTACGAGAAACGCGCTCGTGTCGACGACGGCACACTTCTTATCCCTTATGCGGTCGCTCCTTTCCTCCACGAATGCGCACCTCGTAGAACTTCTTGTAAAAAGACCTCCTAAGGTCCTTGACCCTGACAAGCTCCACTTGGTGGCTCGACCTGAGTATCTCCACGACATCTTCTACGCCAACGTGGCAGGTGAGGATCCCGTCGGAGTATATCGACGCTCCTCTAGGACTGTGTTTGGGAAATGCTACCTCGACTTTGCTGCTGGGTGGGAGCACCATGGGCCTAACCCCCAGCTTCAAGGGGTTAAGTACTACAGCCACTAAGCATTCTATGAGAGGGTCTATGAGGGGGCCGCCTGCTGAAAGAACATAGGCTGTGGAGCCAACGGTTGATGACACCAAAATTCCATCGGCCTTGCCCTCGAATATATCGATCCCATCGGCCTTAACCGTGAAATCCAAGGTTTTAGCGAGCTCCGACGTGAGGACGAGAATGTCATTGAGCGCGATGTCCTTCTCTAGCCCATTCACCCTGACAGACAACAGGTTCACTCTTTGTGTGTAACACTCTCCCCTCAAGATCTTATCCACAACCTCTTCCAGTTCTTCGGGCCTTGCCTCACAGAGAAAGCCCATGTAGCCCATGTCAACGCCTAAGATCCTGAGAGGGGGTTTGAGTCTTCGCACGGTTTGCAGTATTGTACCATCCCCTCCGAACACTACTATCATGTCGGCCCTCTTTAAATCGTGGATCGACGAGGCTGAGCGCCTGATATCTGGATTCGTCAAGTCGTCGGCGATTCCCTGATCGACGAGGACCTCCAGCCCTCTTGCCTTAAGTAATTGGAAGGTCTTCTCTATGAGCCCCAGCGCCTCTCTTAGGTCTTGCCTTGAAACTATACCTATTCGCTCGATCTTTAATGCACATCACCTTAGCTCAATGAGCTGGTCCAGACACCTACCGCGTCCTCATAATCTTCCTCTTGCCCAACAACTCCCACACTTCTACCTCGGTGCCTACAGCCATTTTGTTAAGCAGGTCAGCTTCTATCGACTCCTTGGGCACTTCGAAGACCTCGTAACTCGAGAGATCCATCAGCTGGACGCTCGCTGGCGTTATCGATATGACTTGAGAGACCCTCTTCTCGATTATCGGGACGTCGACCTTCTGGTCAACGGGCACGACTATGCTCCTCTTAACCCCGTCAAAGATCCCTATCGCGGTTATCCGGACCTTGGCCGAGCCGTGCTTCCCCGGCTTCGACTTCTCCACCTCGACTATCTTGCACGGCTCCTCGTCTATTACTACGAAGGAGCCTTCTTTGAGCGACCCAGCGTCTACAGGCCTTCTAGACAACACCCACCCTCCTTCTCTTAAACAAGGGGCGTTAGCCCTCTTCTCTTTTTAAGTGTTTGGCCCTCCTTATTAAGTACTGGGCGAGCTTTTCGAGTGCCCTCCTTCTGTGGGATACCTTGTTCTTGACTTCGGAGGGCAGTTGAGCATATGTAAGTCCTTTGAGACCCTTGGGCTCAAATATCGGATCGAAACCCCACGACGACCCCTTAGGCTCGAAGGATATCCTCCCCCTCACTTGGCCCACAAACACGCGCATCCTCTTACCATCGTGGAACACTACCACGGACTTAAAGGTGGCCGCTCTCCTCCTCTCGCCCTTCATCAACTTAAGTATACCGTTGACCCCTATGGTCTTAAAGACGTATGAAGAGTAAGGGCCAGGAAAGCCGTTAAGCGCGTCAATGAATAGCCCGGCGTCCTCCACTATCACCGGCCTCTTTAGCAGTTTGTAGGCCTCTTCCGCTCTAGACTTAGCCACCTCTGCTATGTCGTCAGACTGAATTTCAGGTGTGCTCACCTGCACTACCTCGACCTCTACGCCTAGCTCCCTCAGTATAGAGGAGCTCTCGCGGGCCTTGTGAGGGTTGTTTGTGACATAGGCTACTCGCGCGAGCATAGAAACCCACTTCATTGTACGTAATATTTATGTGTATCCTCATAAAGTCTAACTGGAAGGTGGCGATAGGGTGCGAAGAAGCAAGGAGAAGGGCAAGTCCCACTCGACGAGGCCGATAACAAGCGACGTAGCGGCGAAGCTAAAGGTGACCGAGGACGAGGTCGTCACCCTGATCGTCGACTACGCCAAGAAGGGCTATCCCCCCTCGATGATTGGAATCCTGCTTAGAGACCAGCACGGGATAGCACTGACTAAGGCTATCATAGGGAAGAAGCTGACCCAAGTGCTCGCCGAGAAGGGGTTGGCCCCGCAGATACCAGAGGACCTCGCCAACTTGATTAAGAAGGCCACAAGGATAAGGCGCCACCTCGAGGAGCACCCGAAGGACTACTTCTCGCTTAGGGGCCTCCAGCTCACGGAGTCCAAGATACACAGATTGGTGAAGTACTACAAGCAGAAAGGAGTCTTGCCTTCGGATTGGAAATACGAGCCCGGGAAGGTAAGCGTAATAGCATAAGCTGAATAAGCCATGGCCTTGAGCGATGAAAGACCACGGGGACTATCTGCGCTAAGCGATGTAGCCCTTCGAATAGCCGAGGACATCGAGAGCTCTTCGGCAAACCTGTACGTAATAGTAACCCACTACGATGCTGATGGACTGGCGGCTGCGTCGATAATAGCAAGGTCGCTCGTGAAGATTGAGAGGGCCTTCACGATAAGGGTCGTGGACCAAATAGATGAGGAAACGTTGTCTTCCCTCCCCAAGGGCGACCACTATATCTTCGTCGACCTAGGTAGCTCAGCCGTGGAAGCCATAGCTGACAAAGGCCTCCTTCCGGCCACCGTGATGGACCATCACGAGCCCCTGAGGAGCTCGGAGGTCGTCGGCGAAGGACTTCGAGAGCTCAATCCGCATGTCTTCGGGCTCAACGGTGGAAAGGACGTCAGCGCCTCAGGGCTGGCCTACCTAGTGTCTAAGGGTATGGGGGTTGCAGACCACGAGGCGGCATATCTCGCCTTGGTTGGCGCCATAGGTGATAGACAGGAAAGCGCTCAGGGTTTCGCGGGGATCAACAAGCTGATAGCCCAGGAAGCTATGGAGAAGGGCTGGGTCAGAAGGTTCACGGGGCTGAGGCTCTACGGCGTCCCGCGCCAACCTTTGGTAAAGTCGCTCGCGTACACCGTCGACCCCCTACTGCCCGGCTTGACCTACGACGAATTAGCTTCCCAGCGCTTCCTAGAGGGCATAGGGATAGCTGTAAAGAGATCCGACGGTTCCCCAACGACTTACAAGGACTTGAGCGCTGATGAAGTGTCCAAGCTGGCCACGGCCCTGATAAAGCACCTGTTGATGAAGGGGTTCAGCCCTCAGTCTGCGAACGCCCTCTTCGGCCTCATCTATGAATTCACCCATGAACCTGAGGGCTCGTCGCTGAGATATGCCCACGACTTCGCACAGATGTTGAACGCCTGCGGCAGATTGAGGAAGCACGGAGTTGGCTTGGCCATAGGCCTTGGGGATAGAGGGAAGCTATTGAGCCAAGCCGAGGCGATATCCTTGGAGTACAGGAGGAGGCTAGCCCAATATCTGTCCCTGTTGCGCAACGACTCCTCCTACGTGCGGATATTGAACAACGTGCAAGTCATGGACATGAGGAACATCGTCGACGAGAGGGTGCTGGGGGCCGTAGCCTCCATAGCCATTTCGTCCTACATTTGCGACGCATCCAAGCCCCTGATATCGGTGGCCCACTCGACCAAGGGCAAGGTAAAGGTGTCGGCTCGCATGCACGAAGCTTTATCGAAGCGGGGGGTCAACTTAGGCCTTATAATCAAGACGGCGGCCGAGCAAGTAGGCGGTAGCGGAGGCGGCCACGAGAATGCCGCGGGGGGCATAATTCCCTCAGAATCTCTCGACAACTTCATTAAGACGGTGGACCAATTAGTTGGTAAGTCTTTGAAAGCGGGGGCTCGATCTTGAAGAAGAGCGGAAGACGAACGACGTTGGAGCTCTTGGTATTGCTCCCGGGCCTCGTTGACGTCGTGGTGAAATCTTTGAGCCCCGACAACACAAACCTCCCAGAGGACTTAAGACTAGAAGTCAGCAAGGTCGACGAGGACTGTCTAAAAATAGTCATCGAGGCCGAGGACGTAGGAACGATCATAAACACCATGAACGACGTATTCGCTTGTCTACAACCCCTTCTCGCGTTGCTCGGCAAAGATGGCCCTCTTAGCGCTCACAACGAAAAGGTTTAAATCGATGCCTTTTCGCTTTTAAGCGACGTCGTGGAAGAGCTCTTTGCGATCGAGGTGAGAGGTGCCTCCGAGTGTCTTCAAAGAAGGTTAAAGCGATAAAGGCGCAACCGAAGGTATGGATAACCGTACTGGCGCCCAAGTACTTCGGCTTCGCCGAGCTAGGCAAGACCATGGCATCCTCGCCGGGGAAGGTCATTAGGAGGACCCTCTGGACCACCCTCTACAACATAACGAACGACTTCTCGCATCAGCACATAAAGTTGCACTTCCAGATAATCAAGGTCGAGGGGGACAAAGCGTACACCATTTTCAAGGGACACGAGCTAGCTAGGGACTACGTGAGGAGCCTTGTTAGGAGGGGTTCTTCGAGAGTGGACAGCATCTTTGACGTTGAGACCAAGGACGGGTATCGATTGAGGGTCTTCATGCTGGCCGTGACGGTGAAGAGGGCCAAGACCTCTCAGAAGTCGGCCATAAGAGCGATAATGAGGCAAGTAGTGGTTGAGAGGGCATCGCAACTGAACTTTGAGGACTTCGTCCAAGAACTGGTCCTCGGAAAGATTTCGTCGGATGCCTACAATAAAGCTAAGAAAATATACCCCCTAAGAAAGGTCGAGGCGATGAAGAGCAAGCTCCTCCAAGCGTCGCCCGAAAGCGAAGAAGCGAAAGTCCTCCAGCAACCAACTTAAGCTCTTTAAGTTCAACCTTTAAGTCCTAGCAGGGCACCTCGTCTTGTGTTTTATGCATCAGTCTGTCCCTCATTTAAATTGGGAGAGCCTCGAGAATGAAGTTGACGAGGAAGGTCGAGTTCCTTGAGTACAACGTGGTAAGGAAGAATTGGCAGAGGAGCAGGCTGAAGATAGCTCTTTGCTATCCGAACGTCTACAAGGCTGGAATGACTGGCCTGACGGTTCAACAACTTTACTACTTATTCAACCTCGACGATGAGGTGCTGTGCGAGCGATGCTTCCTCACCAAACCCCTTAGGACAATAGAGAGCGGGGCGAAGCTGAGAGACTTCGACGTCATAGCCTTCACGCTCCAATACGAAGAGGACTACGTGAACATGGTTAGAATGCTCCTAGATTCCGGTATAAACCCCATGGCGGGCGAGCGCGGCGAGGACGACCCTATAATAATTGCTGGCGGCCAAGCTGTGTCGGCCAACCCCCTGCCTGTCTCAAGGATAGTCGATTGTGTCTTCATAGGCGAGTTGGAGCCCTGCCTCGGCGACCTATTAGAGGTATTGAAATCGAAATCGAGCAAGAAGAGGAAGATAGAGGAGATCAATTACTTGAAGTCCGTCTACAGCCAGGGCAAGGATAGGGCGGAGAGATCCTTGGCCCTGGACCTCGATCAGGTCCCTCACGTATTGGCTCAGCTCACCGTCGCGGGCGCCGACGCGTTCATTGATCCTCTTTTCGCAAACGCCTTTTGCCTAGAGGTCTCCAGATCATGTAACAGGAGGTGCAGGTTCTGCCTCGTCTCTTGGACCAACGGTCCCCTCAGGTACAGGAGCTTGAGCAAGATCAGGGACTTGTTGGACGAGGGCCTCTCCAGAAGCAAGGCCGACCGCGTGGTCCTCATAGGTGCAGGAGTGTTTGACGTCCCGTGGTTTAAGGACATATGCGCGGAGGCGTTGTCGAGAAATCTAGGCCTATCCGTACCCTCTCTTAGACCAGACGTCGTTGACGAGGAGCTCTTAGAGCTTATTAAGAGAGGTGGCCAAAAGACGTTAGCTCTCGGAGTGGAGTCGCTGTCTAAAGCGGACAGGCTCTTCTTGGGCAAGGCTTACGACGACGAAGCGCTGGAAAACGTCGTGCAGATGGCTGTGGACAAAGGCCTTGCAGAGATAAAGTTTTACCTTATCACGTGCTTGCCCAAGGAAGATCTAGAAGGTAGCGCTAAGCTCGCCCAAAAGATCCTTAAGATAGTACATAAGAGCAGGATGACGATCCACGTATCCCTAAACCCCTTGATACCCAAGGCGCACACGCCTTTTCAATGGCTCCCCCCGCCTAAGCCGAGCGAAGTGAAGGAGAGTTACAAACGATTCTCAAAGCTCTTGAGAGGTCCTAGGGTGAGGCTCGAGCTTTTCAACCCTTACAGGGCCGCCTTCCAAGCCGCTCTCTCCCTCGGCGATGAGAGGTTAGGCCCATATCTAGTGAAGTTGGCGAAGCTTGGGCTGAGGTCGTGGACCGCGATGATGAAGTTTTTGCCGGAAGACCTCCTTAGACCGAGAAAGGAGACTCCTTGGGACGTCGTTGACGTCGGTTGCGACAAGAAGGCCGTGGCGAGGAGCTACGAAGAGGCGATGAGGTTGCTCGAAGGTTAAATACCATTTTACATTCTTATATTTCACCTTTTACTCGATGCACGAGCCTAATCTATCTTTTTAATGGGCAATTTCAACTTGTTGCTCACGAGTGCGAGAAACCCCTCTACAACTTCACTGCATCGCCTTGGGATGGTGGCACAGGCAGCGCTGGCATGGCCTCCGCCTGAGCCAGACATCATCGAGCCTAGCCTTTCTAATTCTTCTCCGAGGTGCAAGCCTGTGCTCTTGACGAAGTCCTCACAGGCCCTAGCGCACAACCTCACCTCACCGTTAAGCTCGTTGCAAACGGCAGCTAAGTCGGCGCCTAAATCGACTAGCGCCCTCGCTGCTGAAGCCTCGTAAGAGCCCACATTCGAAACGGCTACGATCCATTGACCTAGGGAGTACAACGATGCCCTTTGTGAGGCTTTAAGCCTCGCTACTTTCTCTGAATAACTCATTGGCATGCTAAGGGTAGCTACAGCCTCGGACAAGGAGGCACCATGGGATAGCAAAAAGGCTACGTCTCGTAGCGTCTTCTCAGTCCCAATCATCAACCTCCTGGAGTCTGAGAGTATGCCTATCAACAGGCACTGTGCCTCTTTCTTCGACGGCTTTAAGCCTAGGCTTATCATGATATCACATAGGACCTCCGCCGTCGCCACGGCATCATCGTCTATTATTGACAAGGCGTTGGGAGGCATGCCGATCGAAGGCCTGTGGTGATCTATTATCACCACCGGCTTGTCGCTCACTACATAGTCCTTCAACGAGCCTATGTGGGCTAAATTGTTGACATCTATTAAGAGACACAAGTCATATTGAGGGAGAGCGTTCCCTTCGACTATCTCTATCGTAATCCCCAAGCTTTCAGCGACCCTCCTTGCTTGAAGGTTCATTCCCGGCGTTATTACGTCGACCGTAGCCCGACCATTGAGCTCGTTGACAATCCTCTTCGCGACGTAGCAACTCAGCACTGCATCTACGTCACTATTCTGGTGGCTGGTTATGACTATTCTGCCGGCCCCTCTTACCATCTTTATTAAGAGGACCTCTTTCAAGAACCCCCCTCCATATACTATCAAATAGATCGAGCGCGTATTGCGCGACCTGCTTGGCTATTTCGTTGGGCTTCTTCAGGCTGGCTTCGTGTAAAGACACCTCGACCTCGACGTTCAGGAAGTCGCTCTCAAAGGACAGGGAAACGTTGGCGTCTACGAGCTCCTCTGGTCGCACTAGCTTCATTAAGTAACTTATGGCTGCTTCTTGAACTTTCTTGAGCACCTCCTCGAGGCTTGGCATTTCTATCTCAGTGTGACATTATCCTACATCGATATGCCCGCTAAGCTCTTGCTCAAGTCTTGCCTCAGCTCCTCTAATCTCCTCCTAGCGTGGGCTTCTTGTTTTTCCAAGGTTTTTATGTGCAACTCTAGGGTCTCCTTTTTTTCCGTCAGCTCCTTGACTAAGGCCTCCTTGCTCACACGCATCAATATCCTTCCAGTGAACTTAAAAACAGAAGCGTCCTCGCTGACGTTTTTGAGCTCCTCCAACGCGCCTTCGACGTCTCTCAGCTCTACTTCGAGCTGTTGCCTCCTCAAGACAAGCGCTTTAATCCTCTCCTGGAGCTCTTGTAATTGCATTATTTTGTGTTGCACTTCAGGTGGGATCTGCGACTGCATTCACACCACCCTTAATGGCTTCAGATATCGACTTTATCCACCTCAAGTACGAGTTCAGTACCGCCCTTAGCCTACTCAAGCTCCTAGCGCTCAATTTTATTATTAACTTTTCCCCGTCGATGGTTATCTCTGCTGAAAAACCCTTGCCCTTATCTTCGCACTCGGGCTTGAGGGCCGAGAACAACACGTTGAGCTCGCGCCCCTCCCCTCTGATGATTATCTTTGCGCTATGTTGTCGATAGGACAACGCGCCTCACCCTTATAATCGGGCCGAACGATAGGGCTTGCTCTCTGTCGACGAATGAGATCTCGAGGCCCTTTTCAGCCCACGAAACCTTCATGACCCATCTGTCGTCCGCGGTGCCGACCTCCAAGTCAAACAGCGTGGGGATCAGCATGATCTCCCGCTTCACCTCTGGAGGGACGACTTCTAGATCGTAGTGGACGACGAGCCTCGCCTGTCGTGGGGCCCGCCTCGTGTGCTTCTGCTCTCTGACAAGTTTTACGCCCGACACAAGTAGCGAGCCTAGCAGCGGCGCCTCTTTGAGGGTCGCGTCGTAGAAGTCCAGCTTGCTGGGGTTACCTCTCTTGGCCTGAATTATGACTAATCTAGAGGCTTTGAGGTTCAGAGCTAGCCCCTTTAGGTCTAGTATTCTTCTCTTCCCTCTCGTTACGTAATAACCGTCGATTAGGGCGTATGCCAGATCTCGCCCAAAAGTGCGCAACCTTCTCGAGGGCCTAAGACACGTCGATATTACGTACCTGACGTCAAGCGGAGGTTCAGTCATAGCCCAGTCTTCGGCACGTAAGCCCCTCCTGCAAAGATCGCCTTGCACTTCCTGCAATACCATATGCCCACGGCCTTACGTTTTACCTTGCCCACTGAGTAGCAGTAAGGACACTTGTGAGGACCCCTCATCATCGCCTCTATCTCTGCTACCTTCTTCCTTATTGTCGCTCCATATCTTGCCCCAAACCTACCAGCAGTTTTGACTTTTTTGGTCTTACCCACCGCCTACGACCTCCCTAACTGTCTTGAGGAGCTCATGAGCTTTTTGCCTAGCTATTTGAAGGGCCTTCATAGTCTCCTCCGCAGTTAAACCTCTCTCCCCCCTCTTTTGTATGGCGCAGACCTTGTCGTCCACGAAGGTCGCCGTCAAAAATGCGTCCGCGACCTCCTCCTCGTCCAAGTTCGGGTCGACCACTAATTTATCACCTATCTTAGCCATTGTCACTGTGATTGGTATGCTTTTTATCGGTAACCTCTGCCTTTCGCTCTTATTTATCGTCACTTCACCTTTTTCGTTCACCATGGCTTTGGGCACCTCTGCTGTTAAAATGGCCGCCACGGCTGCTAGGGCCGAGGCGTCCATGAGGTTACCGTCGTGGTTCAGGGCATGTATGTCAATCCACACTTCCCACACAGCTTTGCCGGGGACTATGCAGAGTTGCTTTAAGTCTATCATCTCGGCCCTTCTCAGCCCCCTGTCGATGACCCTTGCCAATTCTATGGCGTTCTCGTCGGGAGGCCCGGGTTCAAAGGTGGGCGACGCTATCGGGAGGAACTCCGCGTTAACTATCATCACTCCCATGTCGGGGGTATCCGCAAAGGGCGTCCCTATACTCGTTTTCACTCCTGCTATTGCCAAAGTCTTGCCGAGCCGAACCTCGGCTGAGCCCTCAGCGTTCTTCACGCTTCGACATCTGATTTCCACTGGCCTCAGGTCTTCTAGCCCCCTTCCGTCGACTCTCCTCCCAGATGAGAGGAGGTCCATTATTTGTTGCCTCTTCAACTTTGGTATCACGTCCTAAAACCCTCCTCGACGGTCTTTCGTAGCTCGATGTACCTCTCCTTTAGAGCGCTTTTTTGCTTCTCGTATATCTCCTTGCAAGCTTTAGCAGCCATCGAAATCGCTTTCTCGATCTCCTCGGGACCTAATATTCCATCCAGTTGAAGCAAGGTTATTTCGTTTCTATTGGGCATCATAGCAAAGGGCATGTCAACTTCTCCGTATTTGTCCTCTACGTCAGTAACGTCGAGGACGAGCACGCCGTTTATCTTGCCAACAGAGCACGCAGCCACGAGATCCTTCATGGGTATGCCAGCAGACGCCAATGCAACAGACGCCGCAATTATGCTTGCACAACGAGTACTCCCATCTGCGTTAATCACCTCTATGAAGACATCGATTGCTGAGGATGGAAATTGCTCCACGATTATCGCCGGGGTCAAGGCCTCTCTTATCACCTTCGAGAGTTCAATCTCTCTCCTCGTAGGCGCAGGCGATTTTCTCTCCTCGACCGAGAAGGGGGTCATGTGATATCTACACCTTATGACGGCCCTGTTTGGCAGAGCCAAGTGCCTAGGATGCACCTCACGCGGTCCGTAAACGGCCGCATAAATCTTGGTATTGCCTTGTTCAACGTAAGCAGAACCATCGGCGTTCTCCAATATCCCAGCTTTTATCTTGAGTTCTCTTATCTCGTCCGGCCTCCTACCGTCGAGCCTTCTTCCATCAGGACTTATCAACGTGAGCTCCTTGCTCTTTATGCTCACTAATCATCAGCTCCTCCTCTCTAACTGCAACATGAGCTGAATTCGTTGCGTAAGCCCACTTATGTGGGCCTCTTGATCAATTTTTCGTATGACCTTTTCCGCCAAGGCCTCTGACGCCGGGTCCTTGCCCTTTATCCAGATGAAGCCGTTCTGCCCTATCACTATTTTACAACCCGTCTCCTTTTTAATCAGGTTTATCATGGATCCCTTCCTGCCTATGAGCCTCGGTATTTTAGCTGGGCTAACCTTGATAAGCCTTCCTTCAGTTACTTTACCCAACTCCTTGCCCTTACAGGAAACCACAACGTCCGAGTATTTGTCAAACCTCATGACCTTGCACACAACGGCCTCTCCTATATCCAAGTACTTGGACAAATCTTCGGCCAAGGCATTCTTCTGAGGAGGCAACACCTCCGTTGCTTGTAATATGGCTTTGTAGAACGAGTTTATGTCGAGCAGGTAGGCCGTGGGCAAGTAGTCTACTACTATCCCTATGACCACGTCGCCTACTTTGGGTATGTAGGGCCCCTGTAATGGTACCACCCTTATGACACCTCTCCTGCTTTCCACTATCCCAATGGTCGTGGCGAACAGCTTGTTGCCCTCTTTATACACATAAGGCCCAGCGACGTAATCTCCTTCTGCTAGTACTTCTCCTGGAACCACAAGGTCCCAGTCTTTGACGTAGATTGGCATAGGACATCAGCTCTTACTTACGACTTTTATCTCGATGCTTCCTCGCGTCATTTTATTGAGCTTATCAATCAACTCCAATTGCAACCCAGAAGGGACCTCCACCTCGCCTTTCCAAGAACCGTCTTCCAGCCATTGGCTTTTTAGCACTTCACCGTAACGAGGCAATAGAGGGTAAACCTTGCTGGCGTATTGCGGGGAGGCCCTTATCTCTAGCAGAGTTTTCGATATCTTTAGGGGGATCTTGGCTTTCAATGCTTTGATTATCTCCAGCGCTTGCTCCTTGGCGTCTTTGAAGGGATCTATGGAGACCTTGGCCTCGTCCAGTAGTAACTCCACCCTGGTCGGAGGTAGTGGCAACCCGGTTTTTGAATCGACGCAGTTCCTCGATATGTAAGCTATTATCTGCTTGCGCTTGCTCTCTATGAGCTCCTTCCTCTGCCTTGCTGTTAGCTGGATTTCCCCCCGTTGAATGATGATCTTCCCTATTTCGTAGGGATCGAGCGTCTTAAAGGTCTTCTGAAGAGCCTCTCGCGAAGCCCTCAACCCCTTCTTGGCATCTTTGTATATCACGTCGCTTATCATGGCCTCTCTGATGTCGACATTTGCCCCTTGCTTCATCTGCCAAGCCTTTTCGGGGTCTATGAGTATCTCGAATCTCTCCGATCCAACAACAAGCCTTGCGATGGAGTGCTCACTTTCACTCATATTTATTTCATCCGTTCCCTAAACTTCTCTACCAGCTCTTTGACCTCTTGCGCCTTTAACTTGTCGAAACGCCCAGTCTTAACTTCAGCTATCGCTATTTCGATCTTCTCAGCACTAAGCCCCCCTTCAACCACGGCCTCCATGCACTTCAGCGCCAGCGTTATGCCCTCCTCGACGCTTAACCCTTGGTTATAGTGTTTTTCGAGTATCTCGGTGGCAGTCTGCGAGCCAGCGCCTATGACCACGGCGTAATAACCTGCGTATGCACCGCTCGGCTCCGTCATGTACAATCGAGGCCCGGTCCTATCGACGCCTGCTATTATGAACGACACACCAAATGGTCTAACTCCTGCGTGCTGAGTGTACAACTGTTTGAGGTCGCTTATCCTGCGAGTCAGGACTTCGATGTCTATGGGTTCATCATATATCAACCTATGTATTTGTGCCTCTATTCTAGCTCTATCGATTAAGACTCTTCCATCAGAGGCAAGCCCAGCGTATGCGATTCCTACATGGTCATCTACTTTCCATATCTTCTCCATGGTCTCGGGGTCTACGAGGGGTGAGATCCTCTTCTTCTCAACAGCGACCACTACGCCATCTCTACACTTTATACCCAAAGTCGTCCATCCTCTTTTGACTGCCTCTAGCGCATACTCGACTTGGTACAACCTCCCCTCTGGCGAGAAGACCGTTATCGCCCTGTCGTATCCTAAACCCGGCGGCGTAAACATTTTGGCCATCCCCACGTCGTTGAAGATGACTCAGCCTAAGATAATGTATTTAGTCTAATAACCTTTTCGCAATATGAGGGCTCTTCAGGCTGTAGGCCCATATCGGACACGTGTAGTTGCACTCTCCGCAGGCCATGCACTTCTCCGTCAAGATCTCAACGCCGCTCAGCCCCATCTTTATGGCTTCGTTAGGACAAGTTGCCAGGCATAACATGCACTTCACGCATAACAAGGCACGGGCTATGCCTCTAAGGATTTTAACCCAGTCCATATCTTCTGCCTCTACCACTATCTTCGTGTCCCTCTTCACCAAACTCGCGATCTTTCTTCCCCTGCTTATCAGCGTTGCCATCTGCTTGTCCTCTTCAAGCACTTCATACATGGTCTTTAACACGCCAAGTACCCTCTCGAAGTCATCTTCCCTTTTAATAGGGACTTCCTTCTTCTCCCATAGACACTGCAACGGGTCTCTGCGCGCTCTTCTCCTTTCGACGTTTAACCATCTAGGGAATTTAAAACGCCACCTCCAGAGACCGAGCTTAACCCCCTCTTCGTCTAAGGAAAGCGTATCGGTCACTTTCCTCAAATATCCTTGCCACAAGGGGCCCATAACCTCTTCGATTATACGCATTTCAGCTAAGTCCATGCTTGGACAGACCCAACAACCTATTCGTTCAAGCCCCTTGTAATACAGGGGGTTCAGCTCGACACCTTCTTTAAACAAGTACAGCCACACGTTGAGCGTGCCCCAATCATGTATCGGGGAGACGCCCACTTGTCCCTTGACCCATATGCCCTCCCATACGGCGCCCTGCTTCCTCCTCTTGGCCGATTCGATCCCGCGCAAACCGATGAACGTTAAACATCTGCCTCCCAAGCCCTTTACAGCATAGGCTATGGGCGCTAATTTGCACGTTTTACAACACCATCTGAAGTCTCGAGCCGGAGGGCCGAAGATGTCGATCGCATCGAAAAAACTCGTGAACGAGCTCGCTCTTATAGTCTTGTCCTTAAGTCCTAGACGAGCTAGGACTCTTTCTACGTAACTTATCGTCTCAGGATACTCTATTCCGGTGTCCGTAAACAAGACGTAAAAGTCCTCGCCTAAGGCCTTTTTGACGAGCAAAAGGGTGGCTAGGCTGTCCTTTCCTCCTGAGAAAGATACGAGAACAGGGCCCTCTCTCTCGGCGCAAGCCCTTTGTATGAACTTTATAGCCTCCCTCTCCTTTATCTCGATAAAGCTCCTGTTGGCTTCGACAACATCGCTCCACGTAGCTCTTTTCGTTAAGATCTCTGCCTCCTTGGGCTCGCCGTGATGCCTGATCTTGACGACCATCCCCTTTCTCTCACTCAATCTTTGCCCAAATCCTTGAACAACCTTGCCCACACCTATCGCTCTCCATTCCTCGTTGACCACGTACACGAAGTCCTCTTCGCGTACGTCCCTATCATAATCCTTAACGCCAGGGGCCAGCAGGTTCCTCCCTTGCATTGCTATAGCCCTCTCGGCACCCCTGTCGACCAAGATCCACTTCCTCGCCCTCTGCTTGGCCATCCTCCTAGCCCCCTCCATGTAGGGTACGAAACGAAAGGCCCCTCTTCTTACATCGTACTCCCAAAGGCCTAATACTTGGCCGTCGACTATCACCTCGTAGGCCAAGTCTACGTGGGGGACCTTGTTGAGCAGCGATACTCCGTCTTCTGGAGCTATGAGAGATGCCACGTCTCTGCCGCATTGATCACTTATCGTCTCCCAGAGCCTCCTTCTCTCCTCAGCGAACATGGGCTTTACGTTGCCCGGCGGGGTTATCTTCACCTCCTTAATCGCTACTCCGTCCTCACACAAATCGCACCTCTTAGAGAGTAGGGGGACGTTGCATTTCATACACCAATAGAGAGCTTCTCCCACCATCCTTAACGACCTTTGTCGATCTAGGGGGTCAACCTCGTCCTGTCGCGCGGGAAGAGCACGACCTCTCTTATGTTCTGCCTGTTAGTCAGCACCATGAGGAGCCTTGAAAGGCCCAGCCCCCAGCCAGCGTGAGGCGGCATTCCATAGTCGAAGACCCTTAAGTGCTCTTTGAAACTCTCGACGTTGAGTCCCTTGCGCTTTATGCTTTCCTCGAGCTCCTCTCGAAGATATATTCTACTTCCACCACTTGCAAGCTCTATGTGATGCCATAGGAGATCGAAGCTCTCGCATATCTCTTCATTGCCTCGATGAGGCTTTATGTAAAAGGGCTTTGCTTTGCTCGGCCAGTCAATTATGAAGTAATAGTCGCCGTACTCCTCGCCCAGCACCCTTAGAGCAGGCGTCGTCAAGTCGTCGCCCCACCTCACGCTTATCCCCTTTCTTCGCAGAAGCTCTATGGCTTCCGTATATGTAATTGTTGGGAAGGGGGTCTGGGGTTCTTTGAAATCGCCGTGAATCCTCTTTAACTCTTCATAGTACTTATCCCTCAGATGTTGATAAACGTGGACTATGCACTCCTCTAATATCTTCATGACGTCTTTGTAGTCCATAAACGCAACCTCTATATCCACCGATACGAACTCGTTGAGATGATAAGGAGTGTTGGATTCCTCGGCTCTGAAGTAAACCCCTATTTCGTATACTCTCTCAAAACAGCTCGTTAGGATCTCCTTGTAGAGCTGAGGGCTTTGAGCTAAATAAGCAGTCCTTTCAAAGTACTGCACTTTAAATAGCTCTGCGCCACCCTCGGTTGCCGAGACGAGAATCTTTGGTGTTATGACTTCAATGAACCCCTTCTCGTCCAGGAACTCTCTTATGGCTTTTAAGACCTCGTGCTGTAACTTGAAGATGAAGACCTCGCTCGGCCTCCGCAGGTCCATAAATCTAGAGTTCATGCGCGTCTCGAAGTCTGCAGGGACCTTGCCCGTGACTTCTAAAGGCAGAGGTGCTTTAGATAAGTTAAGCACCTTAATTTCCTGTGGCAATACTTCTACGCCTAGCTTGCTCCTTTCGCTCCTCTTGACTACACCCTTTACTGCTATGACGCTTTCACGAGTTATTCGAGAGACCTTATTTAGTAAGCTTTGGCTCACGGCCCCCCTTTTAATTGTCACTTGGACGATACCCGACGCATCACGCAATAGCAGGAACTTTATGCTACCTAAGTCTCTTATCTCATGAAGCCAGCCCATTAACACTACATGAGAGCCGTCGGGCAAGTGCGCTACTTCGGAGTTCTTGTGAGTTTTCCTCCAGGTCTCCATGAGTTCTAATATCGACATTGTTGTCAGGACGCTATCTATCAGGTGGCAATATAAACTGTTTCCCCTATCAATTCTCGTATCACTTCTTCTAACGTCTTCGTGTCCGCAGGCAGTCTCTTTAAGTCCTCCGACGCTATCTTGACTGTGCTCTCACAAGAACCATCTGGCAACCAAATGGTGTTCAGCGATATTACCTTTGCGGGGAACAAAAGCTGGCTCAAGAGATTCCTTAGAGAAGACGTTTTCTCGACTATCCTGACGTTAACCTCTTTCTCGTCACCTAAAGCCTTACCTATTTTCCTCCAAAGAGTGGCAAGACCCTTGCCCTTACACTCGACAAGTACTACCAGAAGGTTGTCTTTTTGGACGGCCTTGTAAAACGTACAGTCCTTTAGTTGCGGATACTTGCTTTCGTTGTTTAGGAACCACTTGGCAACCTCTATATCAAGCTTTGTTATCTCGCCTTTCTTCAACTTCTCATCGCAAGTCTTACACAGAAGGCCAGTCTTCAAGCAAAAGTAACATACCGGGAACTGCAACGCGTATCCCTCACTCCTTTGCCAACGTTATCGCTATAGTGCTTAAGTTGACGACTTCCCCCCTTTCCGTCACGAGCCTTTCGTTGCCAAGCTCTAGACTCTTAACCTTTGCAGTAGGAATAAATTTTTCCTTCACAATATTCGCTACATCAACGGCCTTAGATATCGCCCTTCCCCTGGCCCTTATCGTCACCTCGCTGAAGCCTTGGTGAAACAGCGTGAGGCACGCGAGGACATAATTCATGGTGGGCTTCCGCCCGACTATCACTGTGTTCTCTTTCATACCCCCCTCCCTTGACTTTCGCTACCCTATACCGCGGCTTGGGGTTATATTGCTTCTTGGACCTACCGAGTAAGGTCGAGGATAGGTTTATTTGGTAGACCTTAAAGAAAGGCCTCAGGAGGTCGCTATGCCAATAGCCGATCCGCTCAAGTTGCAGATAGCCCAGAAGAAGCTACTGATGGTGAAAATTTGTCGAAAGTGTGGAGCCCGAAACGCCCCTACCGCTGAAAGGTGTCGAAAGTGCCGCTCCTATAACCTAAGGTGGAAGAAGCGCTCAGTCCAGAAGTAGCCTTTAATCTGGGGTAGCCTTTCCTCTTATGGGGCCGGTAGTTCAGCTGGCTAGAACGCCCGCCTCACACGCGGGAGGTCCCCGGTTCAAGTCCGGGCCGGCCCACCACTTTCATCAGTTAAGAACAACTTGTTGTAAACCTTTTCGACAAGCTCTTTCACCTCTCTTATCTGCATTGCCAGCTCTGTCTGGTCGTTAGGACCCCTCTCTCCTCCCTCTAGGTAAGTAGCCCCCTTAACCTCTTTGTGAGGGAATAACGTTATCACGTTTGCTAACGCTCTCTCAGTACAACTTCGAGGGATGCCTAGGCTAGCCATTATCGCCTCGATTTTTTGAAGTTGAATGCCATGGCTTAGCAGGACCTCGAGCAGGACCTCTAATGTTAGCTTTACGACTTTATTCCTCATTCATATCACCGAAAACGTATTTTCTAAATACTCTATAGTATAGTTCTCTGATCGTGAACTGACTGACATTTAGTAGAGAGCTTAAGGACTTTTGCGTCAATACATCTTTCCAATGATGTTTCAAAACTAAGATCTTGTCGGCGGTGTATATGGCCGTGGCCACGAGCGACAGGGGGCTTTTATTGCACTTGACTTTCTTGAGTAACGCGGAGGCCTCGGCGTAAAGTTCTCTCGAATACAAGAGAAGGTCTATGTTATTTCTTGACAGTCTCTCCTTGACCTTCTCGTCACGCATTATCTTTCTTATGGCGGTAGACAACAGCTCCTCCGGCTTCCTTGGCCTTAGAACGACGCCCACGCCCTTTCTTAGAAGGAAAATTGCTTTGAAGATGTCGCTAAATGATATGTTAATGCCCATTTTCCTTAAGTGGATAACTATCTGCCTTAAAGTTAGGTCGCCCTTCCTATACCTCTCCCTTATAGCTACGTAGAAGCTAGCTGTCATCAACGCTATGTGATTCTTTCTAATGCTCCTCAACTTCAAAGCGACGTCGTAGTATATCTCTAAAGCCCTCCTCCTGATGCTCAACGACAACTGTACTGGAAGTAACGAACATAGAGACAGCAAAACGGCATAAGCCCTTCGAACTGCTCTTATCGAGACCCTATCTATGTAGTACCGCTGGACGAAATCTAACTTACTGAAATGCTCTATCATCTTTGTCTTTTCGACACAATTGCTACCTATGTTGCGCCAACATATCGGCACTTTAAAGGGCGTTTTGTTGAGCACCTCGAAGTGCTGCGTCCCTCTGTTGCCATCGGCCTTGGGTCGGCGGGGCAAGACCGTTCTGACTCCTTCGTAAACGAGACCGCAATCCTCACAAACATATTCTCCATCTTTCGAGATGATCAGCGTTCCGCCGCACTCCTCACAAGTCGTCCTGTGCAATTATAATCACCAAGGCTCACCACCAGAAGCCCAAAGTTAAGGTTTACGTTGTACTTGTTAAATGAGCACCGACAACAAAATACTAGAAGAAGAGCATGTGCGTACTAATTGAGTTTTAGAACCGTAGGCAGAGAGGGGTCAGTGAAAGTGTGCCCTACAACAACTTTATCCCTAGGTAAATTCTGTCTCCTGCCTTGAACTTTTTATGAAGCCCCTTGCCCTCTATCCTGACCTGGAGCCCTCCGATCGATCCGTATACAAGGGCCCTCCCCTCTTTCCCGCTCTTGGCCCTTTCGACGTTATATATCGTGCACAAGAACAACCCGTTTACATCATGCTCGATGCTGGGGTCAGTGCTTATGATTAGGCGTGCCCTCCCCCCCTCCTTTAATTGGATGAGGGAGCGAGGGACCTCTAAGCTGATGTTGATGGCCTCTTGAGCAACGAACTTGACAATGTTCAGGCCTCTCAGTTCGCCCCTCTCTATCTTACTAACTTCAGCCTCGACGTCCATCAATATCTCGCCCGTCACGCAAGTACACCCGCAAACATAGATGCCTCGAAATATAAATTAATTTGTAGGTCCCTTACAACTCTACGCCTGATAAAGAGCGAGGTGTCATAGAAGGTGAGTAGCTTTCAACCCTTGGCCGCGCGGAGGTTTTCGACGGAATTGTCCTCCCTCTTAGACAAGAAAGTGAAAGTAATCACAGCGGGTGGGTCGTCTTACGAGGGCAAGCTCGTAGCCTACGATCAAAACACTTTAACACTCATCCTGGCAAACGCTAAAGACGATAAGGGGGGCACATACGCGAGAGTGCTCATTAATGGCCATCACGTAGCTCAGATCCTAAGGCTGGAGGAACCCTTCGATCTCAAGGGCTTGGCTGAAGCCCTCGAAAAAGCCTTTCCTAATATGGTGGTCTTACACGAAGACGCTGGGGTCATAACCGTGATGGACAGGGTTCGAGTAACTGAAGCGGGCGTAGTTGAGGGCTCGGGGCCAATAGCCGAAAGGGTTAAGAAGATATTCGAGGAGTTCGTAGCGTCAAAACAATCTCAGAGTAAGGCGTGATATGAGCTTTGAAGTATTAGACAAGGACTTGGCGGGGAGGATAGGGAGGCTTAAAACAAGGAGAGGCGTAATAGAAACCCCCTACCTTTTTCCAGTCATAAATCCGTTTGATACCACGATAACGGTTAAGGACATCGAGGGACTGGGATTCAACGCGTTTATAACAAACATATTGCACGTGCGAAGAGCCTTGCAGGAACGCAAGGTAATTGATGTGCACGATTTGTTAGGCTTTCCTGGGCCGGTGATGACTGACTCAGGAGCTTATCAACTCCTGGTCTATGGAGAGGTCGACATTACTCCGGAAGAAGCCGTGGTCTTGCAAGAGAGGTGCGGTAGCGACATAGCAGTAATACTCGACTATCCTACAGGCACGACGTCTTATGATGAGGCTTTGCGTAGAGTAAACGAGACCATAGAAAGAGCGAGGGCTCTGCAACAAATCAAGAGCGACGAAACGGTGTTGTGGGTCGGGCCAGTTCAAGGGGCGCCGTACATAGACCTAGTACAGTACTGCGCTAAGCAACTCTCGACACTGGACTTTGACATCTATGCCATAGGAAGCCCGACGACGATTATGGAAGCTTACAATTACGAATCGCTGGTCAACATAGTCTATGCCTCTAAAACTATACTGCCGCTAGGGAAGCCCGTTCACCTCTTCGGTGCTGGCCATCCGATGATGCTCTCGCTGGCCGTGGCGCTGGGTTGTGACCTCTTCGATTCTGCTTCCTACATTCTCTATGCTAAAGAAAACAGGTACATGACGCCCTATGGTACCTATAGACTCCAGGACTTAGTGTACTTCCCATGTTCTTGTCCTATATGTTCGAAGCACTCGCCTCAAGAACTCAAGGAAATGCCATCAAACCCGCGGGTGAAATTGATAGCGTTGCACAACCTCTACGTGCTTGCAAGTGAGCTCAAGAGAATCAAGCAATCAATAAAGGAAGGTTCTCTATGGGAGTACGTCTCAATGAGGTCCAGGGTTCACCCGCGGCTTTTTCCTGCCTTTCTGAGGTTTAGAGAGTATAAGTATAGGTCGTTTCTTGAACGCCTCGATCCCAGAACTAAACCTTCGTTATCGGGCCTCTTCTTCTACGACTTCCACGACGTCTTTAGGCCTGAAGTTGTGAGACATATTAAGAAGCTCAAGAACTGCTTAAGCGGCCTTCGGGGAAGGACATTAATTCTAGTTCCTAGAAAAGACACCCCGACCTTTAGAAGCTTCGTCGAGGGACTTATCAAGAAGGTCGACGAACTGTCTAAAGATGGCAAGGAAATCAAAGTGCTCTTTTACGACTATCCCTTTTCTCTAATCCCTATCGAGCTCGACGGATTTTTCCCCTTATCACAATACGAGGCGCCTTATGAGCTTGATCCACTATCCAAGGCCTATGTTAGTTCTAGGGTGGCAAAGCTTCTGAGGATCTTCAAACCCAGAGCTGTACTTCTTTACAATGACGTCGAGCGGTGGGGCGAATGCGTTGAGATCGCGTGTAGGAAGTCATGTCGTGTCGTTAAGGTGCTTCGATCGAGAGAGCTCTACGCGCCAGAAGATTTAGAGAATCTGTCACGTCTGGCGAGAGAGCTCGTCGAAGGCCAGTGATAGCGATTTAATGCGTTCTAGATGTACAGCGCGCTCATCTCAGTTACCTTTTCTTGCTTCCTCCTTAGACTTTCCTCAATCTCGGCCTCTATTCTTTGGGCATCTCTTATAAGCTGGTAGGTATCCACTTTAACCCCATATATTTCACTGAAGTACTGAATGGCTATTGCGGCTGCCATGGGGTCGGGCCTTGAAACATTTGCGTAAGCTAATACGGCTAGAGCTGGAAAGTCAAGCTGCTCAAATTTCATGAGCATTAATGCTAAAGGGCCCGTTATGTAAAGGCCCTTGTCTAGTATTCTATACCCTAACTTGAGTACCTTGTCTACGGCCTTGGTCGTGGCAGCGAACTTTGCCTTTTCACTCTCTCCCTCTTTTCTAACCCTGAGATCGAGGCCACCTATGAGAAACGCCTCGACGAACGTTTTAGACGTCCACTCGCATATCTTGTTTATGAACGCGTAGAGTTCTGGCATTGAAGGCATGAATTCCACCAACATGAAGATGAAGTTTTGATATCTGAAGAGCTGGATAGGAGTCGCGAGCCTGTTGTCCTCCATCCATACATAAGGGGGCATCCTCCTTAGAGTTACAAAGCCTAGAGGCTTGGCTTTCAACGCATAGATGATGTGTCTGACGGCTATGTACCCCGTGATACCCATTCCTTGAAACCCTGTAACGAATATGGGGTCCTTGGGTATGCTCTCCTTTAGTATGATGTTTACTGCCATGAAGCGTGTCCCCTCATAATATGTCGAAGCGCAAAGTTGAACTCAAGGGTAGTCATTTAAGGATAAACTAAAACCTTTCGGCTTTATTAAACCAACTATTCATGCCTTTCAAGCCTTCTTACTCTCCTCGACGTCTCCGGCGATGTTGGTCTATAAAATACTTATGTTGAAAGCGATACGACGATGAGCTCTCAATGTCTCAGCGAAGAATGTGTCAAAGTGTTGTCCAAGGATGGAAGGACGATAGTTGTCATGAAATGTCGATGGAATGAGCCCGATGTAATAAACAACGAGCTATGTAGGGGCCGGTTAATTTTAAGGTTATCATTATTAAACAAGAACTTGAAAGGTACCTCCCTTATAGTGCAAGAGAAGGACAAGCTGGTAAAATATGATCCCTCAACTGTAAGGCTGTTAAGCGATTATTCTTACAAACTCTTTAAGATCAGGAAAGCGTTCACGAGATTTTGGGCAAGGCTATGTATCGACGATCCTCGACATTCACAATGTCAACGCCTTCACTCCTGTTCGCTATATGAGGTCGCTGCTGACTGCAAGGATGGTCTTTCTTTCTTCAAGGATCTGGGTATCGCTTATGTCGATCCTCTCGCCTTCTACAACTCCCTGCGCCTAGCCATCTCGAAGGCCGACAAGGTGCGGTGCAGGAACAAGAGGTGCGTCAGAGAATTCAAATCCCTTTTGGAGCTTTCTTTAAAGGAAATCGAAGAGTCGCAATTGATTTCGTTGCTTAAAAATAATCAAAGCACCTTTGTAGGTGACGTCTATAAAGATATATTTCATCCGCGGAAAATCACAAGGGCGACGCACTTTAACTACCATTTAAAAGGACCGCCAATTAAAAGCTATGACGTCGACATCTTCCATGTTGAAATATGTCGTTCTCGGTCATCAGAGCATATTTACTATGTGTCAATAAACTTGCCTTACGCATTGAAGTACCTATCTAACATGTTGATCGAGAGCATGAGCGAAAGAATCTTGGACGAGATGATAAAGAAGGACTCTCTATGGGATAAGGTACATTTCCTAAGGAGCATCTTCGAAGATATGGTTAAGAGAAAGAACCTAACTCATGGAGATGATAATCTTGCCAAGAAGCTTGCGCTCTTCTCGACGTATAGAGCTCTGGGCGTACATAAGTTGATGCCCTTCCTATTGGATAAGCATATCGACGAAATCTATCTCGACAGACCTGAGACAAAGGTGTACGTAGATCACGAAGAATTTGGAAGGTGTGTGAGTAACATAACTTTACGCAACAAGGACGTACAGCGCTTCGTAAACCACGTACTGCTTGAAAGCAAGTTGCCGTTGAATTACTTAAATCCTTCATTGAAGTGGAACATGAGGATGGGCGATTTTATCGTTAGGGCGTCAGTAGACATACCTCCTCTTTCTCACGAAGGCCCCTCACTTGATCTTCGAAAGGTGAAGCATAGAATTTACACGATAGTAGACCTCTTCCTCAACAACGTGCTCTCACAAGAGGAGGCTGCTTTCTTGGTCTTGCACGTCATAAACAGGAGAAATATCATAATATGCGGTGAACCCGGAACTGGGAAGACTACGCTAATGAATGCCCTTGACTTGTGCACCCCCAAGAGTTGGCGCAAAATCTACATCGAGGACGTAATCGAGAGCTTGGACCAGAGAGATCAGGGTCGCCATCAACTTAGGCTTTATGTTGAGCCTTTTGAAGTCGGGAGAAGGACTCGGAAAAAATCCGTGGAGATAATTAAGCTCTTGCATAGAACTCCAGACTGGGTCTGCTTAGGAGAGCTACAGTCGAAGGAACACTTTAAAGCTCTATTTCACGCTATAGCGGCAGGCCTTCGAGGAATACACACATGTCACGCCTCGTCGGTCTCTGGCTTAATAAGGCGCTTGATACTGCATTGTGGGGTCTCTAGGGAAGATCTGAGCGGGATAGACCTAGTAGTTCACATGGTTAAGTGCTATCAAGGTCCTAGAGTTCTAAGGCGAATTGCTGAAGTGTGGGCCGTTGGCGTACCGAAGCCAGTTTCAACAGATCCATTGGACGTCCCTCTAAGCTTGATATTTAAGTGGGACCCTGAAAGAGACTTACACAACGTCGTCTTCGATGACATTTTTAGGTCGCCCTCGATACTAAAACTACTGGAGTTGGGGAACAGCTACGCCACGCTGAAGAGGGAATACGAAGAGCTAAAGATGGTGCTCAACTCGTTAGCGCAAAACCCCCCGCAAGACGTTGAGTGCTTCACTAGGACGTTTGACGACTTCCTCCAAAGGCTGACAAAGGAGGGCGCATATGTCATCTGAGTTCGCAGTCATACTATCGTCAACCTTAATAGCGATGTTCAGCGTGCTTTTTGTCCGTCAACTGAGAGAATTAGAGAAACGTAGCTTCGTAACAGAGCCTAATCCTTTGTTGTTTAAGCTAATACCGATGATGCATCACACATATCGCAACAGGGTATCGTCATTTATGGCCTTAACGAGGCTTGATAACGCATGTCGAGTACTGCCTCAGCAACTAAGATTGTTAGCTCGAAAGCTGTCCCTAGGGCGCGACGTGGAACCTGCTACCTTCAACCTTCTATTTCTCAACGTAGGTCTTTCCGACTCTCTCATTCAAGATGAATGGAAAGCCAACGACCTTCTGTTTAGAGAGGCCATGAGGGACTTGCGAAAAAAGTTATTTACGACTAACGTTAGAAACATAATCACGTTAGCGCTCACAGGCATAATTATAGCCCCCGTAATAGTGACGATTTCGGCTCTCTTCCATCAGAAGGAAGCCATTGAATTGTTGCCTATCGTGACATCGTTATTCTATGGCATTGCTCTGCAAGTGATAATGGTTGTCTTGAAGCGCTATGCCTTGATTCTCGTCTAGGTGATTGTCGTGACCTTCATTAATAAAGCCCTCCCCTTGGTATTAATATTTACTTCGAACTTCTTCCTCTTTCTCCTCTCGACGACTTCGAACTTCTTCCTCTCTCTTTCCTGCTCTCTCGCAGTAGCCTTCTTCGTTTACATGGTCATGAAGAGTTGCATTGAGGTCATAGCAGAGCTAAACAACCGATTTGTCGATTATGAGGTTCTTCACTTATTTGCTACCAAGTCTTTTAAGTCCTTGGCAAGTCGAAGGAACTTGCTCTCTTTACTGGAAGAGGTTTACAAAGTGCCCAATGCGCGGTCTGAGGCCCAGCTCAAGATGAAGAGAATTGTAGGGGGCATGCTTTGTAAGAAGATTCTAAAAGCCGAGGAGAGAAACCTCTCAAGCGCGACAAAGCTTTCATCGCCCCTGACGAAGCTGGCTTTCACATTGCTCGAAAAACTCGACTTCATAGATGAAGTCTCTCTCAGGGCCTTAGTGACTTCATTACGCGATTTGAGCTTTTCACTACATCTTAACGCTAAAAAGCTAAGAGAGCTGATCGCGGTCGAGAAGTTGAAGTACAAAGTTTTGCAAATAGCCTCGTCGATGACTTTGGGTTTCGTTATAAAGACTTTCTTTACATTTGCGAGATTCTCGTCCACGAACCTCGTTTCCAATGCCCTGATATTCGCCTCATTTGCTTTATTATCTATAACGATTTTCACGGTCTTCACTTGCATAGTTCAACTACGTTATCCTTCGCTCAAGGACTTGGCTCTCTGCTTCGCAATCTTCATGACCGTCATCCTCATGCCTCCTTATGAATGGGCTTAAGAGGCCTTCGCCTCAGAAGAGGTCGTGAGGGACGTGCGCAAAAATAGCAGGAGAGGCGTCAGGGGCTCGTTGCTCTTAGAAGAGGGCATGCTCATAGGAATTTCTGTGGTCTTACTTTCAATAATTTTATCTATGGTTGTGGGGCTCTTGGGAGGAGTAAATGCGACGCTGAGTAGTGCGGGCAAGGCTACGGGGGACTTCTTATCTACAGTTGCTCAAAAGTTTGAAGAGATCTTCAGGCAGATCACGAGCTTTTTCCATCTTCAATAACAGGTCAAGCTTTCCATCTCTCTCAAGTTTTGCAAGCCAATCTATTCTCCTCCTTCTCCTCTCACCCCGGAGTATGCTTAGAATATCTTCGACGACCTCATCTACCGAACGACACGTGCAATCGACTTGCCATACCTTCTTCCTGCCGTAGAACTGCAAAGCGTCAGAAAGGCATACACCCAACAGCTCTGCTTGCGCGTTTTCTAAGCATTTCTCCGGTGACCACCCTTTCTCGACCCCCCTCTTTAAGATGAGGAGGGGATGCGCTCTTAAGACAAGCACCTTGTCCACGAGTTTTCTTGGAAATATCTCAACGACGTGACTGTCCAAGATGACATTGTAGCGTTCTGCTAAGTATGTTGCAAAAAACCTTCTGGCCCTCTTGATGTCCACGATAAAACTATCCCTTACTTCGTCTAGCCCCCTATACAACTTCTCTTCTATTATTACCTTCACGACCTCTACGTGATGATGTTTCAGGAGCTCGGCCAACCTCTTCGCTATGGTAGTCTTGCCGGTGGAAGGGGTTCCAGTTATCAGTATTCTCAAGCTTTTTCACGACCATAAAAAAGTGGAGATAGTCAACGTTTTAGTCTTTCTCCTTCTCTTCGCCTTCTTCCTTCTCTTTGGTCCCTGTTCCTCCCTTCTCCTTCGCCGCCTCGCTTCTGGCGGCCGCTATTACGTCGTCGATGCGCAATATCATGGCAGCTGCCTCCGTGGCAGCCTTCAGAGCTGTCGCCTTAACCGCTAGGGGTTCTATGACGCCCATCTTGAGCATGTCAACTGGCTTCCCTGTATAGACGTCCACGCCCACGTAGTAGTTACCCTCTTTTTCATGCTCTGCGCGTAGGGCCATCATCACGTCTATCGGATCATGTCCTCCGTTCTCTGCCAGCGTCCTCGGTATCGCCTCTAGAGCGCTGGCAAAAGCTTCTATCGCCAGCTGCTCCTTCCCACCCACCTTAGCTGCGTACTCGCGTAGCCTCTTAGCCAGCTCAACCTCGATGGCTCCGCCGCCGGGTATGTAGCGTCCCCACTCGATTGCCCTAGCGACCGCGCTTAGTGCATCCTTCAGTGCTCTCTCGGCTTCATCCACGAACTTCTCTAGCCCTCCCCTTATCAATATGGCCACGGACCTCGGGTTCTTACAGTTTTCAACAAATATCAGCTTCTCGTCAGCTATCTTCCTCTCCTCGACGAGCTCGGCGTATCCTAGGTCGTTGGGCGTTAGGTCCTCTACGTTGGTAACTATCCTAGCACCAGTAGCTCGAGCCAGCTTCTCCATGTCTGACTTCTTCACCCTTCGAGCCGCTAGGATTCCAGCCTTAGCCAAGTAGTGCTGGGCGACGTCATCTATGCCCTTTTGGCAGAACACGACATTCGCGCCAACGCTTTTGATCTTCTCCACCATCCCCTTCAGTATCTTCTCCTCTTCCTCTATGAAGGCCTTCATCTGAGCGGGGTCGCTTATCCTTATTTCTGCATCGATCTCCGTCTTCTCTACCTCTAACGGACAGTCGAGGAGCGCGATCTTCGCGTTTTCAATACGCTTGGGCATGCCTGTATGAACGACCTCTTTGTCCACTATGATTCCTTGGATCAGCTTGGTGTCCATGACGCTGCCGCCTTGTTTCTTGATTAGCTGCACTTGATCAACGTCTGCGACGAGCTTGCCGTTTCTCTCCTCGACTATCTGCTTAACAGCCTTGACCGCCAGCTCCGCCAAGTAATCTCTCACAGCGCTCACTACCTTAGCGTGCATTGAGGTCTTGGCTATCAACTTCAAGAGCTCTTCGTCTTGGAGGCTGACTGGTAAGCTTAGCTTCTCGAGCTCTTTCTGGCAGAACTCGAGTGCTTTACCGTAGCCGTCGATTATGACTGTGGGGTGGATATTCTTGGCCATGAGCTCTTCCGCTCTCTTCAATAACTCACCCGTTAAGACCACAACAGTGGTTGTTCCATCGCCGACCTCTTCGTCTTGGGCCTTAGCTATCTCCACCAGCATCTTGGCCGCGGGGTGCTGGACGTCTATCTCGTCGAGTATGGTCGCGCCGTCGTTTGTTATAGTGACGTCTCCCAGACTGTCCACGAGCATTTTGTCCATGCCCCGTGGACCCAAGGTCGTTTTAAGTGTCTCGGCTATGGCCCTTGCAGCAGCTATGTTGGCTCTCTGGGCTTCTCTGCCATAAGTCCTCGTAGCGCCCTCCTTCAATATTAAGACGGGAATGCCACTAACAGCGGCCATGACGTCATCACCCAACCTTAGCCTATCTTCTTCGGACAGTTATGAGGAGAGGCTTCTATATAACCTTTTCTAATGAAGAGATGAGCTTTGTTTCGGTCTTCATTTATACAGACTTGCGCTGAGCCAGCGGAGCACGTGCTTTACCGCTAGGTTTATGTCCTCGGCTGTGACGGTCTTCCTTCCTGCATGACGAGCTAGCTCCACAGCTTCTCGCGCGATGTCAAGGGCCACGTCTTCGAGAATTTTACACAGAGCTCTTACCGCGTCGTCTCCAACGCGCTCAGCGCCAGCTCTCCTAATTATCCTGTCTATAGGCGCCAACGGCAACTCCGCCATACTACCGCCCCACCACCTAATACTACCACCTCGTCCTGAGGCTTTAAGTTACCAGTGCCCCCTAGCAAAACCTCTTGGTTGAGAAAATTTAAAAACAACCCTCTTAGAGCAGAGAAAGACAGGTTGAAGAGACATGGGCAAGGTTAGACCTGCGTCCATTAAGAGGTTAGCCTATCAGATCTTTCAGCAATACTACGATAGAGTGAGCTTGGACTACGCACAGAACAAAAAGTTGGTCTTGGAAGTGTCCACGATCAGAGCCAAGCACTTGCTGAACAGAGTGAGCGGGTATTTGACCAAGCTCGCCAAGCGGTATAAGGCCCCTGAAGTAGCCGCACAGGCCAAGGCCTAAAAACGCTTTACAAAGCGTATTCTTCTACGGAATAAGTACGAGAGCGCGAAGCTTGCTAACTTCTCATCCCTCAAAGGCCTCTTTAGCTTGACACAAAGAGTGTGATCCTCCACCTCCACCTCATGTTCATCGGACCCGAGGACCTCTCTCATCACTTCGTCGAAGTCGAGATGTCTAGGTTCGCCCCTCGCTCTTATTCTACATCGAGCGGGACAGGATTTTTCACAAGACTGTTCGTTTAAAAAACATAGAGAGGGGCACACGACGTCGTCATAACCGCTGAGCAGTTGCGAGACCGTGTTGGCACAACAAGCCCTCTTCAAGAATATGAGTCCTTTTTTCAACGCCCCTTCTCTGATGAGAGATTGTAAAGCTCCGTCGACTCTTACGTCGACGAACCCTCTCTTCAGCTTACCAAGGTCGATCTTTAAGTGCTTAGCGACATCGATGCCTTCTCTCATCAACCTCCTCACTATGTTGAGTGACAACCTTAAGTTGCCGACGACGATGCCATAAGCTCCCGAGGCCTTCGCCAGCTCTGCGATCTCGTCCACCTCTTCGACTCTTAAACCTGGTAGCAGGGGCCTTATGAAAACGAAGGGCTTAAACCCCTTGCTCCTTAACCTACTCACAAGTTCTAACCTCTTTAAGGGATGTGGGGCCCTTCTCTCTAAGTGCGCATACTGACTCAGGCTCGTCACCGTAACCAAGATCGAGAGCTTGGAGCCTGTGATCCTCGCAAGCTCGTCGACGTGCTCGTCGTTTATTACCATCTTGGTCGAGACCTGACAGGGATTGCCTAAGTACTCCCCTACGGCCCTCAAGTACTCGAGGGTCTTAGGCAATACGCTAGGGAGAAAGGGCTCCGTCACGCTGCCGAAGGCAAGGTAAGTACCCCACTTCGTCGGATAGAAGTACTTGTTGAAGAGTAGGGCGGCTACGAGCTGAAGCCCATTAAGTGAGTAGGGAGCGGCGTGCCAGCTAAAGCCCATGTCGTAGATGTAGCAATAGCTACATCCCACCGGACAGCCTATGCCCGGATGTATCGTCAAGCCGCAGCCTATCGGTTTTCGCTTGGAGTGCCAATCACTCCTCGCCACCTTAAGCTCCTTACCCTTCAACCTCTTTTGGATGACCTTGAGTAGCTCCCTCTTTAGTCGTACTGGATTACCATCGTTGGCGGGCGCCACCATAACTCCTACGCATAGCCTTACTTTAACGTTTAAATACGTTTGCCGTTCTTCTTCGGAGATGAGGGATGACGAGGCTGACCTGCTCTGAAGAGTGAAGAGATGTACCTCAACTGACCTCAATGGGGGGCTTGCTAGCGTGAGGGTTCGAGTGAAACTCTTAGCAGTTCTCAAGGGCTTAGCGGGGACTAGCTTTGTCGACGTCGACGTCGGTCGAGGACTGAGCATAAAGGACGTAATTTACTTGGTATGCAAAGACAACGAGGCCCTCTTCAAAAGAGTCTTCGAGCCCAGCGGAGAGAGAATTCGCAGCGACATAATAGTCTTGGTCGACGGTGTCGACGTAAACTTAATTGGCGGGCTCGACTCTCCGGCGGACAACGTCAATGAGATAACGCTAATACCTTCAGTCCACGGAGGGTCGGTTGCCTCGACCACGAGAGACAAGATGAAAAATTTGTTAGGCCTCTTGATGATGAACAAGGACAAGGTGGATTTAAGGGTACTTCACGTAAAATTGAAAGAGGGGTTGTCATCGCGAGGAGTAGTTCAAGCGCTCGAGGGTATCTTTGAAGGTACCGATGTCGTGTGGGCCGCTTCGCGGCCGGGGCTAGTTCTATCCAAGCTCCACGCATTCCTCGTATTTTATCATACGATCAAGGCCTTCGCTCTAGGGAAGAACATAAGCAACAAGTTCAACATAGAGTTTCTTTTGCGCCTTGTATGCGAAGATCAGATAGCCCGCGCATTAGAGGTCGCGGGAATCGGCGAAAGCGCTAGGGATTTCTACTTATACGTCATGTCGCCAAGCAAGGAGGCATCCGAGAAGGTGCTCCGGGCCCTATCTTCTCTCCCCGTAGAGGAGGTGAAGCAACTCGACCTCTCTCGAGACTGCGAAGCGACCTCTCTGCTCAAAGTCCTTCGCGTGAGCGACGAAGAGCTACGCGCGACAAGCTATAAGTCCTCGGCCTTAAGCCCTGAGCTGAAGAGCGTCTTGACAAGAACCTCCCTAGTGAGTATCAAGAGGTAGTTATCTTCACTATAGAGACCACGTCCTCAGGCCTCAGTATGGCTATCCCCACGTCTTTGCCGATGATCTCTACTTGCAAAATCTTGTCAGGGCTCTTCAAGTTGACCTTCCTGTTGATCCCTTTGGCTATCTCCTCTATAAGCTTTCGACTGCTTATGTTGGAGATCCTCTTGTTCACGGTTATCCTGTACGTCTCGCTCTCTCCTATCTTCGCGTTGGCCAGCGAGACCGCGACTCTCTTTATCTCCTCGACGTCGTCGCTCGTGACGGCGTCTATTGGGGTGAGCTTAAGGGTGTATCTGACGTCCCACGGCCTCTCCCTAGCTATCTCCCCTATTTTCTTAGAGGCCTCGTAGGGGTTCAGCTTGGTTCTCACAAACAATAAGCCGGGGACAAGAGCCCTACGCACCTCCACTTGGTCGTCGCCTAGCTCTCGAAAAAGGTACCAGAGCTCGCTAATGCAGTCGTCCTCTCTGTTTCGATACGTTGATACCAACAGGTTGAACTCCACTGACGACACCTTCACGTGTGGTTTAGAGGTGTAGGACCCTTAAAAGCTTCCCTAGGATCTGATCGGTAACTTTAAATAAAGCCATAATCTCCTGAGAAAGCGCTCTGGGGGACGCGAAAATGGAGGAAGAATGGGAAGAATGGGAAGAGGAGGAGGAATGGGAAGAGGAGGAATGGGAAGAGGAGTGGTGACGACCCCTAATTCATTTTTGATCTAAACTCGTCGTCATCATGTTTTAAACTTTGTTGTTTGTTGAGCTATGCGTTGTTGGTTATGGTAACGATAATGGAGCCTCGTAAGGTATGGATGTATCACGGGCGATGAAGTGGATAGTTATGTGCTGAGATGCCGCTGGCTTGATTTCGCCAAACGATCTCGGCATTCCGAGGATCGGGGACCTCCATGCCTCGGATAGCCGTCATAGACAAAGACCTCTGCAAACCGAAAGAGTGCTACAGGGAGTGCTTTCGCTTCTGCCCACTAGTCAAGAATAAGGTAATGGCCATCGAGATCAACGAGGAACTTCAAAGGCCGATGATAAAGGAGAACCTCTGCGTGGGGTGCGGCATTTGCGTCAAGAAATGCCCATTCTCCGCCATAACCATAGTCAACTTGCCGGAAGAGTTAGAGCGCGAATGCGTTCACCAATACGGAGCTAACGGCTTTAGGTTGTACAGGCTTCCCCCGCCCCGAAAAGGCTACGTCTTGGGTTTGATAGGCCCCAACGGCACCGGAAAGACCACGATACTTCGCATTTTAGCTGGCGACCTTGTACCGAACCTCGGGAACATAGAGCTCCGACCGACGAAGGATGACGTAGTGCGCTTTTTCGCGGGCACAGAGCTCCAGCCGTACTTTCGAGCCCTGTACTCAGGGAGATTGCGCGTCGTACATAAGATACAATACGTCGACGTAATACCCAAGTACGTCAAGGGCACGGTCAAAGACCTCCTTGCCAAAGTCGACGAGAGGGGTCTGTGGAAGGATTTAGCGAAGGAGCTTGACTTAGTCGACGTAATCGATAGGGAGGTCTCGGCCCTATGCGGTGGTGAGTTGCAAAGGTTGGCCATAATAGCCGCGTGTAGCCGAGAGGCTGACGTCTACATCTTCGACGAGCCAGCGAGCTATCTCGACGTAATGCAGAGGCTCAAGGTCTCCAAGGTCATAAGGTCGCTCTCGCAAGAGGGTAAGGCCGTTGTCGTCGCCGAACACGACCTCGCGATCCTAGACTACGTTTCAGATAAGGTATGCATCATGTATGGCAAGCCAGGGGCATACGGCATAGCCTCTCAGCCCTATGGAGTTAGGGTAGGCATAAACATATACCTCGATGGCTACATACCCGGCGAGAACGTGAGGTTCAGGGAAGAGCCCATAAGGTTTAGGCTAAGGCCTAGGCCTAGGGAGTCCCTCTCCGGCAACGAGCTATTCTCGTGGCCCTCCTTTAAAGTCGAAGTGGGAGGGGTCTTCGAGCTCACTGTGAACCAAGGGGTCGTACACGAGGGAGAGGTCATCGGTATATTGGGCCCCAACGGAATTGGCAAGACCACGTTCGTGAGGTCCCTCTTAGAGCGTATATCGAAGGAAGGGAAGAATGAGATAAAGCTTAGTTACAAACCACAGTACTTGACGCCCGAGGGCGACGAGGTCGTATACGACTACCTGTCGAGGAACTTAGGGGGCGTGTTGTCTTCCTCTTGGTTCAAGAGCGAGATATGCCAGCCGTTCATGCTCGAACACCTCTTTGACCGCAAGTTGTCATCTCTGAGCGGTGGAGAACTTCAACGAGTTAGCATAGCGTGTGCGCTGGCGAGAGAGGCTGACATCTACCTGTTAGACGAGCCCTCGGCCTACTTAGACGTAGAACAACGCCTGATAATGGCAAAGCTCGTTAGAAAGATCGTTGACGAGAGAAAGGCCGCGGCCTTCGTTGTCGAGCACGACGTCGTCGTAATGGACGCAGTCGCTGACTCGATAATGGTCTTCAGTGGCAGGCCTGGCATCTATGGCATCGCGTCGAGCCCCACGGACTTGAGAAGCGGCTTCAACGTCTTCTTGAGAGAAGTCGACGTGACTTTCAGGAGGGACCTTCACAGCGGTAGAGTTAGGATAAACAAGCCGGACTCCTATCTTCACAGGAAGCAGAAGAGTATAGGAGAGTACTACTACATACCTGAGAGAGAGGAGGCAGAAGAAAAGGAGGGGCAATGAAGCGCATGATCGGGGGCTAAGGTTTATATCGTCATCTCGCAGTTTTCTAGCTAGGTGGTTGCTCATGCCTCAAAAGGTCACTATCAGTTTGATAAAAGCCGACGTGGGCTCCCTTTGCGGTCACCACGTCGTCCACCCCAAACAACTAGAAGTTGCCCGCAAGCGGCTCGAAGAGGCCAAGAAAAATGGGCTCCTAATAGACTACTATGTCTTCAACTGCGGCGACGACTTAGAACTTCTAATGACCCACACCAAGGGGGAGGGCAGTCCGGATATTCACGGCTTGGCTTGGAACACCTTTAAGGAGGTCACGGAAAAGGTATCAAGACCTCTAAAACTTTACGCGGCTGGGCAGGACCTCCTCTCGGACGCTTTCTCGGGCAACGTGAAAGGGATGGGCCCTGGAGTTGCCGAGATGGAGATAACTGAGAGGCCCAGCGAACCGATAATAGTGTTCGCAGCCGACAAGACCGAGCCCGGAGCGTGGAACTACCCACTCTACAAAATCTTCGCGTCGCCAGACAATACTGCTGGTCTAGTGATAGACCCCAGCATGCACGAAGGTTTCATATTTAGGGTCATGGACGTCATGGAGGGAAAGATAGTCGATCTCAGTTGCCCCGAAGAACTCTACAGCTTGGTGGGTCTCTTAGGCACTACCGGGAGATACGTCGTTGAAAGAATCCTGAGAAAAGTGGATAGAGAAGTTGCTGCGGTGGCAACTACAACGAGGCTCAGCTTGATAGCTGGCAAGTACGTCGGCAAAGATGATCCCGCCTTAATAGTCAGGGCCCAACACGGCTTTCCAGCCGTCGGTGAGATACTAGCACCCTTCGCGTACCCTCACCTCGTGGCAGGCTGGATGAGGGGCTCGCACTATGGCCCGTTAATGCCAGTTAGCTTGAAGCATGCGCGCTGCACGTTCTTCGACGGCCCGCCTCGAGTTATAGCTCTCGGCTTTCAGCTGGCGAACGGCGAGTTGGTAGGCCTAACGGGCTCCGAGCCTGCTGACCTCTTCGATGACCCGGCTTTCGACGTGGCGAGGACCGTCGCAATGCAGGTAGCCGATTACATGAGAAGAATGGGAGAGTTCATGCCTGCTAGGCTAGGACCCGAAGAACTTGAGTACACGACGTTACCGAAAATACTAGAGAAGCTCAAGGACAGGTTCAAGCACGTTTAGAGCCTTTTCTCTCTTCGTTAATGACCGTCAGTATCCTAGCTATTGTCTTTTTTATAACCCTTATTTTGCCGGGATTCTCTAGCGGGGCTCCTGAGGCTTGCTGAGCCCTAAGCCTTAGGAGCTCTGCTTTCAACTCCCTAAGCTTGGCAAGCCTCTCTTCGCTAGACATCTTTCTTACGTCCTTAACTTTGAGTATTGCCACCGCTCTCACCCTCGCTCTTCGCGAATACCTTGCCTTTGTCCAGCTCCTCTATGGCCTTGACAGCCGAGGGCAGGACTATCTTGACCTTTATGCCTATTTTGCCCTGTTTTAAGAGCGCGTGCTCGACAGCTACGTCAACGTGCTCCTGCGAGAGCTGGCCAGCCTTCAGGACTATCCCTGACCTCAGCTTCTCATACCTAGCTCGCTCGGTCCTGAGCTTCCCTTTGATCCTTATCTCGGCGCCCAGGGCGCCAGCCTCCATTATCTGGTTTAAGGCTATGTAGGCGGCCCTCCTGAAGTGTATACCCCTTTCGAGGGCGCTCTTGATCCTTTGAGCCATTATCTTAGCGTTGAGCTCCGGGACTTCGACTGGCGCTACCGCGATCTGAGGTCTCTCGATCCCAAACATCTTCTCTAACTTCTGCGTCAACTCGTGGATCGTGGAGCCATGCCTCCCTATGACCATTCCTGGCCTCTCTGCGTATATAGTCACGTTAGTGCCCAGAGGCGTCTTCTGCAAGTCCACTTTAACGTAGCCAGCCCTTTCCAGTTCGCGCTCTAGGAAGGAATCTACATCGAGTCTCCTCAACGCCTTGGCGATGAAGCCCTTCTCGATGTCCGGCATGAAGCCTTCCCAGCCCGCAACTTTTCCTAGCCTTCTTTGACCGCCACCTCTATATGAACTAGCTGCTGGAAGAATGGAGTGGCTCTACCGAAAGCCCTCGGTATGTACTTCCTGATGACTGGCCCCTTATGCGCAGCGGCATGCACTATGACTAACCTCTCGACGTCAAGGCCTTTGTTCTCGGCATTGGCCTCTACGTTCTTTAAGATCTTTAACACTTCTCTTACGACCCTTATCGGGTAACCGCCGCTGGGGTGCTTGTTTATGCTACCGTGGTGCGCGCGCTTTCTGTTAAAGGTGGTAAAAGGTACCATTATCTCCCTCTTCAAAACCCCCTCTAATAGCTCCTTAGCTTCGCTGAGCTTCCTACCCTTTATGAATCTACAAACCTCTACAGCCTTTTTCCAGCTTATTCTTAAGTCCCTTCCGCTGGCAATGGCCATTTTCTCGGGCTCGTAATTTTGAAGCGAGTAACCGAACTCCGGCATAGAAGTACCTTCCTTAGTACTGTTAGCGGTGGGAAAGTAAGGGCTCTCGCCTATTAGGTTTCCGCTTTAATAAGGTAACTCTTATAACTAGGGCAGCCAAAAAAGGAGCGAGTGGTCGCATGTCGAGCAAGTTCACGTACAGGGGCTACAGCTTAGAGCAGTTGCTGGAAATGCCAATGGACGAGTTCATAAGGTTGCTCACAGCGAGGCAAAGGAGGTCGCTTTTAAGAGGTCTAAACGAGGAGAAGAGGAAGCTACTCGAGAAGATAAGAGAGCTCAAGAGCGGCAAGAGATCAATAGTCAGGACGCACATCAGGGACATGATAATATTGCCCGAAATGGTCGGCGCGACCGTCCACGTTTACAACGGTAAAGAATTCATCCCCGTCACGATAACGGAAGAGATGATAGGTCATTACCTAGGAGAGTTCGCCCCGACGTGCAAGAAGGTGGAACATGGCGAGCCCGGACTAAGAGCAACACGAAGCTCGATGTACGTCCCCCTGAAGTAAAGCATCGTAGTGAGGAAATAGAAACGTAGCCCTAGGCAAAAGGGGCTCGAGCCCATCCATGAACGGTTTAGCCTTTTCACTCTCTCCTACCGGTCCTCTTGCTGGATATGTGCCCAACTTTTGCTCCTGGAGGCGTCCCATGGCTTACGGGCGGGCCACCCTTTGGATGAGCACCTCCGCCATGGGGATGCGCATAAGCACCCATTGCCTTGCCGCGGACCTCAGGGTACTTCCATGCCTTCACCTTTGACAGGTGATACTTAGCGCCAGCCTTCACGAAGGGTTTCTCTGTCCTCCCTCCACCAGCAACGACGCCTATGGTTGCCCTCGCCAAGCCGCTGAGGAGCTTTGTCTTTCCCGAGGGCAAGCTAATGTACACGCCCTCAGTTGAATGGCTTAATACGATGGCGTAGCACCCCGAGCCCCTGACTAGGCGTCCACCATCGCCATACGAAAGCTCCACGTTGAAGACTTTGGTCCCATCGGGTATGCTTCTGAGGGGCAATATGTTGCCCGGAGCTATCTCGGCCCTATCTCCTATCTGTATCTTCTGCCCCACCTTGATCCCCTCAGCGGCGACGTTGAAGAACCTCGTTCCGTCTGGCAACCTGATCAGTGCCAGCGGCGCCCCTCTGCCCGGGTCATGGATCATCGCCTCCACCTTCCCCTCGATAACGTCCTCGTACTCCTTCTTACATAGGTTAGGATACTTGGCAGGACCTTTGTGCAACCACCTTGGAGACCTGAAGACGGAGCCCCCGCGACCTTTGCGTTGAGCTAATATGCGCTTGCCCATAACGATCACCCTACAAGATGCCCAGCTTAACTGCCACGTCAGAGGCCTTGTGCTCGGGCCTTAATTTCACAAAGGCCTTCTTCTCCCCTCTTGGGGTTATGAGGGTATTGACCTTCTCGACCTTGACCTCGAAGAGCTTTTCGACAGCCTCCTTTATGCGAGGCTTGTTAGCCCTCAAGTCAACGATGAAGGTCAGGGTGTTGCTCTTTTCGATCAACGATAGGGCCTTCTCCGAGACCACGGGCCTCAGAACGACATTGTAATATTCCAAAACCTTTTCACCGACTTTTTCGTTGCTCACTCTTCACACCCCATTCCTCATCTCAGCCAGCGCTTTTATCGCGCCCTCGCTCCACACGGTCAAGCGTCCCGGAACTCCTCCCGGGGCTAAGTGCAAGACCGAGAGATTTTTGACATAAGCAACGGTGACCCCCGGGAGGTTCCTAAAGGCCTTCACGGCTTTGCACTTTCCGGAGAAGACCACGAGCAAACTTTTGCCTTCCTTATACCTCCTTCCCCTCATCTTCCCCTTGCCCGCCCTTATCTTGACTCTTTTGCTCACTCTCTCTACATCACTCCATAACCCTATTTTCGCTAAGAACTCCCTGGCCTGCTTTGTCGTCTCGATCTCCTCGATCTCAGCCCTCACCACTATTGGCAAGGAGATTCCAAGTGGAAGCACGTGGCCCCTCTTTTCCACTAGCTCCCTGACGGCGGTCGCGGCTATCGCGGATTTGATGGCGAGTCGCCTCTCCTTCTTATTTATCCTTTCGCGTATCCTCTTCTCGACGGTTGGTGCGTGGGCTCTCCTTCCCCCGACGGCCATTGTCACAAAAGCGGCGCTTGCCGCCCGTGGATGCCTCTCTCCCTTGACTCTAGGTACCCTAGCGATGCCATAGCCCACTCCCCAGCTTTCAGCCGTAGTTCTTTTACCAGCCATGGGGTTCCTGCCCTGAGGCTGTATTCTGGCCGTGAGCGCCGCTAAGTAGGCTCGCTTTATGACGTCCTCTCTGACCTCGTAGCTGAAGACCTCTGGTAACTCTACTTTCCCCGTCTCCCTCCCTTCGAGGTCGTAGACCGTGACCATCTTGACAGGTCCTTGCACCACTAACCACCCTGTTTAGAGTCTACATCGATGTTCATTATCTTGGGGGGAGTGGTGGGCGCGCTCTTGGGAGGCCTCATGGGGAACCTTAGCCTCACGAGCCTGCCCCTAGGTCCTGGCACTGAGCCCAGCAACACTATGTAGGGCCCCCTGACGATGCCGTAACCGACAAAACCCCCCTTGACCGTTACGCTCAACCCATCTTCTCCAATCTTTATTATGCGCTTGTTGTATTCGGTCCGCTGGTGGAACCCCAGTTGCCCAGGCCTTGGTATGCTATACATCATGTCAGGCTTTTGAGGGCTCGCTGTACCGGTCCTTCGATGGCCTTTGCGGTGCTTGTGCCATCGAGGCATTATCTTCACTCCGTACCTCTTCACCACTCCTTGAAAGCCCTTACCCTTGGTCACGCTGATGACGTCGACGTACTGCCCTTCTTTGAACACGTCTGATGCCCTTACTTCCTTTCCAAGTATCGAAAGCGCGTAGTTCCAAGCCTCTTCGACGCTCTTAGCCGCGACCTTTATCTCCATGATCTCGGGGGTCTTTTTCCTCAACCCCGACAGTCTCGGCTGAGTGCATGCGAGCACCCTAACCTCTGTGACCTCGTTCAACAACTGTCGGGCCTTAGCTATCTTCTCTTCTTTATTGTAGTTCTTGGGGAGTGACGTCTTCCTCTCTAGATCTTTTGGGAGGTTATCGGCTAAGACCTCGAAGATGCTCTTAAGTCCATAGAGGGTTGAAGAGTAGAGCCTAATCCCGTACACAAAGAGGGGCGGGGCATCAAGTATGGTGACCGCCTTCACGACTTCTTTGCCGTAAAACGGACTCGTCGGTCTGTCTTCGATTACGACGGCGTGGGTCATGCCCGCTTTGTACGCGGCGAAGCCCATCAACTGCGGCTTCTCGACAATGACTTGAGGCCAATTCCTTATTCTAGCGACGATCCTTCTAGCTCTCACCCGCGGATAGAAGCCTAGAGATCCACGACGAGGCTGGTGAACGCTTCTCCCCACTCTTAATCCCTCGGAGTTTTCAGCTCAACGGTGTTGGGGAGTAAAATCCCTCAGCCCCCTATTTAATCTTTATTACCTTGAGACGGACCCACCCCTTCGACCTCGCAGCGAAGTAGGTTAATTATCGCAAGGGTAGAATACAGCGCTTCTTCGACCCTCACCGTCTTAGTTCCTTGGCTAGGCACGAAGTTCAAGGTCATATGGACCTCGTCGTCCAGATCAAATCCCTCCCTCCTTGCTATATCGTAAAGCCCTCTAAAGGGCGAGCCGAATATCAAGAGCAACTTATTATACTTTCTCATCAACTCCAACAGATTTTGCAACTCCCTGTGCACTTCCCTGCCATACCTGGAAGTTGCTATGACCAGTGCATCCCTCTTAAACGAAGATATCAGCCCCTTGAGGTTTAAATCCGTCACGTCGACCACGAATCCGAAGTAGTGGGGTACCTCATCCCTCTTAACTTCTCTCACTTCGATGATTTCGTCGCCCCTCTTAACGATCCTCAAGATCACCCTATCACCCCTCTTCAGCTTTCTTGAGCTCTGAAAGGCCAAGGATGCCTCAATCCCTACGTCGGCCAAATACCTCTCCCCCGCCTTGTCTACAACGAGTCCTTCTCGGTAGCAGACCTCGGGCAAGTCCTTTACGCTCTTTTCTATTGGATGGTTGGGGGTGTTTAGAGGCGGCAATAGGCCTACGTACCTCAAGTTGGGGTCAAGAGGGAAGACCTTTTTCCTGAGGTATTGCGGGCAAGCTAGGTAGTTAAAGAGTTTCCCTAGAAGAGCCCTCTCATCAATTTCCTCGGTCTCGTCGCGATATATGATTAGTTGCTCGACCTTATATATGGCTAAGGCCCTGGCCATGAATCCGACCTTGATGGTCTTCTCAAGTAGAGAGTTCGCCTCGGCTAGCGCCGTTGACGGCAGAGCAACCGCGACCTTCAATCGATAGCGCCCTCTCGCCTCTCGAAAGAATTTATAGCTCCCCCTCACAAGTTTAACTGGCCGATGAAGAACTTGCCGAGTGTTGAAACCGGGAATGAAAGGCCATTCATGATCTGAGGCCCTGAGCCGGTGATTAATGTTGTGGCGTTTCGTTTCTCGCAAGGCATTAATAAACACGCAGTTCTTGGGATCTTTAATCAGAGTTTACGGTAGGACTGTGGTGGGTAGCGATACAATAGTCGACGACATGGTGGTGTTGGGCTATCCCACTCGCAAGAGCTTGGCCAAGGTCTTGGAGACGAGGACACAAGCTCAAGACCTCGACTACGCCTTCGACGAGGTAAGCGAGGGCTGCATTGTTGGAGAGGGTTGCATAATACGTAGCGGCTCCATAATCTATGAGCGGGTCAAGATAGGTAATGGAGTTCAGCTCGGGCACAACGTGCTCGTTCGCGAAGAAACGAAGATAAGCGATGGCTCTAGTATCGGCTCTTACGCCATAATAGAGGGCGAGACTTGCATAGGCTCTCGAGTAAACGTCCAATCCAACGTATTCATACCTAGGCGTACCGTAATAGAGGACGACGTCTTCTTAGGCCCTGGAGTGGTCATAACGAACGACAAGTACCCTCCAAGCGGCAAGATCGTCACGACGAGGATATGTAGAGGGGCCATCATTGCCGCTAACGCCATAATCATCGCAGGGGTAAAGGTGGGGCCAAACTCGTTTGTCGCGGCTGGTAGCGTGGTGACTAAGGACGTCCCCGAGGGCGTCGCCGTAAAGGGGAGCCCTGCCAAGCCTTTCAGCGAAATAGACGACTTCTTGAGAAAGAGGGAGAAATACCTCAAGTCGACATGAAGAGGCCAAGCGCGTCAGATGTCTAAGACGAACCTAACGACGTACTCGTCGTCCTCCCTCTTTATCTCCATTAAGTGGTACGTTGCGGCCTTTATGGCGGTTTTCGACTCGTGACGTTTGTCATCATATCTTTCTCCGGTTATTACCGCTTTGAGTCTGAAACCATTGTCGCCTCCAACCAGTTCCTCGACCTTTACCTCGGAGCCCAAGAATCCCTTCGAGTCAAAGAGGTATATCAGCTCCTCGAGCCAATTATACAACAGAGAGTGCAAGTCGAACCCTTCGACCGTGACCTCCACCTTCTCTACCTTTTCGACGCGGCTTACGTCGGTCATGACCTCGTAAACCGCCACCCCGCTGAGGGCGAAGGCTTCTTCCAAGCTCTTGGCTCTGACCTCAACGTAGACATCAGATGGATGGTCCAAGAACTTTATGCCCATGTCAATCCCCTTTCTCGGGTAGCGCTTATTGTGGCGCCGGGAGCGGGATTCGAACCCGCGCGCCCCGGTGGGGCACCAGCTCTCAAGGCTGGCGCCTTGGTCCGCTCGGCCATCCCGGCTCAGATTACTCGGCTCTTCGCCAAACTAAAAACTTTTATTTTCACCCTCCGCTTCTCCGCATGTATATCTTGACCCTCAGTCCATCTACATCCCACTCCTTTGCGTACCAGCTCTCTCCAACCACGTCCACCTTGTTACCCATTCTCAACTCCCTCGCTCTGACCTCGCCTTTCAAGTACTCCACGTTCTTCGCGCTCAATACGCTCAGCGCGCCCCCTTCTGCTTCTACTGCTACGTCTATGTAATCTTCGATGCGCAGATTGAGCTCCTTGCGCATGTACTGTATTCTACGGACGAGCTCCCTAGTCAAGGCCTCGGCCTCAAGCTCCCTGTCTCGCGCCGTGTTCAGACATATCAGCATGCGCCTGCCCAAGGCGAAAGACCACTTCTCATAACCATCAATTCCGACCACTTCCACGTCCTCGTTGCTCAGCGGTACTTCCTCGCCATCCACGCTAACGCTCACCCTGCCGTGAGTGCAGAGCTCTCTCAGGAGCTCCTTGGCGTCAGAACTATCCAACAACTCGACGAGCTTTATTGTCTTAGGTCCTAGAGCCTTCTTGACCCTATCGTCTTGGACTCTTACCTTCAACTTCACGTCGCCAGGTATGGTAGTCGCAATGATGACGTTCCGAGCGTTGGCCTGCTCGCGCAGCGCTTTGTGAAACGTGTTCAGCTTTGCAGCTAGTCCCTCGTCGAATACCGTGACGACGACGTCGGAGACGGGCCACCTGCCCTTGAGCTTGGCCTTCTGCCTCGCGCTGGCTACCAGCGTTAGCGCCTCCATGAGCAACGACGCCCCCTCTTCGAGCTCCCTCTTGAAGAACTCGGTCTCAGCTGAGGGCCAATCGAGCATGAACAGGCTCTCTTCCTTCAAGCCTCCGAACCTCTTCAAGAACTCTTGGTACAACCATTCAGCTAGGTGCGGGGTGAAGGGAGCCATGAGCCTAAGGGCCTTGTCAAGCACGTAGTACAGCACGCTGTAGGTCATGAGCTTTTCGACGTTTTCCTCCTCCAACCAAACCCTCCTTCTAATGAACCTTATGTAACCGTGACTTAAGTCCTCGACAAAGAAGTTGACTATGGCCTTCGCTGCTTCGTGCATGTTATACGCCTCGATGTTTGAGGTTACTGCCTCGATCGTTGTCTGAACTCTCGAGAGAATCCATTGGTCCTCCGGAGAAAGCTTATCAATAAACATTTCTATTGGATATTTTCTATAATCGAATTTATCTAGCTCCATGTATGTGCTAGCGAATTTGAATACGTTGAAGATTACATTTAGCATGCGTTTTGTAGATTTCAACTCATCAACGTCGAAGTTCAAAGACTCCCAAGGGGCTGCCTTCATAACCAAGTACAGGCGCAGAGGATCGGCCCCTTCAGACTCTATGACGTCGCGGGCCCAAACGACGTTTCCCTTGCTTTTCGACATCTTCTGGCCCAGTTTGTCGAGTACGTGCCCTTGGCATAACACGCACTTGTAAGGGGCTTTGCCGAACAACATCACGCTCGTGAAGATTAGCGAGAAGAACCATCCTCTAGTCTGATCAACCGCCTCAGTTATGAAGTCGTAGGGGAACAGATTTTCGAAGAGCGACCTATCTTTCATGTAGTCGACGCTCGCGGCATGCGCCACTCCGGAGTCCAACCAACAATCGAGCACGTGAGGCTCCCTTGTCATCTCGCCTCCGCAATTCGGGCATCGGAGCCGGACGGCGTCGATCCACGGCCTGTGAAGCTCTACGTCTTTGAGAGGGGTCAGGGCTAGGCCCTTGAGCTCTTCAATCGAGCCCACGCAGACCCTGTGCCCACACTTCACGCAAGTCCAGATGTTAAGGGGTGAGCCCCACACCCTGAGGCGCGAAATGCACCAATCCCTAGCGTTGACGATCCAGTTGTGGAACCTGGCCTCGCCAGCCCACGGTGGGACCCACTTAACTTTCTTGTTCTCTTCCAAGATCAAGCCCTTTATGGGCTCTATGCGTAAGAACCACTGCCTATCGGCTCTGTAGATTAAGGGAGTGTCGCATCTCCAGCAATGAGGGTACTCGTGAAGAATCGCTCCCTCGTAGGCCAAGAGCCCCTTCTTCCTCAAGTCTTCGATGATGATCCTGTTGGCCTCTCTTACGTACATGCCCCTGTATTTGCCAGCCTTGTCCGAATAGGATCCGTTGACCTCTACTGGGCAGAACACAGGTAGCGAGTACCTCTTGCCTATTTCGAAGTCCTCGGGCCCATGGGCTGGGGCTATGTGCACGCACCCGCTACCCTCCTCCATGCTAACCCTCTGATCGCACGTTATTATGTGAGAGCCATCGTGGCTTTTGTGCTCGGGCACCTCGTCTAGGAGCGGGTGTAAGTATTTGGCACCTTCGAGCTCCGATCCGAGGAACTTGCCGAGAACCTTGTACCCCTTTACTCCCACCTCGGCCATGACCTTCTCCAAGAGCTTCTCGGCTAGGATCCACCTCTCGCCCCTCACCTCGACCTCGACGTAGTACTCGTCCGGGTGCAAGCACACGGCCTCGTTGGCTGGCAAGGTCCAAGGGGTCGTGGTCCAAATGACCACGTACGTGGACTCCCTATTGAGCAACGGGATCTTCACGTAGATCGAGGGATCCTCTATGCTAGCATAGCCAAGAGCGACCTCTTGGTCCGAGAGAGGGGTCTCGCAACGAGGGCAGAACGCTATCACCTTAAGATCTTCGACCAACAGCCCCCTCTCGTACGCTTGCTTGAGGGCCCACCATACAAACTCTATGTACTCTTTACGCCTCGTCTGATACGCGCTGTCGTAGTCGAGCCACAGGCCCAGCAGTTCTGAGGCCTTCCTCCAATGGTCTAGGTAATAGTCCACGAGCCTATTGCACTCCTTCACGAACTTCTCGTAGCCCACGGCCTCTATGTCCTTTTTCGACCTCAGGCCTAGGTTCTTCTCGGCCTCGAGCTCGACAGGCAGGCCTTGGGTGTCCCAGCCAGCGCGGCGCCACACGTCGAAGCCCTGCATGAGCTTGAACCTAATGACTACATCCTTAAGGGTCCTACCCCTCGCATGACCGACGTGCATGAAGCCATTCGTTGTGGGCGGGCCCTCCAAGAAGCTGAAGAGTTTTCTCCCCTTTCGCGCTTCGAAGCACTTATTTATTATGTCGTTGTCGCGCCAGAAAGCCCTCACGTAGTGCTCGATCCTCAACGGATCGTAACTCTTCATCTCCATGACCATCACTCCTAGTGTTACTGTGCTAACTCAAGTCCTTTACCATGCTCAGGCGTTATGATCGCCTCCCAATGCTAGAGCCGTCAAAAAGTTTTAAACTTTAAAGAGCAGACTAGGCTTGTCAGCTAGGTGGCCTCTTCATGCTCTTTGCGTGCGTTGCTTTAATAGGAAGGCAACGACGCTTTTTAGCGTTCCTCGCACCGAGAAATGCCATCGAGAGATGGCATTGCTAATGTTACGTCCCTCAAATGGTGATGTGCATTGAGTAAGTCGGGGGCTTGGAGAGCGGTTTACGAGAGATTGCGTAGATTCAGGCCGCTTATAGTCGTGGCCTTACTCTTAATGGCCTACGCCTTAGGCTATTATTTGAGGTCCCTGCCACAGTTCTTAGAGCAACACGTCCTGACGGGCGATGACCCCTACGTGTTTCTCAGGTACGCCGAAGCGATCTTGAAGAACGGCTCCATCCCCTCCAACGACACCCTGAGGTACTACCCTCAGGGATTCGATGCTAGGTACGAGTTGCCCTTGGTTTCATGGTTCATAGCTGGCTTCTCTCGGCTAACGAGCTTGCAACCGATCGACGTAGCCATATGGTTGCCAGCCCTTTTCGCCCCCTTAATCGTGATACCAGCGTTCTTCATCACCAGAACGCTTGCGAAGTCCACGACCGCAGGTATCATAGCTGCCTTCTTGTCGGCCGCCGCTCCGGGCTACCTCATAAGGTCCTTCGAGGGCTTCTGCGACAAGGAGGTTTTCGCAACATCCTTGATGTTCGCAGGCCTCGCCCTCGCCCTATCGTCATTTAACGCCATCGAGACCACACAAGGACTTAGGCGAGACATCATAACGTCAATGGCGCTTGCGATAGCGTCCGGCACGCTCATCGGCATCGCGGCCATCGGTTGGAGGGGCTTCCTATTCACGTACCTCGTCCTAACAGGTTACGCCTTGTTGGTGACGCTTTTCGGCAAGGATGGTAAGAACCTCAGCCTCATCTCCATACCTTATCTATTAGTACTAGTAGTTTCGGGGGCATTCGCGGCCTCTCCCTTAATTATCAGATATGGTGGTTTGGACTTTTTCAGGTCAATAACGTTCCTCGCTCCCGCGGGCATTGCCATCCCCTTAATGGCCCTAAGCAAGGTCAAGAGGAAATACGTCGTGGCTATAGTCGTCATTTTAGCCGCGCTTCTTCTGTACGTAGAGCGCGGTTACACCCTCAAGCTGATGGATTGGCTCTTCGGTGGTAAAGGGTTGGTTCGCTCGACGGTCGCGGAGTCCCAAAGGCCTACGGCTTACGACGTGTGGAACCAAGTGGGCTTACCGTTAATATTCGCCGTCTTCGCGTTAGTGCCGAGAAGCCTGAAGGACCCAAGGGACAGAAGCAATTACCTCTTCCTGCTGTCGCTCTTCGGCGTTTCCGTGGCCCTCGCGGCCTCAGAGACGAGGTTGTTGATGTTCCTGTCAATAACCGTAGCAATCATGGCTGGAGACGTGCTGTCGAGGCTCATAAATTACTACGGCTTTAGGCTCTTCGTCAGGTGGAAGAAAGGCTTTAGGCTCAATCGAGAAGCGGCGATGGGCCTCGGCCTCTCGATGGCGCTGACGACGCTGGCCATTCTATCCCTATTTGCCATCCCTACTTATACTGAGTATGGCCTGATCGTCAGCCACGCAGACGTATACAGGAGCATAGGCATGAGCGGTCACAATTATTGGCTGGGGGCGCTTCTATGGCTCAGAGAAAACACGGATCAAAACGCCATAGTAATCTCTTGGTGGGACTACGGCTACCTAATACAATACTACGCCAATAGGACTACCGTGGTAGACCCCGGGAACGTGTACGAGTGGAGGAACGTCGAGGTGGCGAAGTTCTTCATGTCGGAGAGCGAAGAGGAATCACTGAAGACTTTGAATAAGAGCTTCGGCCTAAAGGGCAAAGAAGTCTACGTACTGGTCTCGCTCGAAGAAATCCCCAAAAGCTACGCTATAGCGAAGATAGCTGGCTCTTCAACACCATCATTCCAGCCGACTCAGCAAGGATGGAGCATAGGTAATCCTAATGCGCTCTTAACGAAGCTCGTCATGGGGATACGGTGGCCTCAATACGCAACTGGTTTAACCCACTTTGAAAAGGTTTACTGCGACTCACAATACATAGCGATTTATCGCATTGTATGGTAACTCTGCACAGCTTTTGCACGAGCTTGTTGAAACGGACCAACTTCATTACGATGGCTACGTGACACGGAAATCATTTCGAAGTTATGGCCGTTCTCCTACGAGCTTGGCCTTAAGCCTATACACCACGTACCTATCGTGAGGCGAGTACCTAGGTGGGTGCGGTACCTTCAGCTCTCCTCCGCAGTAGGGGCACTTGTCGCGTTGCAGCGTGTACCTCCCGCACTCTCTGCACCTCATCAAGAGGCTCTTCAAGTCCCACACCTACTTCTTCGGCTCCTCTAGTATCCTTCCTTGCCCTCCCTCTTTCGATATCACGCTCAAAGCCACGTTGGCCACTTCTTTCAGTATATTCTTGAGGGCCTTGTAGTCCTCCGCTATCGCGTCGATCTTGTACTTCGGCGCCCCGTCGGCGTAGATCTTGACCTGGTAGCCCTTGCTCTTTGCGTAGTTCAAGGCCTCGACGAGGGCCCTCTTTATAGCTTCGATACCTCGAGGGCCGTGACACCTCAGCTCGAGGATCGTCGACAACTTCACTTGGGGTATTTCGATGTGCTCTTTGGCCAGCTCGGCCAAGACTTCCGCCCACTCTTTACCGACGCCAGCCATTAGCAGAGCCTCCGCGCCTCTTCGAGCGGCCTCTTCAAGCCCCGCGTAGATCTCGCCGTAGTGGTCTTCGAGCTTCCACCCCGCCTCTTCGTAGGCATCGTCAAGCCTCTTCCCCAACTTCTTCGCCGCGAAGTCTAGCAAGACCTCAGCCTTCTTGGCCCTCTTCCACTCGAATACCTTTCTATCCCTTTCTACGTCGGCCACCCTCTTCAGCGAGAGGTCTATGTGTCCTTTCGAGGGGTCGACCCTGATGACTTTGAAGGCCGTTTTCTGTCCCTCGCGTATGACATCCCTAATGTTGTGGAACCAAGACGAGGAGACCTCGTTCAGTGGCAGGTAAGCCCTCTTGCCTCCATACTCGTCGAGGGTTATGTAGGCCCCTTTATCAAATACCTGCGCCACAGTACCTATCACTATCTCTCCTTGTTGCGGCCATTCCCTCCTCTTCCTCACCAATTGCCTCCACCTTAGGCGCTCATCCGAATTCGCTGACCTTCTTTCCCTCTATCCTCGCCTTGCCGCCAGTCGGCGCCGCAAGTAGCCTATTGCAAACGAAGCAGCGCACGTAAGTTGAAGCGTGGCTGAAGATGGTTTGCGTATTACCGCAGTCCGGGCACCTGACGTTGTAAAATTTTGATTTGGGCGTGGGAACGAGCTCCTTCCTCTTCTTGACCACGCGACCATCACCCTTTGGCGACTTCCACTATCTCCAGCTTCTTCAACCTAATCCCCTTTCTGTGCATTGTGTAGCCGCACTTCTTGCACGTAAGCTTTAGGACTTGCTTCTTAGTGACCTTGGCAAACCTCTTCTGTTCAGGCTTCCTCTTGCTGCCATACCCTTTCTTCTTCCTCGCGTACCTCCTCTCTCCTTGGGCCAAGGCTCTCCTCTTCCCAGCCTTGTACGAGGTCACGCTGTGAGGCGTGTGAGTCCTACATCTGGGGCAGTAGGTGTTTATCTCCTTCGGCACTTTCACCGCGCTCACCTTGCGCTTATTTCGTCAGCTATCCCCAGGTCGATGAGCACTTTACCGATCCGCTTATTTATAAAGATTACATCTTCTGCCTCGAGCTTGGGCAGGCCAAGTCTTTCGGCGAAGGCCACGTCTAGGCCCCTCTTCAGCAACAACAAAACCTTGCCCTCTTCTTGAGGTGAGGCCTCCTCGATGCCGACCTCGGTCTTGGCGTACTCGAGCTTGGCGTGTTCGAGGGCCCTTCGAAGGTCGTGGTAGTAAACTTCCTCTTCTGGAGGCAACTTCTCTAGAGGTCTACCCTCCATCACCTCGAGCATTATTTTTCTGGCCCTCACGCTCTTAACGATCGAGAGAGTTTTTTCTAAGAGCACAATCTCCTCCTCCCATATCTTGCGTTGTAGCTCGCCGACCTCGTTGCTGATCCTTAACTTCAAGGAGTGAATGTAGCTCAAGGTAGTGTCGTAGAAGTTTTGGGGTAGCGGCAGGAGCTTCTCGCTGTTTATCTCTCGAAGAAGCGCGTTGAGTAGCTCCTTAAGCATTTTCGTCCCCCTCGCCAACCACGATAGCGTTCTCTGAGCATATCAAATACACAGCCAGACCTATGGGCAATTCAACAACCTCGTCGTTGTATGGGCCCCACGTTTGGTTAAGGAATGTTATCTCGGGCATGTTCAAAACTTTGACCTTGATTTCGCCTTTCGCGAAGGCCACGGCGTGCACATAGGGGTCAAAGGACTCCAAGTCCTTCAGGTGGACTTTAGCCGCTATGAGCCCCGTCCCTCCATGCAGCGTCCCCGGCATTCTTATCAACCTCTTTATGTCCGTCGTTACTCTTTCGTCGACCTCGCATCGCTTACGCACTATGACCTTCTCAACAGCCTTGAACCAGATCTTACGCGCAAGACCCTCTAAAGGCCAGTAATCTCGAGACTCTTCGAGTCCTTTTACTATGGCTTTTAACACCTCTTCGACCTTGGACCCTCTTCTCAGGTTTAGCAGACCCTCTATATCACCTGCGTTGAGGAGCTCGTAAACCCCTTTGGCGAGTCTCCCAGGCCATCCCCCGGCGTTCAAGGGAGGTGCAAGGACCCTCCTTTTCCCGTTCTGCACCACAAGCCCCGTGCCCCTCACGTAGTCGACTATCTCCCTCCTAGCCCTTTGGTCCAGTTCTTTCACGACATCGCTTTCTACGTGAACGTGGAAGCCCCTCCTCCCCGAGAACACGATAGATATTTCTCGAGGAGAGAAGTTGAAGTCTTGAATCAAGAAGTCCTCGACGAGCTTCGTGGTCTCCTCTTTGGCCACCTCTAAGCATCCCTCACAGAACCAAGTCTTCACCTCTACCCTCTTGCTTGAGCACTTAGGACAAGCCTCGGGGGGCATGCCTCTGCCGGAAGTATTGCAATCGAGACACGTCCACCTGTCGTGTCGCTCTTTGCACGGGGTATATATGTGGTCCACGTCTATGTCGAAGATGAGGTCAGCGCCCATCCACTCCTTAGCATCCATGTCCGAAGCCGATGGTTGTGCGTAATAGGCCGAAGAGTAGTAGACGTGGAGCGGAGAGTTCTTGCGGAGAAACTCCCTGACCTCACCCCACTCCTCGAAGGCTTTGTGCCTTATCATCTCGCCCTTCCTTGAAATTACGAAGGCGAACTCTCTTCTGTTGAAATCCTTAGGCGGCTCCCCTTCCCACTCTGCGTAGTACTTCTTAAACATCTTCTTGACGAAGCCTTCGTTATTTAGCTCTTTTCCCAAGCTCCCCCCTCTTTAACGACTTGAGTTTCTTGCTGTAATAAGTCAGGGGGTGCTTGACCTTTTGACAGAGCTCGTCATTTGCCACGCAAAGACCGAAGGTCCTCAAGGTCGCACAGCTAGGCGGAGTATACTTCTTCCTCGATCCTATCTCGCCTGCTATATGTCGTAGGTGATAAAGCGTCTTACTTTCATCGAAGTCGGGCATCTTTCGAAATAAATCGAGGAGCTCTTCGGGCGTCTTGCCTATAGACAACAGAAACGTGGCGAGAGTGAAGCGGGCCATGTGGGGAAGGTTCTTGCCCTGCTCGGCTTCCTCTAACAGCTTCAAGATGCAAGCCGGAAAAGCTGAAGGCACGTACTCGCCAACATACGTTGCGCTTACGTCAACCTTCGGGAGAACGCCTTGGAACTCTCTCTCGAGCTCCTCGATTACCGATTTGAGGGTGCTGGGTACTTGAACGTCCTCCACTTGGTTGACTTTCTCCAAGATCCTTGTCCTGTAGGCCTCGGCCAAGAGCCTAGAGAAGTCCCTCCGAGATAGCTCGACGTAGCCCTTCACGAGCCTCCTGTTCACAAGCTTCCAGTAAGCGTCTAACATGTTGACGGATGTTTTTAGGTAGTCGTCGAACCTTACAAAGAGGAAATCCCCTTCTCTCTTAACATGCCAATTGAAGCCGTCGATTGCCAATGTTGCTAACTTCTCCTGACTTTCCTTCAGAAGGTTCGCTAGGACTCTGTTCTTCTCGGCTTCGGCGTACACGTTCACGAGCCTCTTATTATTCATGTGCTTTATGAGTATCAACGCGACCGGGTGCGAGAGGACCTCTACCTCTAAATCCCTCTTGTAGACAGAGGTTGCACGGGAGTACACAGCCTCTCTTATCCTCTCGACGCTCCTTCGAAGAACCTCTGAATCGGGAGATAGTATGGCGTTTAACCCCAAGCTTTCCTCGAGCTCTTTAACTAATCGCGACGCCAAACTTATGAAGGGATATGTTGCAGCATCCAACTTGGAAAAAATCATGGTCCTGCTCTTTACTCCTCAAGCCTAGGAGCTAAGTAATACCTTATGGTCCCTCCGCCCGGGATCGGAAACGTTAAGCTTAAGGGCATCCCACTTGAGAACTCGAGGGTAGCCACTTCAGCGGCCTTGTTCGCCTTGACCATGTCCATTAAGTACTCCAAGCTGTAGGAGGCAACTGACTCCTCCTTAACCTCTAGCTCCAAGAGCGCCCCAGTCTCAGAGGTCAGCGTCGCCTCGACCTCGCCCTTATCGCTTTGACCCCTCACCACAATTGCATTGCTCCGGCCCTCCAGCTTGACGTAGTCGCTCACAAGCTCTACATCCTTCAAGGCATCTTCGAAAACGTCGGCCAACACCGTGGCCTTGACATTAAACGAGAGTGAGGGCGTGGGTAGCTCTTCATACTCTACGTCTATCAAGGGCAGCGCGAAGCTCCTCGAGGCCTTACCCTTCAATATGACCTTTAGCCTCCCGCCGCCGGGCGGCACCTCGAGCTGGACCTTCTCTTTAGCGCTACCTCTCTTAACTATATTCTTTAACTCATCAAAGTTGAGACCTATGGTAAGCTCTCCGTCGCACTGATATTCGTCAAAGGCATCTCGAGGCATCTCGAAATCTATCATCGCTATCTTCGACGGATCCATGGCTCTCAGTCTCAGCCCGTCGTCGCTTATCTTGATGGTGCCCTCGTCTATCAGCGAAGACAGTGCGTCGATTATCCTATACCACAATCGCGCGTCTCTAAACACGGCTTTAAACATAAGTCACCCTCCAAGCTAGAGTTGTGTGCATTTCACTATTTAACTCTAATTAATGCTCGTCCTGATTAATGGTATTCCCTCCACGTTCTCCCACACTTCGTGCATCGATAGAACCTCGTCATACCCTCGTCACCTCTACGCGTTTGGACCATCCAGTAGTAGGCCTCGTTGTGCCCGCACTCCGGACAGGTCGCCGCTGTCTTCGGCATGGCCTTGTAAGAGCCACCATCTTCAACGACTATTACTTTCTCCCTTTGAGTATGGACTATCTGCTCTCTTTTCACGAGTTGTACCTTCTCCTCTGAGTAGCCGCAGCGCCTACAGGTCCAGAGAGACTTCTCCCCCTCCTTCTTTAAGGTCATGAGGATGCCGCACTTGGGGCATAGGGGTAGCAGGGCCCTCACCTCAAATGATCTCGCTCGCTATGTTGCGTACTTCGTTAAAAATCCTCCTTGCCACTCTTAAAGCTTCCGGAACGTCGCCTTGAACACATAATCTCTTAATTTTTTCACGAGGGAAGAGGGAGCTCTCTTCACACCCCTCACTGACCACTATTACTTCGACCTCCCTCCCTCTAGGGATCAGGGCCGAAAGAGCTTTGGTGGTATCGATTTTGAAGTGCTTCAAGAGCCTCTCATCGATGAGAACGAATCTCGCCTGTTCTAAGTATCTTGAGCTGAAGACCTCGTCGCTCTCCTTTTTTCCATTAAAGACCTTCACTTCTAAGCTCTCAAACCAAAACCTCCCTCTGTAGAGAACGCTAACTACGACTTGGCCATCTCCAACTATGGCCAGAACCCTTTGTTCCCTTTTCATGGCGAAGAAGCCCTTTGCTTATCTAAGGCGGAGCTGAAGATCTTCTTGAAATCTTCAAGGGCAACAACCATGTCCTCTGCCGCCTTCCTCAATGCCTCTTCAGGCCTCCCATCCTTGGTCCTTACGTAAAACACTGGGTTAGAAACCAGTGGGTGGTCTATCCTGTAGGCCGCGAACTCGACGTCTGGGTTCCTTAACAAGAAGTCCCTCAACAAGTTACAGAACGTGTGCCCCTCTCCTATTATCTCTATCTTCAGACTCCTCTCGCCCCTCTCTAGTATCCTCACCTTCATCTTATCAACCACTACAGCTTAAGGTTGGTAGAGTACTTCGCGGAAAGCTTTCTTTCCTCCTGCACTCTACATCTCGGACAATAAAGTTTTCTATTTCTGATAGTCATGATGCTTTGGCAATTAGAGCAAAAAGCCGTCACGACCCCTAAGCCCCTCTCCTTTATTGAGAGTTGATAGGGTGGTCTCGAGTTTATTACCTTGGCCCTCAAAATGTCGGTCACCCTTATCACATCGGATAGAAATTCCACGAACTTGTCGCTGACCTGACTTATGTGAAGCATCCCATGAAGCGGTTTACTTAAAACCAATTCTTTGTCCTCGACTTTCCTTATTAGCACCACCGCGACGTCCTTTCTTATCCCAACGACCTCGCCTAGAACTATGTCGCCCCTCTCTATAGCAAGGGGCCCCCTCTTAATCAGCGAGCGTACTCTAACCCTCCTCTCATTAAGGTCTAAAACGGCCGTGCCCAACATCGCCGACCTTACAGAGCCACCGTCCACGTATGTGCCCTCTCCTGGCAGGAACTCTTCTATGACCCCTATTTCCTCCCCCGGGACTACTACTTGTTTTAACACCTTTTCGTTCATCACCCCTCCCCTCCCCTCATTATCCTATAGAGGTCTACCTTGACCTTGTAGCCCCTCTTGACGTGGAACTCGAAGGTCGGTCTTATTGTCACTTCGAGGGGTATGATACTGTCAACTATACCACCCAAGTCCTTGATAAATCTTTTCAGGAACTGCCTATTCCTCAAGCCCGATTTATGTAAGCTATAGACTATCGGAGCTATCCTCAAGGCGGCCTCCAAGAAGGGTCTATCGGCTCCCTTCCTTCTCACGCCGTAAGGAGGGTTTTGGATCACGACATCGGCTCTCATGTAGAAGCTCTCTACCGAGGCTAGGACCCACGAGGTCCTATCCTCGACCCCCAACTCCTTAGCGGAGGTGGCGGCTACCCTCAGTGCGACTTCGTCTATGTCGACGCCGACGACGTAGCTTGCGCCGAGCAACGCCGAGCCTATGGCTAACCTCCCCGTCCCGCAGCCCAAATCCACAAGTACCTTCCCGCTTATGTCGCCAAATGTCGTCTCTATGGTCCACAATATGTCGCTCACTTCTTCGCTCATCAACGTGTATTGCTCCAGCGAGACTTTGGGCTTTGGATGCTCATCTACCTTCGAGAGCAACATCGCGAGCTGCTTTTTCGTTAAACTTCCAGTCACACAAGGACCACTCCTCAAGCTTCAATTCTCCAGCTACTATTAACGCTTCAAGGACCGTCAGCACGGGCCTTCTGTAGTTCGCATAGTCGTCGATCGGGATTCGAGGGCAAGCAGTTATGACGAAGGCATCGGGCTCAGGAAAGTTTTCTAAGGCTTGAGGCGACACCTCGTAGAGTGTCAACAGGTAAACGCTCTTTCCCCTCTCCTCGAGCCTTCTTTTAACTCTCATTGCAGAATGCAGATGCCTTTGTCGCCATTTACATCCAACGACCACGCAATATCGCCTTGCCTCCTCCATCGACTTGACCACGTAATGTAACCTCGCCGCCTTCACCTTCCTCACTTCGTGCTCTACTTCTCGGGCCTCGCCTCGATAGGGATCGCACAACACTACTGGTCTTCGAGTTGCCAGCCCTAGGCCTAGGGCGTGGAAGAGCCCTCCGCCCAAGTGTATGAAAGCCTCGACTCTGTCCCTTACGGAGAGGGCTGAGGTGTAGTCGCAGCCCAAGACCTGTCCGGCATACTTTACCCTGTTGGAGCCCAAGCCCACGTGAACCCTATAGCCTTCTCTTTCTAGGCGCTGTCTCAATAGCGCCAGGTGAGGCACCTCTTGAAGGGATGCCGTGATGCCCACGTTAGCGACGTCATTCATGGAGCATAAGATGTCGAGAGCCTTATCGATAGCTCTCGAGAGGAGCTCCGTATTCGAAAAGGCCTCTATGAAGAGCACGTCGATACCGAGCTCATTGGCGTAGGTAAGGGCCTCTGGAAAAGGCGTGTGTCCATAGTGGACAATTCCGTCGGCGCCACACCTCAGCGCCTCTTCAAATGCCACGTCACAAGCGCCGTAGCAACTCGAGCCCGAGACCAAGACCTCAACGCCCTGCAACTCTTCGTTAAGTTCCTCCACGACAGAGAACGAATGTTGCTTTAGTCCGTCGGCGAATTGCAGGAGCAACTTCTTCACGCCTCTCTTGCGCACGAAGTCTAAGACGTCGCCAATTCTCAAGTCGTACATGTCCAAGGCGAGAACTGAAAGGTAGCGCTATAGATTTAAGCGTATTCACTAACAAGGGATTTGAGATCGATGTTAAGTAAGCTGGGAACATCGCTTCGAGAGGCCATAAAGAAGTTCTTGGGAAGGCCGGTGGCGGACGAGCTCGCCGTTAAGGAACTGATCAGGGACGTGCAGCGCGCTCTCTTGCTGGCGGACGTCAACGTTGAGCTAGTCCTAAAGATAACCCAAAAGATCGAGGAAAGGGCCCTCAAAGAGGCCGTGCCCTCGGGCTTCACTCGAAGGGAGGTCACGCTGAAGGCCCTCTACGAATCCCTCGTAGAGCTCTTAGGAGGAGAGAGGCAACCCAACGTGCTATACCCCACGAACAAGCCCATAGTGCTCATGCTGGTGGGGGTGCAGGGGTCTGGCAAGACCACCAGTGCCGCTAAACTTGCATTGTTCTACAGGAGGAAGGGGTATCGCCCAGGCCTAGTTTGCGCAGACACCTTCAGACCGGGAGCCTATGATCAGTTGAAGCAACTGGCTATGAAAGCGGGGATCCCGTTTTACGGCGAGAAGGCAGGAAACCCAGCGGAAATAGCTCTCAGGGGCGTCGAGGCCCTCAAGAGCATGGGTTGCAACGTCATAATAATCGACACGGCTGGGCGGCACAAAAGCGAGCATGCCCTAATGGAGGAGATGAAGCAACTATCCGAGGCCATAAAGCCGGACGAGGTCATGCTCGTGATTGATGCTACCATAGGCCAACAAGCCAAACCCCAGGCTGAGGCCTTCAACAAAGCGACCAAGATAGGGTCGATAATAGTCACTAAGCTGGACGGGGCTGCGAGAGGGGGCGGCGCCCTCTCGGCTGTTGTTGCCACAGGTGCTCGTATTAAGTTCGTAGGGGTTGGCGAGGAACTCGAGGAGCTTGAGCTCTTCGAGCCCTCGAGCTTCGTGAGCCGCCTTTTGGGGATGGGGGACCTCAAGTCGCTAGTGGAGAAGGTAAAGGAAGCGTCGCTTAAAGAGCAGGAGATGAAGGGCTTTGTCAGCGGCAAGTTCACGTTGGAGGACATGATTAACCAGCTTGAGGGGCTCAAAAAGCTGGGCCCGTTGCGAAAGATCCTCGAGATGATACCGGGCTTTGGCTTAAGCCTGCCGGATGAAGTCGCGGACATAGCGCAAGAAAAGCTCGAAAAGTGGACCGTCATAGTCAAATCCATGACCCGGGAGGAGCTAGAGCATCCCGAGATCATAAACAGAGCTAGGATGAGGAGGATAGCCCGAGGCAGCGGCGTGAAGGTCAAGGAGGTCAAGGAACTCTTGGACTCCTACGAGGCGATGAAGCGGATGATGAAGGCCATGCTGAGGAAGCAGAGAAAGGGCCGTCTTCCTCTACACTTTAAGATGTAGAGGAGCCTTTGAGCGGCTGAGGTCTCGTGCATGCTGAGCGCCGCATCAGAGGTAATCGAAAAGGCCTTGAAACTGGCCGAGAGAGCCACGCTTTGCGACAAATGCTTTGGCAGGTTCTTCGCTAACTTGGGTTATGCCTTGAGCAACGAGACAAGGGGCTCGAGCCTGAAGACCGTTATATGCATGATAGCCTCGGGCCTCTTGAGTAAGGGGGATCAAGAGGCCCTGGACGTCTTGCGGAATGTCGCGAAGACGGGCTTCAAGGTTGCAAGGGAGCTCTTGGTCAGGAATGGCCTTGAAGTACCTGAAGTATCCTCATGTGAATTGTGCGGAGGACTACTTTACGAGCCTCTACAGCGGCTCGCGGAAAAGGCCGTTGCCAGCCTTCTTGAATACGACTTCAACACTTACCTCGTTGGATGCAAGATACCTGGTAGCATCATAGAGAAGGAGGACAGCATAAGGTCTTACCTCGAGGTGAATTGGGGAGAGTCCATAAAGAGGGAGGTAAACCGAGAGGCGAGCTTGATCATAATGTCCAAGACTGGGAAAAAACCAGATCTTCAAAGACCCGATGTTCTCGTAGTGCTGGACTTTCACAAGATGGACGTGGAGATAAAGCCAAGCCCTATCTTCGTGTATGGGCGCTATAGGAAGCTCGTTCGCGGGATACCTCAGTCGAGATGGTTCTGCTCCAAGTGTAGAGGGGTTGGATGTCCCGAGTGCAACTGGACGGGGAAGCGATATGAGCTCTCGGTCGAGGAGCTCATAACCAAGCCCATCATTGAGGCCTTTGAGGCTCGTGGCGCTCGATTTCACGGAGCTGGGAGGGAGGACATAGACGTAAGGGTCTTGGGCTCGGGAAGGCCCTTCGTCGTAGAGGTCGTGGAGCCAAAGAGGAGATTCATCAACTTAGAAGAGTTGCAGCGGAGGATCAATGAGAGGTCTCAAGGGATTGTAGAAGTTCTGGGCTTGTCGTACACAGACAGGTCGATGATAGGGAAGCTGAAGCTCTCGGCCAAGGTTAAGAAGAAGATCTATAGGGCCCTAGTGGAAATGGAGGAGCCCTTGAAGAGGGAGAAGCTCGAGGCCCTCAGCAAGTACTTTCAGGGGACCGCCATAAAGCAGTGGACCCCCAAGAGGGTCCTACACCGTCGTGCTGACAAGTTGCGAACGAAGAAGGTCTACGAAGTAAGAGTGGTAGACGTCAAGGACAGAACCTTCGAGGTCTGGATAAAATGCCAAGGAGGCCTTTACGTCAAGGAGCTCATACACGGAGATGAAGGCAGGACTACTCCTAGTTTTCAAGAAGTTCTGGGCACGAAGCTCAAGGTCTTAGAGCTGGACGTCTTGGATGTTGAGGACTAAGCCGCGGTGCCCCAAGGCTTTATGTGCTCTGGCGTAGTTATTATTATCTTGCGCTTGTCGCCGAGCTTCGTCTCAACTATGTATGCCTTACCCCTTCTGCCTATAATCACTCCCGTAAGTCCGTGGTACCTTCTATGAGGAGCCGTCCTAATGCTCGAGGGGTCTATGTCAAAGCAAACCCTATCGCCTACTCTATACTCGACGAGCAGGTAGCTCAGCCCCCTCATACCACGCTCGCGCGGGTGCTTCGACAGCAGGCTTCTACCTCTGCTCCTCAGACCTTTGGAACGCTTCACCTTCACCACCCAGTTTCAGAGCCCTCTGAAGCCCGGCTTAAACAGCAAACCCAAGCCATAAATATATTTATTTTCCTCGCAAGAAATACTCTTTATATCGAGTTCTCTCACATGTGAGGGCTTAGAGATGAAGGTATTGAAGCTCGAGGAGATTCCGTTATCAAAAGCGCGCGATTTGCTAGAGCTAAGGCAGAAACGAGGCCCTTTGGAGTCGTATCAGATGGCCGCCCTCTCCCACGCCTCCAAGTTCTCAAAAATCCCCTCGGAGAAGGCCGAGGGGCTCGTTAAGGCCCTCATAGATAAGTTCAAGATCTCTAGAGCGACTGCTGTGCAAGTGGCAAGTGTCTTACCTACGTCGATAGAGGAGCTTAGGACTCTGCTCGCTAAGGAAGGCAAGGTCTTTCTAACCGAGGACCTCGAGAAAATTCTAGAGTTAATTCGCACATATCTTGAGTGAGCCCTCCATCAGCTTTTTAAGTGAAAACAGGTGTCAAACTTTGTGGGCTAGAGATAAGAAGAAATTCGAAGAGTACGCATACATACTTGATTTCCTTCCCCGAGGGTATCTAAGGGAGAGCCGTCCCCACTTCATGGGCAAGCCAATAGCACAAGCCGTTGGTGAGGATTTCTTCATGCTCTTAGAGCTTGTGCCAAAGCCCAACGTCCCTCTATCCCCTGGAGAGAGGGTCTTCATAGGGAAGGGCTTTAGAGAGAAGATAGATAAGATAACGAGGAGATTGAGTTTTGAGGAGTTGACAGCCTTCGCCAAAGACGAGTTGCCCCGAATAATAGAGAAGATAGTGAGGGAGCGTGAGGGCAAGTTCGTGCAGTTCTTGAATAGCGCTCCACCTCTTACCACTAAGATGCACTCCCTCGAGCTCTTGCCTAGGATAGGGAAGAAAACCATGTGGGCGATAATCAAGGAGAGGGAGAAGGCTCCCTTCGTCAGCTACGAGGACTTCGAGAAGAGGACGGGAGTCAACAACATAGTCGGCATAATAATTGAGAGAATTTTAACTGAGCTGAAGGGCAACGAAAGATACTACCTGTTTACTGTGCCACCGATCTCTAAAGAAAAGGCCGTAGGGCCATGAATTTACGAGAGCGGACCTTGACTCTCATAAAGAAGTACTCCATAGTGCCGAAGAGAGAGTTGGGCCAGTCGTTTTTGGTGAGTGAGAAAGTCGCGCAACGGATAACGGAGCTCTCACGGGTGGACGGCCTTGTGGTTTTGGAAATAGGAGCAGGGTTAGGGGCTCTGACCGAGCCATTGGCCTCAAGGGCAAGGCTCGTCTACGCGATTGAAGTCGACCCCCTGCTCTGCAAGGCCCTTCGAGAAGAAGTGCTGAAGGGCTACGACAACATCGTGCTGATAGAAGCTGATTTCTTAGAAGTCACGCCCCCCTCGGTCGACGTCGTAGTGTCTAACGTTCCATATAGCATCGCCACGCCTCTGCTCTTCAAATTGGCACGAGAATGCGCCTTCAGCAGGGCTGTTCTAACGCTGCAGAAGGAGCTGGCCCTTCGCATAACCTCGAAGCCCGGCACTAGAGATTACGGAAGACTGACAGTCTCTCTCGATGCCTTCTTCTCCTCTCGCATGCATATGTTGATTAGGAAGAGGGCCTTCTACCCCGAGCCTGAGGTTGACTCGGCCGTGGTCGCGCTTGAAAGGCGCCCACCCTCGTACGAGATTAGAGACTTGGACCTGCACTTGGAGCTCGTTAAGTGGCTTTTTACTCAGCGCAATAAGTTGTTGAGGAGTGCCCTGCGGATCGTCGCCTCAAGGCTTCTACCACTAAGATTGAACGAAAAGGCATTTACTGACGCTAGGTTACGAGAGTACATGAACAAGAGGGTCAGAGAGCTGAGGCCATCGGATTTTGCCCACATATCGAATGTCCTGAAGGATTATCTGACGTACTGAGGGAGTGAGCTTGAAGCTCGTCCTCGACGACATGGTCATATATGTGTGGGAAGGGGTTTATCCCCCCTCTGATGATACTTTCTTCTTGTTGGACAACTTAGACTTGAGCGGCGGGGAACGTGTGCTAGACGTAGGGACCGGGACGGGGATTTTAGCAATAAGGTGCGCGCTCAAAGGGTGCTACGTGGTGGGCCTAGACGTGAGCAGAAAAGCCGTTCGTAACGCGAAGTTCAACGCTAAGATAAACGACGTTGACCACCTGACGTGCTTCTTGTGTTGTGATGCGACGACACCTCTGAGGGACGGATGCGACTTCGACGTTGTAGTGATGAACCCTCCCTACCTACCGTCAACGGGGGACCCACGCATAGACGAACCATTGTGGGACGGCGGTCTCGACGGCACCTCTTTGATTGCTAGGGTAATCGACGACCTAGATAGACTGTTGAGCGAGAACGGCACGTTGTACTTTGTCGCTTCATCACTTTCGGACCTCGCAAAGATTATGTCGAAGCTTGAGGTCGCTAATTTTGACTCGGCGATAGCGGCTAAGAGGAAGCTGTGGTTCGAGGAGCTCTTCCTCATAGAGGTGAAAAAGTGCCCCACTTCAGGGTAGTCCTCGTGGAGCCGCTTTACGAAATCAACATAGGCTTTGCCTGCAGGGTAATGAAGAACTTCGGCTTCAAGGAGTTATGTCTCGTGAAGCCTCGGACCCCCATCACGGAAACGTCAAGGATGTTCGCTGCGAAGGCCTGCGACGTCCTCGAATCCGCCATCGTAGTCGATAGCCTAGAAGACGCCGTAAAGGGTTTCGACTTGAAGATAGGCACGACTGGCAAACTGGCCAGCCCCCGAAACGTCCTTAGGAGCGTCGTCCCTCCTTGGCACTTGCACGAGCTGATGAAACGCGAGGGTAGAGTGGCGTTGATCTTCGGTCGTGAGGACATAGGGCTGACAAACCAAGAGCTTTCGCTGTGTGACGTCCTCGTCAATATACCCACAAGCGAAGAATACCCTGTGATGAACGTCACCCACGCCATGGCAGTAATACTTTACGAGCTCTCTAAAGCCCACATAAGGCCCAAGACAAAGCTGGCAAGCGCGAAATTAAGGGAGGTCGCGCTCAAGTACTTCTCTGATATACTAGGGCTCGTTGACTTCCCAAAGGAAAAGGAGCCAAAGGCTAGGCTAGTCTTCAAGAGGATTTTGGGCAAGGCTTTTGTCTCCCAAAAAGAAATGCACGTCCTATTGGCCTTCTTGCACAGGGTGCACCTTAGGCTCAGCCCCCACGCCGCGAGGAAAAGCTAAAAAGATCCCAGCCCCTTAAAGGGGAGGTGCGTAGCGTATGCCCTTGAGGCCAGCCCGGTGCTACAGGCTCGTTAAGGGACCGGCCTACACGAGAAAGGAGTACGTGCATGGAGTCCCGCCGCCGAAGATCACCAAGTTCACTATGGGGAACACCAAGGCCGACTTCCCTTTGGTGGTTCAATTGGTGGCTAAAGAGCCAGCGCAGATAAGGCACAATGCCTTAGAGGCCATGAGGGTCGCGTGTAGCAAATACCTGTCTTCGAGGCTTGGTGAGAACAACTACTTCCTCAAAATTCACCCCTATCCTCATCACATACTCAGGGAGAACAAAATGATGGCTTTCGCCGGAGCTGACAGGCTCCAAGACGGAATGCGCCTCGCCTTCGGCGATCCGATAGGGACTGCAGCTAGAGTGAAGGCAGGGGACGTAGTCCTCACGATAAAGGTTCCAATAGATAAGGAGGAGGTAGCGAAAGAAGCGGCAAAGAGGGCGTCCTCTAAGCTCCCCATGCCCTGCGAGATGGTGATCACAAAGAACATCACTAAAACCTAGCGAAGTCTATCGTGGCCCAAAGAAGGAAGCAATTATCATCAGTGCCAGTAACCCGATAATCATAAATATCCAGGTCCAGCTGAATATCTTAGACCTCTTTTCCCTCTTCATGAGCTCTTCTTCGCATGGTCCCTCACAAACAGGCGGGCTTCTGTTGGCTGGCACGACCCCTCCGCATACCACACAATGCTTGTGATCCTGTACGCTAGGTTCCTCGGCTCTCCTCTTTTTAGAAGACGTTCCAGACCACCTTAGGACGCTCTATTAGACTGCTCTAATAAATGTTGTGCGCGAAAGGAGTTCATTTCACGGGGCTTTCGTTAAAGTGACGCTGAGGCCTGAGGGAACCTCTTGGTACTCGCTAAAAAGGAGTTTTAGAGCTAAGGACTCGATTCGTCAGTTAGATGGAGATCATTTTTTGCGCTTTTCTTTAGCCTTCCCTTCGAGCATTTTTTCAAGCATGATCCTCCTCTCGATCTGCGCGACGAGGTAGCGTATCCTGACGACCGCATCCGGGTTAACTGATATGCTGTCTATGCCTTGGCGCACCAACCACTCCACAAGGTCCTCTAAATACGAGGGCCCTTGACCGCATATGCTCACGGTCACTCCATGTTTATGCGCGACCTTGATTAGGTGGCTTATGGCCTTCAAGACCGCCGGGTCTCTTTCATCAAAATAGCGCGGGTCGAGCTTTGGCATGATCTCCGAATCGCGGTCGACGCCGAGTATTAATTGAGTCAAGTCGTTGCTACCTATGCTGAAGCCGTCAACGTACTTGCAGAACTCGTCGGCCATGAATATAACGCTCGGGACCTCGGCCATCGCCCATATCTTGAAGTCCCTCCCCCTCTCGAGCCCCTCCTCTTTCATGATTTCTAAGGCCCTCCTCATCTCCCACGTAGTCCTCACAAATGGCAGCATCACCCACACGTTCTTGAGGCCCCACTCATCCCTCACTTTCTTAACTGCTCTGCACTCTAACCTGAATGCCTTCTCATATTGTGGGCTTATGTAGCGGGAGACGCCGCGATAGCCGAGCATGGGGTTGCGCTCTTCGGGCTCATACTTTTCACCGCCTTTCAGCTTTCTGTACTCGTTCGACTTGAAGTCACTAAACCTAACGACGACAGGCCTTGGCTGAACCTGTCTAGCCACAATTGCTATGCCTTCGGCTAGCTTATTCACGAACTTTTCTCCCTCGCCTATCTCCAGCAAGTAGAGTGGGTGTTCTCCTATGTGGGACGATAGTATGAACTCGATGCGCATCAAGCCTATCCCGTCAAATGGTAGGTTAGCGTACTCGCTGATCTTCTCGGGAACCCCTAAATTCATGTATATCTTCGTTCCCGTAGGTACAAATTGCTCCGCAGGCA